>PVMK01127863.1_pt1 | contig 23276 bp, 23 predicted proteins | sample 1853481 | NCBI WGS metagenome assembly PVMK01 (sample SAMN08533507, study PRJNA380276) | Marine sediment metagenome, whole genome shotgun sequencing project. | reverse complement strand
CCGGGCTATGTCGACCAGGTGGTGCCGACGATCGGCCAGCTCATCGTTGGCCTCGACGGCACCACGGTGGCCCGGGGCACCGATGAGAGCCAGCGCGTATTCGAGTTGTCGACCGCAACCGCGACGACCCTCCCCGACGGGTCCGAGGTATTGATCCCGAACCGTCAGGTCCAGTTCGTCAAGCCCGGCCTCTGGGATCGTTTTCTCCGGCTCGCCTCGCGCCCGGAGGTGGCGTTTTTCTTCCTCGTTACTGCGATCGCCGCAGCGACCTTCGAGTTCTACGCCGCGGGGCCCGGTATCACCGCGGCCGTCGCCGTGGTTGCCTTCATCCTTGCGGGCTACGGGATGGCAACGCTTCCGACATTCTGGCCGTCGGTGGCCGCCACCGTGATCGGCCTGCTCCTCTACACCTGGGACTTCCAGCGCAACCGGATCGGTTGGTGGAGCGCCGCAGGGACGGTTCTGCTGGTGGCCGGCGGGCTGACCTTCGTCGACGCCCGTCCGCAGTTTGCCGCCACGTGGTGGATCGTGCTGGTCATCGTTGGCGGCATTGCGCTGTTCTACACCGCAGCCCTCACCACCATTGTCAGATCGCGCTTCTCGACGACCACAATCGGGCGCGACCACCTGATCGGACGCACCGGAACCGCTGTCGACAAGTTGTCACCAGAGGGTGTCGTGGTCGTCGACGGGGCACGCTGGCGGGGGCGGTCACACCGCGAGGCCGGCATCGCCCCCGGCGACCCGATCCAGGTGCACGGTATCGACGGGATCGTCCTTCTCGTTGATCCTGCGGCTCCGTCGGTGGAACCCGGCGACGGGGTCTGAGCCCCCCCTTGCATGATTCCAGACGGTCCCGTCTCGAGGTCGCGACAAATGCTCCTGTTTTGGCACGATTTTCCTGGCGCACCCCGGGGTGACGCGGCTAGTTTCTGAACTGCGGTGTGGAGCGAGTCCGGGGAGGCATTTCGTCGTGTTGGCCATCGATCGATCGTGGCAGCCAGTTGCGCTTTGTAGGGGCAGCCACTCCCACCTGTTCTTCCCCCCCAATACGTCGGAACGCAAGGACGAGCGAGAGCGCCGTGAGATGAGAGCAAAGTCGATCTGCAGGGTCTGTCCCGTCAACGCAGAGTGTCTCGACTATGCCCTCACCATCCGTGAGCCGTATGGCATCTGGGGCGGTCTCACCGAGACGGAGCGTCGCAGCCACCTCACACTGACCGGCGTCTGACCGTCCTCAAGTCTCCGTCGCGAATCGTGCGGCCGGAACGATCCAGCCACTCGAGCAGAGGGATGGCGTGTCTCCGTGACAGCCCGAGCGCATCGCGGAACGCCGAAACCGTGAACGGCAGCTCGATGTCCTCCAGCGCGGCAACGATCTCGTCGATCTGTTCCGGGAGAAACACCAGGTCGGTGTCGACCTGGATGAGATCGTCGCGACGCACGATGGCGTGAAGCAGCTCTTCGGACAACCCGAGCTGGCTGGCCCTCGGCACCGCCAGTGAGTCGGCCAGACGGCCTCGTGCCACTACCCATGCCTCCTGGTCCTCGCTGGTCAGCCGTTGTTCGAACCCGGCACGGCGTACCGACGCTCCGTCGTCGGTGAGGTCGCCGCCCGATTCGGCGACCAGGGCGTCGAGTTCGGCTCGGTCGACACCGAGCTGCGAGGCTAGCGACGACCTCGGCATCCCAGCCCGCAACGGATGAGCGGCGTGGAATTCATCGACGAGCTCGATGGCGCGACCGACCTCGCCGGCAGCAGCGTCGGTTGAGATGAAGCGATTACCGGTGGTGACGACGTTTTCGGGTGTTCCTCCCCCGGAGGAGGCGTTCACCACTGCGGCATCCATCGATCCATGCACCGCGACCAGCGCCGTTGCCCGCTGGTCGGCGCTTGCGCCGACCACTCGATCCAGGTTCTCGGCATCCTGGAGGGTGGGCCGAGTCGTCGGAGTTGGGTCGAGCACGACCCCGCCTCCCACCACGCTGCGCCTGCCGGTGTCGCGAAGGATGAACCGATCGCCCATCGTCATCGGGAGCGGCCGATCGAGGGTGACGATGGCGTAGTCCTCGGTGTCGACGAAACGCAGCCCGGCGGGCACGGTCGCCGTCCCGAGGTGCACGTGATACGAGCCGCGGTCGCTCAGCTCGGCAGTGGGTCGCGGTGGCGTCAGCACTCGGATCAGGACCCGATCGGTGAGCACGGCGTCGTTAGGCCTTGCCAACACGGTCCCCCTGGCAACGTCACCTCTCTCGATGCCCGTCAGGTTGGCGGCGACCCGCGTTCCCGGCCCGACCTCGGTGCGTACCTCCTCGTGGGATTGCAGGCCCCTGATTCTCACCTGCCCGCCCGGGTATGCAGTGAGCCGGTCCTCGGCAGCGATCGACCCGCCGACCAGGGTCCCGGTGACCACAACACCCGATCCGGCAACGACGAAACTGCGGTCGATCCACAGCTTCGGTTTGCCAGCCTCAGGCGTCGGGCCTGCCGCTTCCAGCGCCCGGATGAGCTCGGAGCGAAGATCCTCGAGCCCGCTGCCGGTCACCCCTGACACCTCGACGATGGGCCACAACTCGGCGACCGTTCCCGACACGTGGGATTCGACGTCGGCCCGGGCCAGATCGATGAAGTCGGGTTCAGCGAGGTCGATGCGCGTGAGGGCGAAGACACCGTGGCGGACATTGAGCAGATCCAGCACGGCGAGGTGCTCTTCGGACTGCGGCATCCAGCCCTCGTCAGCTGCCACGACGAAAAGGGCAATGTCGAAACCACCGACGCCGGCGAGCATGTTCTTTACGAACCGTTCGTGGCCCGGCACGTCGACGAACCCGACGACGTGCCCGTCGCCGAGGTCGGCCCAGGCGAAGCCGAGATCGATCGTCAGCCCGCGCTCTTTTTCAGCAGCCCACCGGTCCGGGTCCATCCCGGTGAGGGCTTCGACCAATGTCGACTTGCCGTGGTCGACGTGACCGGCCGTACCGACGATTGGCATCAGAGGGTGGCCAGAGCCGCGGCCACGATGGGATCTTCGGAGGGAGCCACGCTGCGCAGATTCACCAGGACGGCACCGTCGCGCCGCGATGCGATAACCGGCGGCTGGTGGTCGGCGAGGGATCTCCACACCGTCTCCGGGTTTCCGCCAAGGCGGATGGCGGGCGTCGGGATGGATCGGCCGGGAACCGAACCGGCACCGGGGAGCGCTTCGCTCTCGATGATCGTGGCGTCCGCATCGGCGATGACCTTCTTGGAGCGGGATTCGATGACGTCGACCGGTGCGGTGGCCATTGCCCAGAATGGGATGTCGGCGCCGCGCCCTGCGGCGTATGTCTCGAAGAGGGTGGTCAGCGACGCAATCGTCCGATCGTCGATGCGTACCGCCCTGGCGATCGGGTGCCTTGCCATGGTGTCGATGGCGGCAACGGTGCCGACGGCGATGCCCGCTTGCGGCCCACCGAGGAGTTTGTCTCCGGAGAACAGGATGACGTCGGCTCCGTCGGCAAGGGTCTGACGCGCTCCCGGCTCGCCCTCGAGCCACGGTGGTGGTCCGCCGGCGAGCCACGGGGCCCTGATGTCGAGGAGGCCGCTTCCTAGGTCGGCGATGAACGGCTTGCCTGCATCCCTGGCGAGAGTCGCCATTTCGGCGAACGTCACCTCCTCGGTGAATCCTTCGACCCGGTAGTTCGAGGGATGCACCTTCAGGAATGCATCCACATCTGCGGCGACCTTGGTGATATCGGCCGGCCGTGTGCGGTTGGTCGTCCCGACCTCCACGAGCTCCACTCCAGACGCGGTCATCAGGTCGGGGAGACGGAAGGACCCGCCGATCTCGATCAGCTCGCCGCGGGACACGGCAACCCGCGTCCCGCCAAGTGCTGCCAGCGCCAAAAGAAGAGCACCGGCATTGTTATTCACTGCAAGCGCTGCTCGACCACCAGACGTGGCCGCTATCAATCCGTGGAGATGATCGCCCCTGCGTCCTCTGCTTCCCGCATCCAGGTCAAACTCCACGTTGGTGTAGCCGGGCGCAACGGAATCGGCGCCGTACGGGGCACGCCCCAGGTTGGTGTGCAGCAGCACTCCGGTAGCGTTGATCACCCGCCGAAGCCGCGAGTTGGCGATGTGCGAGGCGCGGCGCTTGGCATCTTCGACCGGGTGTGCTGCGGTCCCCGATTCGATAGCGGCACGCGCGTCGTCGAGCACGTCGCGAGCGATCGCTACGGCCAGCGGGTGGTCGACCTCATACTCTTCGGCAAGCTCGTTGGCGAGGGTGTCCACCGCCGGTAGGTCGGCAAGCTCCATCCGAACAGGATACCGGCGGGGGTATCCTCGATGACATGCGGACACGCACCGTGCTCTTCGTCGCTTTCGTGGTGGTTCCCCTCGCCGAGATCGCCATCCTCATTGCCTTTGGCAACGCCTTCGGGTTCTGGTGGACGTTCGGCCTGGTGGTGGCCACTGCTCTCCTCGGTTCATGGCTGGTCAGCCTGCAGGGTCGCGCCACGTTCGCCCAGGTGCAATCCGAATTCGGCGCCGGGCAGCTCCCCGGTGCCAGCATCGCTCACGGGGCCATGATCCTGATCGCCGGCGCTTTTCTGCTCACGCCGGGGCTGATGACCGATGCCGTCGGGTTCATGCTGCTGATCCCGGCGATACGAGAGGGGATCCGTCGCTGGCTCGTCGCCCGGTACGCCGACCGGTGGATCATCATTCCGTGACCCTGCGGGAAGCAGCGACCATTTGCCTGGTCAGGGACGCCAATCTCGGCCCCGAGGTGCTCATGGTCCAGCGCTCTGACCGCGCCAGATTCATGCCGGATGCTTGGGTGTTTCCGGGGGGAGTCGTCGACGACAGCGATGCCGGCCCCGAAGCCCTTGCGGCGGTTCGGACGTCTGATGAGGGTCAGCTTCCGTGGCTGGCGGCCGCCATGCGTGAACTGGTCGAAGAGACCGGCATCTGGCTCACTGTGAACGGCGCCCAAGTCACAGACAAACGGCCAGACGGGCCAGAGATCTTCAGCTCCACCCTCGCACCATTGGACGGAGACGCTCTGCGCTACTTTGCCAATTGGATCACTCCGGCACCGCTCCCGATTCGATTTGATACCCGGTTCTTTGTGGTCGATGTGCCCCGCGGAATCGAGGCGCTCGTCGACGGCAAGGAGCTGATCGATGCCGCCTGGATCGATCCTGCCGATGCGATCGAGCGCGCGGACTCCGGCGACTGGTTGGTGGCGTTCCCGACCCGCAACACCCTGCAGGCGCTCAGCGGACACCAGTCGGCGGCGAACCTCATTGCGGCTCTCACCGAGGATGCGGAGGTCACCGCGGTCCAACCCCGGCTTTCGGTCGGTGACAACTGGGTGCGAATCTTGCTCCCAAGCGACGAGGGCTTCGAAGAAGCCGGCGAGGACGAGCACGATCCGGAGTTGCTCACCAGGGCGCTGGCGATCGCAGCCGGCGGCGGCGACGCTCCCGCGGAGCTGCAGAGCGTATGAGGATCGAGCGGATCCTTGCGCCGAATCCGAGCATCTACACCGGCCCCGGCACCAACACCTACCTCATCGAACACGCAGGTGAGGCGCTCATCCTCGACCCAGGGCCGGTGATCGAGTCGCATCGGCACGCGATCCACCTGGCCCTCACCGATCACACCCCGGTGGGGGTGGTGGCCACTCACACCCACCCCGATCACGCCCCTCTGTCCAACCCGCTCGCTGCCGAGCTCGGCGTCCAGGTGTTTGGGTTCGCCATCGGTCCCGAGTTCAGGCCCGATGTGTTCCTTGCCGACTCGGACGCCGTCCCCGTTGGGGATACAGGGATCGTCGCCGTGCACACCCCGGGGCATACCGCCGACCATTTGTGCTTCGTCCTCGACGACGTGCTGTTCACCGGCGACCACATCATGGAGGGGTCGACCGTGATCATGGAGGATGCCGCGGCGTATCTCGATTCGCTATATGCGGTGCAAGAGCTGGGAGTGGGCAGGATCGAGCCCGGGCACGGCGCCGCTCTCGATGAGGCTGGGAGCGTCATCGACGGGTACATCGAGCACCGTCTGCTCAGGGAACGGCAGATCGTCGATGCGGTTGGTGCGGGTGCGGCCACCGTAGACGACGTGGTCGACTCGGTGTACGCAACGATCCCGGAGCCACTCCGACCTGCCGCGTCCCACCAGGTTCGGGTGCAGCTGGACAAGCTGGTCGGAGACGGTTCGGTTGTGGTCGGCGATCGAGGGTTGTTTCGTGTAACAGCCGCTGGAAAGGACCCTGGCGACTAGCGGGCCAGTTGGGTCTCGAGCTGTTCGGCGAGCACAGCGATACGGGCGGTGCAGGTGTCCTGATCGGCTGGAGGAACGAGTTCGATGACCCGCTTGGCAATCCCGCGAAATGCCTCTGCTGCTGGACCGGTCTGATCCTCGCCTACAACCGGCCGCCCCTCATCGCCACCTGCCACCACGTTGGGATCCAGCGGCACCTGACCGAGCAGCGGCACGGCGAGGTCGATGGCGAGCTCCTCGCCACCACCGGATCCGAACAGCTCGTAGTGGTGGCCGTCGTCGGTCGTGAACCACGACATGTTTTCGACGACCCCCACGATCGGCATGTGGGAGCGACGCGCCATGTCGGCGACGCGTGCCGCCACCTTCTGTGCGGCCTGCTGTGGGGTGGTCACGACCACCATCTCCGCCTGCGGCAGCATTCTCGACAGCGCCATCTGCACGTCTCCGGTCCCTGGTGGCATATCGATGATGAGGTATTGGAGCTGGTCGCTCCATGCCACATCGGTGAGGAACTGCTGCAGCGCCTTCGACAGCATCAGTCCTCGCCACATGAGCGCGGTGTCCTCGTCGTCGAGCAACAGGCCGGTGCTCACCACGTCCAGGCCTGCCACATGCAGGGGAACGATCTTGCGGTCCTCATCCGCGGCAAGCCGTTCGCCGGTCGCCCCCAGCATGCGGGGAATCGAGAACCCCCAGATATCGGCGTCGAGCAGGGCGGTCGGGTAACCAAGCTCGGCGATCGCAAGCGCCAGGTTGACGCTTACCGACGACTTGCCCACCCCGCCCTTGCCGCTCGACACCGCAAGCACCCTGGTCGTCGGGCTCACCATCGTCGGATCGGCGTGTTCGCGGGCCCGCAATCGGGCTCGTTCCATGAGCTTGGTGCGCTGCTCGTCATTCATCACCCCGACCTGGACGGAAACCGACTCGACGCCGGGGAGGGCGGCCACCTTCCTGACCACGTCGACCTCGATCTGATCCCTCATCGGACAGGAGGCGATGGTGAGCGCGATCTCGACCGCCACGCTGCCACCGTCGATGGTGACGTCGCCAACCATCCCAAGTTCGACGACGTCCGCCCCGAGCTCGGGGTCGATCACGCCTCGCAGGGCAGCCCTGACATCAGCTCGATCCACCATGGGATTGACTCTATCGGTGGTCAATTAGTATTCCCCACACGCCGATAGTGGATATACTGCGTATCCAGGAACCGCCGAGGAGGCCAGATGACACTCGATGAGCGAACGGAAACGCCGGTCATGATGACCGCAGACGCCGCCGCCAAGGTGAGCGAGCTGATCGCCCAAGAAGAGGACCACGATCTGTTTCTCCGGCTCATGGCCGTACCCGGCGGTTGCGCCGGCTTCCGCTACGACATGCGATTCGATACCGCTATCGACTCAACGGACACGGTTACCGAGACCGGAGGAGTCAAGCTGGTCATCGACGAAGAAAGTGTCCCCCGCCTCATCGGAGCGACGATCGACTTCCGCGACGAGGGCAACCAGGGCGCTGGGTTCGCCATTGAGAACCCGAACGAGACCGGGCACAGCTGCACCTGCGGAAAGCGGTAAGCGGCTAATTGGCGGCTCCGCAGATGTGCGGCGCCACGCGGGCCGTCGTCGCGTAGGCTGACTTTCCGCCCTACGGAGGTCGCATGCCAAAGAAGGTTCACGAAGTTCCGAGCGCGCCGCGCCCTATCGGCCCGTACAGCGTCGCCACCGAAGCCAACGGCTTCGTGTTCCTCTCCGGTCAGGTGGCGATCGATCCGGAGAGTAACGAGCCGGTCCAGGGCGACGTTGAAGAGCAGACCCACCAGGTGATGCGCAACATCGGCCGGGCCCTTGACGACCTCGGCCTTGGCTACGACGACATCATCAAAACGACGATCTACCTCGACGACATCGGTGACTTCCTATCGGTCAACGGCGTCTACGACGTGTACCTGAGCGAGTCGCGTCCGGCTCGCTCGACCGTGGAGGTGGCTGCGCTCCCCGGCGGATTTCTGGTCGAGATCGAGATCATCGCGGCCAGATAGGCCCAAGTCGCAAATCGCAGGTCTCGAGCCAACAGCCGCAGCGTCTTGTCACTTGTGACTTGTGACTTGTGACTTGTGACTGAACTACCGTCCCCTGTGTAGTGATCTCAGGAGGTCCGTCTATGAACCGTGACGCTATTTTCTCCGCGCTCGGGCTGGAGGACGCCAATCCCGGTGCCTTCGCCGGGAGCTGGCTGGACACCGGCGGTTCCGAGCTGAGCGTCGAGAACCCCTCGACTGGAGAGCAGATCGCCACCGTCACCCGCGCTGATAGCGACGACTATGAGCGCGTGGTCAGGTCTTCGGTTGACACGTTTGAGGAATGGCGGATGCTTCCGGCGCCCGAGCGGGGTCACTACATCCGCAAACTCGGGAACCTGCTGCGCGAATACAAGGAACCACTCGGCGCCCTGATGGCACTCGAGATGGGGAAGATCAAGGCGGAGGGTGAAGGCGAGGTACAGGAGATGATCGACATCTGCGATTTCGCCGTCGGTCTGTCTCGTCAGCTCTACGGACTCACCATCGCTTCGGAGCGGCCGCGGCACCGCATGTACGAGCAGTGGCATCCGCTTGGACCGGTCGGTGTCATCTCAGCGTTCAACTTTCCGGTCGCAGTGTGGGCATGGAACTCGACTCTTGCCGCTGTGTGCGGAGACACCGTTATCTGGAAACCGTCTTCGAAGGTCCCGTTGGCATCGATCGCGACCACCACTTTGACCTCAAGGGTCATGGAGGGTTCCGGCTTCGAAGGCGTCTTCAACCTGATCGTCGGCTCCGGGTCCGAGATCGGCGACACGCTGATCAACGATCGCAGGGTCCCACTGATTTCGGCAACCGGCTCGTGCAACATGGGCGAGAGGGTCGGCACTGCTGTTGCACAACGCCTCGGGCGATCGCTGCTCGAGCTCGGCGGCAACAACGCGCTGATCGTCATGGAGGACGCCGATCCCGACCTCGCAACCAGGGCGGCGCTGTTCGCCGCCGTCGGCACCGCCGGCCAGAGATGCACATCGCTGCGAAGGCTGATCGTCCAGCGCGGCATTTCCGACCTCATCGCCAAGCGTCTTGTCGACGCCTACGGGCAGGTGAAGATCGGCGATCCGCTCGACGACGACGTGCTGATGGGGCCCCTCGTGGATGAGCGCGCCGTCAGCGACTTTTCTGCTGCCGTTGAAATTGCCAAGGAACAAGGCGGCGAGCTGCTCTACGGGGGCGGCGTGCTCGACGGTCCCGGCCACTTCGTCGAACCGACGCTCATCAAGATGCCCGCCGATGCCCCGCTCCTTCAAATCGAGACCTTCGCGCCCATCCTCTACCTGATCGACGTGGACACGGTGCAGGAAGCGATCGCGATGAACAACGGCGTCACCCAGGGGTTGTCGTCAGCGATTTTCACCGACTCGGTACGCTCGGCGGAGACATTCCTTTCTGCTGCTGGATCCGACTGCGGTATAGCCAATGTCAACATCGGCACCTCAGGTGCCGAGATCGGCGGAGCCTTCGGTGGGGAGAAAGAGACCGGCGGAGGAAGGGAGTCGGGCTCCGACTCCTGGAAGGCGTACATGCGCCGGCAGACGGTCACCATCAATTGGTCGGGAGCTCTCCCCCTCGCCCAGGGCATCGAATTCGGGTGAGCTCTAGCGCAAGCCTCGCAACCGACGACGCCCGGCTGGGTCGGTTGTTCACCACCATCGGGATCGCCGGCTTGATCGCTGCCGCAATCCTGGCAGTACTGGGGGTCATCGCGGTGTGGTCGGTGGCGGCGGCGATGGACCGTTCGCTGACCGTCACCGCTACCGCGATCGCAGCCGCCGACGATACGGTTACGCTGGCCGCGCAGACCGTGGCCATCGTGTCGGACTCGTTCGACACCCTGGTTTCGGCGGCGAGCCTGGCCGCAGGCTCATTCGAGGACGCGGCGAGTGTGATCGCCGACACCTCCACCGTCGTCACAACCGACGTTCCAAACGCGTTGGACGCAGTGCTCGACGCTATGCCACCGATCGAAAGGGTCGCCGGCATCATCGATACCACGCTGGGCGCCCTCAGCTTCTTCGGCGCCGACTATGACCCGGACGTCCCCTTCGCTGACGCGGTGGCGGGGGTTGCTGCCGGAATCGAGCCGTTGCCCGAGCAACTGCGGGCCCAGGCGGAGCCGCTGGAGCAATTGGCGTCCAACTTCGAGGAGTTCGGCACCGCCAGCGCCGTCATCGCAGCCGACCTCGAGGCGCTGCAGACACAACTCGACACGGCATCGCGCTTGCTGACCGAGTACGCAGCCACGACGACGGATGCCTCGCTGGTGGTGGCCGACGTTCAGAACGATCTCGGCTGGCAGCGGTGGCTGGTGAGTGCGGCAGTGCTGCTGGCCGCCGTCGTGCTCGCTGCGCTCCAGATCGTCCCGTTGACACTGGGGAACCGCCTCACGGCAGGTACACCACTGGCGTAAGAGCGCGCTCAGGCCAGCTTTGCACCGCGACCGAAGAGATGTGTCGCGCCATTTGGCCGGTGCCGTTATCCTCCATGCAACCGAGTGGCGGCGCGCTGGCGTCGCCAGTGTGGAGGGGCCCAATGCCATACCGGGCTGAGTACATATGGATCGACGGTCAGAAGCCGACGGCCAAGTTGCGGTCCAAGACGAAAATCGTCCCAGACGGCGAAGAACCGCCGATCTGGGCATTCGATGGCTCGAGCACCGAGCAGGCACCGGGCGCCGAGTCCGACTGTGTGCTGCGGCCTGTGCTGGTGAACCCGGATCCGATCCGCGGCGACGACAATGTGCTCGTCCTGTGCGAGGTGCTGACGATCGACATGGAGCCCCACCCGTCGAACACACGCGCTGAGCTGGTGGAGATCGCCGAGAAGTACAAGCACCACGAGCCGTGGTTCGGCTTGGAGCAGGAATACACCTTCTACAAGGACGGTCGCCCGCACGGCTGGCCAAGCGGCGGATTCCCTGCCCCACAGGGCGGCTACTACTGCGGTGTTGGCGCCGACGAGATCTGGGGCCGAGACATCGTCGAGGCCCATACCAAGGCGTGTATGGATGCCGGGCTCGCCATCTCCGGCACCAACGCCGAGGTGATGATCGGCCAATGGGAGTTCCAGATCGGGCCAGTCGGCCCGGTCGAGGTCGGAGACCAGCTATGGATGGCTCGCTGGCTGCTGTATCGGACGGCCGAGGATTACGACATCTCGGCACACCTCAACCCAAAGCCGGTCGAAGGCGACTGGAACGGTGCCGGGATGCACACCAACTTCTCGACCGCGGCGATGCGAGAGGACTATGGCGCAATCATCGCCGCCTGCGAAGCGCTCGGGAAGAAGGCGGACGAGCATATCAAGAATTACGGCGCAGGGATCGAGCGGAGGCTCACCGGCCTCCACGAGACCGCACCCTGGACCGAATACTTCTACGCGGTCTCTCACCGCGGAGCATCGGTGCGGATCCCGTGGCAGGTCCACAGGGACCAGGGTGGGTACATCGAGGATCGCCGCCCCAATGCCAACGCCGATCCGTACGTCGTTGCCCGGCTGATCACCGACACCGTGTGCTCGTACCTCGAAGGGGAGACCTGATCGTTCGTCTCCCAGGCGAAGCAGGGGAACGCGGAGGATCGGGCCGGATGGTCGCGCCTCTGCCACTGCGTCGGAGCGGCGACGGTGACCAGTGCGACTCACTCAGGGGTTTCGGCCCTCACGGCGTCTAGCGAAGCGACAAAGTCGTCGGTCAGTTGGGCATATTCCCCCACGGCGGCGCGTCTGAGGCTGCCGTCGTCGGTGGCTTGGAGCCCGGCGATGATGGCGTCTACGCCGAGAGGAAGTGCCTCGGCGGCGGTGACCGCGACCGGCCAGTCGGTCGCATACACGGCAGGCGGATTGGTGGCTTCCACCGAGTCGCTCAGCGTCTGCGCGTCGACTCTCGACTGCGTGAACTGGGCGAGCGTCTCCGAGAACGTGATGTCCTTGTTCTCCCATGCATCATTGGTCACGTCGATGGTCGCTTGAATCTCGATGGCCGTGGTCTCATAGCCGTCGAGGAGGATCAGGAAGGCCTCGATCTCTGGGGGCAAGGTCGTTGTCGTTGTCTCCGGAGGGAGGGTCGACGGGGTTGCCGTGGGGATGGTGGTCCCAAGCGGAACCTCGGCAGGAGGAAGCGCGTTGACGAAAGAGTAGGTCAGTCCCACCAGCGCGGCGATGACAAGCGGCAGGATCCATCGGCCGTGTTTCGGGTCTTGTTTGCTCACGGGGGCGCAGTTTAGGACGTCACGGTGCCAGGCCCCGGTTGCTTCCGAGCACGGTTGTCGAGAATCGTGGCTTCCACGAGCCCCTGCTCAGGCGGTGGTCTTGGGCCCGCGCAGCACTCCGCTAGAGGATTCCCGCTGACCCTCCTGTAGCCTCGCCCCATGGATCTGGAAGGCAGGGTGGCCGTCGTGACCGGCGGAGGCGTGAGGGTCGGCAAGGCGCTGGCGCTTGGTCTGGCGGCGGCTGGGGCGGATGTGTTCGTCCACTACGGCCGATCGGCCGGGCCGGCGGCGGACACGGCCGCCAAAGCCGAAGCTCTCGGGGTTCGTGCCGCAGTCGGATCGGTGGACCTTTCCGTCCCGCAGGACTCGGCAAGGGTCATCGACCTTGCCGAGCAAGCGCTCGGGCCTGTATCGATTCTGGTCAACAGCGCCTCGGGGTTTTCGGAGAACACGATCGAGGACGTCGGATTCGATGCGTGGCAGGAGACCCTCAACGTGACCTTGTCGGCCCCGGTGTTTCTGACCAAGGCGTTTGCCGACCGGTTGCCGCTGGAGATGTCAGGAGCCGTCGTCAATGTGACCGATGTGCGGACCGCTACACCAAATCTGATGCACTTCAGCTACATCGTCGCCAAGGGTGGGATCGATGCATTCACCAGAGCCGCCGCCGCCGGTCTGGCCCCCAGAATCCGCGTCAATGCCGTCGCCCTGGGTGTGATCCTTCCTGACAAAGACAGCTATGCGGAGCGGCTGGCGACCAAACTCCCGCTTGCGCGGGTTGGCGGGACCGAGCCCGTGGTCGATACGGTGCTGTTCCTGTTGCGGAACGATTTTGTCACAGGAGAGATCGTCAGAGTGGACGGTGGGGGCCATCTGACATGAGTCGCGAGTCGCGAGTCGCGAGTCACGAGTCGGGGGATTTGGACCAGGTTCATATCAAGGACCTCGTGGTTTCCGGGATCGTGGGGATCAATCCGGACGAGCGGGTCAATCCGCAGAACGTGCTGATCAACGCAACCCTCTGGGTCGATACACGGCCGGCTGCGGCAAGCGACGACATCGAAGATGCCGTCAACTACCGGACGGTGACCAAGGCAATGATCGCCCACGTCGAGTCCGGAACGCCGATGCTCGTCGAGCGCCTGGTCGCCGAGCTCGCCGCAGTGTGCTTCGACGCCGACGAGCGCATTCGCCGGGTGAAGGTCACCGTGGAGAAGCCGGGGGCGCTTCGACACGCCCGGTCGGTCGGGATCGCCATAACAAGGACTCGAGCGGACTCGGATGAGTGAACCGACCAGCGCCATCATCGTCATCGGGTCGAACATTGAGAAGGAGCGCAACATCCCGGAGGCGGTCCGCTTGTTTCGGCGAGCACCCGGGGTCATCGTCGACCGTGTGAGCACGGTCTTCGAGAGCCGCTCCGTCGGCGGTCCTCCCGATGCTCCGGACTTCTTCAACGTCGCACTGCTCGTGCGCACCGACCTCGACATCGACGAGTTGCGTGCCGTGGCTCACGCCGTCGAGGACGAGCTGGGCCGCGTGCGCACCTCCGATCCAAACGCCCCGAGGACGGCGGATATTGACGTGGTCTACTACGGAGAGACCGCGGAGGAACGAGGTGGGAAGCCGATCCCCGATCCGGGTGCGCTCGAGGCTGCTCATGTGGCGCTGCCGATCGCAGACGCTGTCCCGGAATGGGTTCATCCGGTCGACGGGCGAACCACATTGGAGATTGCGGAACAAATCGACAGTGACGGCGTTCGACCAATCATGGCCATCCACTTGAGCTCGCCGTACAGCCCACGCAGCCCGGAGGACTTCGACGATGTTTCCGACGTCTACGCCCCGCGTTTGGAGGCGCTTGTCCGACAGCAGCTGATCGAGTTGGGCGAGGACCCGGACCGTGAAGGCCTCGACCGGACTCCCTTGCGCGTTGCCAAGGCGCTGGATTATCTGACCAGCGGGTACTCGACCTCGGTTGAAGAGGTTGTCAACGACGCCATTTTCGACGCCGAGGGTGCGGAGGAGATGGTCTTGGTACGCGACATAGAGTTCTACTCGATGTGCGAGCACCACATGCTCCCGTTCTTCGGCACGGCTGCCGTCGCCTATCTGCCAAAGGGAAAAATCATCGGGCTTTCAAAGATCGCCCGCGTCCTCGATGTGTTCGCCAGGCGTCTTCAGGTGCAAGAACGGCTGACCAACCAGGTGGCCGGAGCCCTCGAGGACATCCTCGATCCGCACGGCGTGGCCGTTGTGCTCGAGGGCAGACATCTGTGCATGATGATGCGCGGTGTCCAGAAGCAGGAGAGCGCCATGATCACCAGCGCGATGCGTGGCAGCTTCAAGGACAACCCGAGGACGCGTTCGGAGTTCCTCGAACTGATTCGTGGCTGAGGCTCCGAAAATCAGGCGCGATCAGGTCTTTGTTGAAAAGGTGATCTGCGGAGCCGTGGCCCGAGCGGCCCGCCGCGAAGCGGCAGGAGCGGGGAAAATGGCTGGCTCCGCAAATTAGGCGCGATCAGGTCTTTGTTGAAAAGGTGATCCGCGGAGCCGTGGCCCGAGCGGGCCGTAGCCAGGAGCGGGAAAAATGGCTCCACATATTGGTTGGCTGTCTCCTTGATGAGCCGCCGCCCGGTGCCGGTAGGGATCTTCCGACCGGCTACTCGTCGTAGATGACCACCGATTGCGGGTAGCGCCGAATGCGGCCGGTGTTGGACCGCTCTTCGATGAGCCGGTCGAGCAGCGCCTGTCTCTCCGGCTGGGGTCCAGGGGCCAGCACCGACAGGTCGGCCTGGACCCGAAGCGCCCGGTCGGGGACGATGAATCGGGTGATCCCGGCTGGCAGACGGTCGTCGCCGAGGGCTGCCTTCATCACGTCATCGATGGAGAGTGTGGGGAATTCGACGACGGTGGCCCAGTCGGGGTAGAACGAGGCGACGCTGTCTAGATCGGGGTCGACCACCCGATTCACCTTCCAACGACCGATGTAGCAATCCACCAGCGCGAAAAGCACGCCGTTGGGGGTCAGCCGGTCGCTATGTGCGGTAAACCGGCCGCCGTCGACGGTCGTGATACGAGGCGTTCCTTGATCGTCCGCCAGGACGAGGTTTTGGTTGTCCTCGATATGGCGCATAACGGCTTCCGGAGCGGCGTCTCGAACGACGTGGTGCCACGTCTCCAGAGCGATGGATCGCGCATCGACAACCTGGACCACTCCATAGGCGAGACCAATGCTCCCGAGGGCCGCTGTTCGCGTTGCCCCATCGAGCAATACGAACCGACCGCTGATGTCCTCGATACATACCATCGGATTGAGTTGTGAGCCCTCGGCGCTGATTCGTGCCGCCAACCGGTCGACCCGCAAGGGGTCGACATTCTCGTGGGGCATGATCTCGGTAAGAGCCACCACGCGCAGCTCAGGAAGGTTTTGCATAGGTTTTGATTGTGCCCGACTCTGAGCCCCAATGGCCAGCTGTTGGTAGCGGGTAGCCGGGAACTGGGAACTGGGGTCTGGGAACTGGGTACCCTGCAACCATGCTGTTCGACACCCTGGATCGGCCGCTGCGGGACCTCCGGATCTCGGTGACGGATCGATGCAACTTCCGCTGCACCTATTGCATGCCCCGGGAGGTTTTCGGCAAGGACTACGTGTTCCTTCCCCGCGAGGAGCTGCTCACCTTCGAGGAGATCGAAAGGGTTGTTCGCATCTTCGCCCTGCTTGGCACCCAGAAAGTGCGGCTGACCGGTGGAGAGCCGCTGTTGCGCCGCGGCATCGAGGATCTTGTGGGAAAGCTCGCCATCATCGACGGGATCGACGATCTTGCCCTCACCACCAATGGATCGCTGCTGGCGAAGAAGGCACCCGCGTTGGCCGCGGCGGGCCTGGACCGGGTGACGGTGAGTTTGGACTCGCTCGACGACACCGTGTTTCGGATCATGTCCGACGTCGATTTCCCGGTCACCCGCGTCCTCGAGGCAATCGACGCCGCGGCATCCGCCGGGTTGACCCCGGTAAAGGTGAACGCCGTCGTTCAGCGCGAAATAAACGGCGACCAGGTCGTCGACATGGCCAACGCCTTTCGCGGGACAGGCCACATTGTGCGTTTCATCGAGTACATGGACGTCGGCACCTCCAACGGCTGGCGGATGGACGACGTCGTGCCCGCACGCGAGATCGTCGCCGCTATCAACGATCGGTGGCCGATCGAGCCGCTCCCTGGGTCCCATCCCGGTGAAGTCGCCAACCGGTGGAGGTATCTCGACGGCGCCGGTGAGATCGGGGTGATCGCATCGGTGACCGAGCCGTTCTGCGGAGATTGCAGCCGGCTCCGCCTGTCCTCAGAGGGTCGGATGTTCACCTGCCTGTTTGCCACCGGTGGCACCGACCTGCGCGGCCCGCTGCGCACCGGTGCCTCCGATGACGAGATCACGGAGCTGATCACCGCCATGTGGGAACGACGTGAGGATCGGTACAGCGAGGAGCGCTCAGGGATCCCTCTCGGCCTTCCCAAGGTGGAGATGTCCTATATCGGAGGATGAAGCGAGTCGCAAGACGCAAGACGCAAGACGCAAGACGCAAGACGCAAGACGCAAGACGCAAGACGCAAGACGCAAGTCCCCGGTCCGTTTCCTCCCCTTTTGGGGGAGGTGGCAGCGGCGTAGCCGCTGACGGAGGGGGCTTGACCGTGTAGCCCCCCGAACCGCCCTTCGGGCGGCACCGCCCAGGCGGCGAGAAACATCTCGCAAGGTAGTTCAGCCCTCTTGATTCTATATCGGGTTATCTGTACGTTCGAGATATGGAACCGGCGATGGTCGTATGCACTGCGGTGGCTGGGGTGGGGTTGGGTGGCTGGCTCGCCCGGGAGATCCCGCACGTGGTTCGAGCGCTCCCCGGAAGATTGGAGGCCATGGCGGTCACCGTCGTTCCGCACCGGGCCATCGCCACGGTGGTTTTGGCCGTGCTCGGGATGTGGGCAGCCCCGAGACCGCAGGAAGCGTCCGCAGAGCCGTTGCCCCCGTTGGTCCGTCTTTCCGATCAGCCGATATCCGCACCGGCGTCCCTTGCGGAAGCCGCGACGTATGAAGTGCAGCGGGGCGACTCGCTGTGGCGTATTTCAACGGCGACGCTGACCGACTCCGGCGATAGCAGCCCGACCAGTGCCGACATCGCTCGATTCTGGCCGCGGATCTTCCGGGCGAACCGGCTACTCATCGGCGATGACCCGAACCTGATTCTGCCGGGCCAGCACCTCACCATCCCGGAGCCGTGACCATCGAAGAGCACGAGGAGATTCCGTGGTCGATGCTCGTCGAGCAGGACCGTCACGGCCGCAGGCGCACTCTCTACCTCGCCGCCGCAGCCGTCGTTGCCGTTGTGGTTGGATTCACCGGCATTCGATGGTTCGAAGGTCACCGCAACGGTGAAGGTGTTTCGGAACCCGTCCCCACCGTGGCTACCGCGGCGTCGCCTGTTCTCACGACAACGACCACGCTGCTATCAGAGGCCGACCTGAGGGCGGTCGACCCATCGTTGGCGACGCTCGCTGCTGTAGCCAGGGCCGAGTGGTTCGTAACCGACTACTTCACCATCGACGGGTCCCCGGCTCCCGACCTCCAAGCCGCCTTTCCTACCGATGCCGCGCTGCCCGATCTGCCCCACTCCACGAGCGACGGGCGTGTGTCTTTCGTCGAGTGGGCTCGCGCCTACGACATACGCCAACATCAGGACGGCTATGTGGTGACCGTGCTGTTCCGCAGCCTCTTCGAGGGCGACGACGGTATCTATAACCGGAGCCCGCTCCGTGCGGTAGACGTGATCGTGCTGGTCAGGGATCGGATGACTGCGATCGGGGATCTGCCGATCCCGGTCACTGCTCCGGTGGATCATGGCATAGGCGGATGGATGCGAGGCCTCGGCGAAGCCCCTCAGGGTGCCGTTGCATCGGCGCTCGAGTACGCAGGGCAGTTCACCCAGGATCCGATGCTGATCGAGTCGGCTAGCTCGGGCGACCGGTGGAGGGTGGTTTTCACCATCGACGACCCGTCGGGTGCTCGATTTCCGGTTGTGCTTCGGTCCGATGTCTCACCGTAGCCTCAAGGTCCACTGACTGGCGGAGATCCCGCACACGCGTCCGCTGCTCGTGTTCCACCCTCCCCGCTACGCTCGCCGTCATGCACGCGGGGAACGGCATCGGCACCGTCACAATGTCTGCAGAACCGGCTATCCGAAGCGTTCCTCGAGGATCTGCGACGCGGCGGGGGCGATCGTCTCCCAGGATGCCTCGGGGACCTTGGACAGCGTCACGAAATCGGCGGTCATGAAGACACTGGTTACCCCTTCGATGCCGACGAGGGCAGCACCGGTCGGATCGTCCGTTTCCTTGCCTGCCACAAAGGTGGCGGGGCCTCCGACGTCGACGCCTACCGAGAACTTCAGCGCATTGGGGTTCGGCGTGTTGGAAATCTCGATGCCCATCGCCCGAGAGGCTAGCCGTCACGCCCATGCTCACTGCCCGGGGATCGTGTGCCTGGGTGCGCTGGCCCTGCGGGGACTCAGCCTGGCTGGGCTGGCCCCGGGGGGACTCAACCTGGTTGGGCTGGCCCCTGGGGCACTCAACCCGGCTGGGCTGGCCCCGGGGGGACTCAACCTGGCTGGGCTGGCCCCGGGGGGACTCACATGGTGACCGGCCGGATCATCGGTGCCGATGTCGGTGGCACCTTCACCGATCTCGTGACCTGGGACGGGTGGGGGATCAAAACGGCGAAGGTGCCGACGACCCCGGATCAGAGCGATGCCGTCGTCACCGGGTCACAGCGGCTCGCCGCGAGAGTTGACGCTTTTCTTCATGGGACCACCGCGGCTACAAATGCGCTCCTGGAACGAGCCGGGGCCAGGACCTTGCTGGTCACGTCGCCGGGCTATCAAGATGTGATCGAGATCGGCCGGCAGGATCGGCCGAGTTTGTACGACCCGTTCGCCGATCGGCCAGAGCCATTGGTGGGCCGAGCCGATCGCATCGCGGACCTCGACGACGCCGACCTGGCGGGGTACGAGGCAGTTGCTGTGTCCTTGCTTTACTCATACGACGATCCAGGCCGGGAACAGTCGATTCGTCGCCAAATCCTCGACGCGGCACCGGACATCGCCGTATCACTGTCGAGCGAGGTTGCCCCGGAGTTCAGGGAGTTCGAGCGGACGTCGACGACCGTGCTGAACGCATACCTCCAACCGGTTGTCGCCACCTATTTCAAACGCCTCGAAGAGCGGGTGCAGGCTGCAGGCATTGCCGAGCGAGTCGGTGTGATGCGGTCCTCTGGTGGGCTCGTCACCACGGAGCAGGCGGCACGGCTGCCGGCCGCGATCCTCCTTTCCGGTCCCGCTGGGGGATCGGTTGCAGCAGCGGCGCTCGCCACGGCCTTCGACAGGGACCGGGTGGTGTCCTTCGATATGGGTGGGACCTCGACGGATGTATGTCGCATCGAAGACGGCAGGCCTGAAATCTCCTATGAGCGAGCCGTGGCCGGGTACGCCTGCCGAATGCCGTCGACCGCCATCCACACCGTCGGCGCCGGCGGTGGCAGCATCGGCTGGATCGACTCCGGCGGTTCATTGCGCGTCGGGCCGAAGAGTGCAGGCGCCGATCCGGGACCGGCGTGCTATCGCAAGGGAGGCACCGGAGCCACCGTTACCGACGCCAATGTCGTGCTCGGCCGGATCGCGCCTGGCGCTGCGTTGGGCGGTCGGCTCGAAATCGATCACCGCCTCGCCGCGCAAGCGATCGAACGCCTCGGCGAAGGCGCCGGGTTGAGCGTCGAGCGGACCGCGCTCGGCATGATCCGCGTCGTAGAAGAGGTCATGACCGGCGCAGTGCGCAGCGTGTCGATCGAACAGGGGGTCGACCCGCGGGGTGCCTGGCTGGTTGCCTTCGGCGGAGCAGGTGGCCTGCACGCAACCACGCTCGCCCGCTCACTCGAGATGGGTGGGGTGATAGTGCCGGCCCACGCCGGTGTGTTTTCCGCGCTCGGGCTGCTGCTCAGCCCTCCGAGGGTCGACGAGGCGAGGAGTGTGCTGCTCAGATCGCACGATGGCGGGTTGGACCAGGAGGTCGCCATGGCTGCGGCGAAGGCGGAGCAGCGGCTACCAGGGGGAGCCGTGACCACGATGGTCGATGTCCGCTACCTGAGACAATCACACGAAATAGCGGTTCCCTATCAGGCCGACGATGGGTGGTTTCGGCTTGCCCTACGGTTCAACGCCGCCCACCTCGAGCGCAATGGGTTCCACCGCGAAGACGATGGAATCGAGGCGGTTACGGTGCGCGCCGAAGCGGTGGGAACGGCGTGGTTCACGTTCGATGATCTTCCCGTTTGGGAGGCGCACGGTGATGCTGGCGGCCGGAGCAGAACCGTACTCACCGACGACGGCCCCGTTGACGCCTCGGTTTGGATCCGCAGTGGCCTGGAGATCGGCACCGAGATCGTGGGCCCTGCGATCATCGAGGAGCGGGAGGCGACGACTTGGATCGGCGGAGGGGAGCGAGCCGAAGTGCATCGCACAGGGGCGTTGGAGATCACGTGGTGAGCGTTGATCCGATCACGCTCGAGGTGGCCCGCAATCGTTTGAGCTCGATCGCCGACGACATGGGCACGGTGCTGCGGCGTACGGCGTACTCGCCGAACATAAAGGAGCGGGCCGACTGTTCTGCGGCTTTGTTCGACGCCTCCGGCGAGATGCTGGCCCAGGCTGAGCACATCCCAGTGCATCTGGGCTCGATGCCCGCCTCGGTGGGGGCGATCCTCGAACGGTTCGGCACCGACGTTGAGCCCGGCACCCAGTTTGCCGTCAACGATCCGTACGCAGGTGGAACCCACCTCAACGACCTCACCCTTGTCCGCCCGGTTCATATCGCCGCCGACCTGGTCGCATGGGTGGCAAATCGCGCCCACCACGCCGATGTCGGTGGCGATGCTCCGGGATCGATGCCGGCACATGCGACGCGTCTCGACGAGGAGGGTCACGTCGTTTCCCCCATTCCTGCGGTTCGCAACGGCGAGTGGCTCGATGAATTCTCCGGGCCGTTCCTGGCCGCAACCCGCACCCCTGCCGAGCGCCTCGGCGACCTGTCTGCACAGTTAGGTGCCAACGAGGCGGGCGCGCAGCGGGTGACCGAGCTGATTGAAGCTGAGGGCCTCGACCGGTGGCGCACGGTGACGGCAACCCTGCTCGATTACGGCGAGCGGCGCATGCGTACTGCCCTTGCTGCGCTGCCAGACGGCGTGTATTCGTTTGTCGACCATATGGAGTGGGGGCGAGCGGGAAGACCCGGCGATCACAGCGAGGGTCACGATCAGCGGTGACAGCCTGCACGCCGACCTCACCGGCTCGGCACCTCAGGTCGAGGGGAATATCAACACGGTGCGAGCGGTAGCGCTGTCCTGTCTCTACTACGCGGTTCGCGTTGCTACGGATCCGTCTATCCCTACCAATGGTGGCTGTTATCGACCGATCACGTTGGAGACCCGCAAGGGGTCGATCGTCGACGCACTGCCCCCGGCAGCCGTCGCCGCTGGGAATGTGGAGACCAGCCAGCGGATCGCCGACAGCCTGCTCGGTGCGCTCGCCCAGGCCGCCCCCGACCGGGTTCCGGCTGCCAGCCAGGGGACGATGAACAACGTGCTGGTCGGGAACGATGACTTCGCCTACTACGAGACGGTCGCCGGAGGCCAGGGGGGCCGCCCCGGGTTGCCGGGCCAGTCCGGCATTCATACCGGGATGACCAACACCAAGAACACGCCCATCGAGTCATTGGAAACCCACTATCCGTTCCGGATCGTGACGTATCGGCTGCGGAGCGGTTCCGGCGGGCACGGCGAGTACGCGGGCGGGGACGGGATCGAGCGGGAGATCGAATTCCTCGCGCCGGCCACCCTGTCGCTCATGGGCGAGCGGCGGCGGCTGGCACCTTGGGGCCTCGGCGGCGGCGAGCCTGGGTCGACCGGGGAGGACTGGCTGATTCGCAACGGAGATGCCGAACGGCTGGCGGCGAAATGCACCCTCGAGGTGGAGCCGGGGGACCGCCTCCGCGTGCTCACCCCCGGGGGTGGCGGCTGGGGACCTGCTTAGCGCGTCTGCGAACCCTGGGCTCAGGGGTCCGTTACGCTGCGCGCATGGCTAGGGCTGTAGACGAGCTGACCGCGCTTCTGGGTGATGACCGGGTGCGGGACCACCCGCTCGACCAGCATCTGTTCGCAAAGGACGCCGGTCTACGCCGCGGGGGCGCCCCCATCGTGGTGTTTCCTGAGAGCAGCGATGAGGTGGCTGCTGTCGTCAAGATCGCTCGGGCCCATCGCATGCCAATCGTTGCCCGCGGAGCCGGAACGGGGCTTGCCGGGGGAGCGGTTCCTCAGCAGGGATCGCTGCTTGTCGTCCTCACCAAGATGAACCGCATCTTCGAGATCGATGAGGTCGGGAGGACGGCGTGGGTGGGTCCCGGCGTCGTCAATCTCGACCTTTCTGAAGCGGTCGCCGACCGGGGCCTGCATTTCGCCCCCGACCCGTCGTCGCAGTCGGCGTGCACAATTGGTGGGAACGTGGCCACGAATGCCGGCGGACCACACTGTCTGGCCGAAGGCTCGACGGTCGCCCACATCCTCGGCGTCGAGCTGGTGACCGCGGACGGGACCACGGTCGTTCTCGGCGGTGCGG
>PVMK01124679.1_pt1 | contig 23280 bp, 18 predicted proteins | sample 1853481 | NCBI WGS metagenome assembly PVMK01 (sample SAMN08533507, study PRJNA380276) | Marine sediment metagenome, whole genome shotgun sequencing project. | reverse complement strand
CACAAAGTATCGAAGTATTTCATATTCACGCGGTGATAATTTGAGTGTTTTACCATTCTTAGAAGCTTCGTACTTACAAAAATTGATTTCTATATTTCCGAATTGAAATAGATCAGGTATAGTTGAATTAGTACTTGAGCGTCGCAACATGGCATTTATTCGTGCAAGTAGTTCCAGGATACTGAACGGCTTTGTTATATAGTCATCCGCTCCCAGATCCAGGCCGGTAATGATATCAGATTCCTGGCTTTTGGCAGTTAGCATTACAATGGGAATTTCAGGGTTTGATTCTTTCAGTTTCTTACAGACCTCATAACCATTAATGCCAGGTAGCATGAGATCAAGGATGATCAGGTCTGGTTGTTCCTCAACGGCTCTTTTCAATCCTGTCTCACCATCCTGAGAGGCTATAACAATGTAATCCCGGGCTTCCAGGTTGAATCTTAAACCTTCAATCATGTTTACCTCGTCCTCAATGATGAGTATCTTTTTCATTTTCGTTTATAAAAGTGGGAGTCGGATGGTAAACCTGCTGCCTTTGCCAGGTTCACTTTCAACCTCTATTTTCCCTTTGTGTGCTTCAACAATATGTTTGGTAAGTGATAATCCCAATCCACTTCCTCTGGGTTGCTTTTTCATAGGATTAGGTACCCGGTAAAATTTATCAAATATCTTCTTTAGCTCTTCTTTGGCTATTCCTACTCCATGATCTTTTACCGAAACAATAACTGATTGACTCTCCTTGCGAACCTCCACATAAATATATTTTCTCTCTTCGGAGTATTTCACTGCATTGCTGAGTAGATTAAGGAAGGCCTGGGAGATCGCGTCTTTGTCAATAGAGATCATCACCGACTCCTCAGGCAGTTTGGATTCAATTTCGAATCCTGAATCCCGTATATGAAATCTATATGCTTCTAAAGATTGCCTTACGGTAGAAACAATATCGGCCTCCTCAAAGTAATAATCCTTCTTTCCTGTATCGATCTTTGAAAAATCGAGTACGTTGTTGATGAGGTGTGTGAGGCGTTCACTCTCTTTTCGAATGATGCTATAAAATTCGCGCCGCTTCTTCTCTTCAGTAACGATTCCAGAGTCAAGCGTTTCACCAAACATCCTGATCAGCGAAAGTGGTGTTTTTAATTCATGGGTAACATTCGAAACGAATTCTGACTTCATACGAGAAACCTCTGATTCATGGATCATCGCTCGAGCCAGAATTAAAATGCCCAGGAGCATCACTGTCAGGATTCCAGTAAAGAGTCCAATATAAAGGTGTCTTTCCCTTGCTGTTAATTGTTCTATGGTTTTGCCAGTTCGTTCAAATAGTGCTACTTTCCATGAACCGAAGTATTGATCAAAATTCTCAGCCACCAGGTATCCGGATACCTGCTCATCACTATGGAAGTATAGTAGGCTGTCATTCTCATTGAGAATGCCCATGGTTATATCTTTTCCAAGCTCAACGGTGGATAATACCCGGGGAAATAGTTGTGTTAAAAGGTACTCTTCATCGAACTGAAAAAGCAGAGCTTTAAGCGAAAGCTGCTGTGTTGTAGGCGGAAGTAAAAAGTAACCCAATTTGATGGTCGGATAGAGTTGATTCGTAAAGGTCCTGTGCTTTATTTCTGAAGATGTGAGGTGGTTAAGATCAGAGAATATTTCCTTGATAATTCTGTCTTCGATAAACAGGACAAGTTCAGATTGAGCCAATATTTTTTCTTCAAGGTTCTTTAATTCTTCCTTTTGAGCCACCTCAGAGCTACTGATTGTTGAGGATGGCTCTATCTCACGGAGCTCACTGATTGTAGAATTAAGATAAAAAAGATATGCTCCATCCTTGAGGTCCCAGTGGTGATAAAGCAACCTCTGGTATAGCTCTGTAAGGATATTATTTCGATCCACCTCTGAGTTTATTTCTTTATAACCTTCAGCAATTTGCGAAAGAGCAACCACTGGAGCAGGAATATTCCCTATAAAAAGAGACTGATCTCCATATTCGAGAATCTTCTCGTATTCCAATATGCCTTTATCATAGCTTTGCAACTTGAAATAGGAACGCCCAATGCAAGCATGTAATACGACTTTTTCCTGGAGGGATGTTGCAATGGGTAAGGCCTTTCTATAGATAGCTATAGCTTCGGAATAGTTTTTATTAATGAATTCTGCTTTTTCGGCCCTGGAGATGATGCTGCTTATTTCAGAGTTTAAATTTGCCTTACTACCTGGCAGCAGGTTACATCCCAGCGAAACAAGATCGGTGATAATCTCACTGTTGGATCCAATCAGGATGGGATCTTTTATGGATGGATATTCAATATCTATGTGTTGAAGCAACAATTGTTGATCAGCAACACGCTCCAGATTTGACAGGGAATCTATGATGTTATTTCTAAAGCTTGTTTCTATCTGGTAAAGTTCACTTTCCAGTTTATCCCTTACCAGATTTGCTGTTCCATGGTATTTGATTCTCTGGTTATCAGCCTTTTCCTGAATAGATTTAAGGCTTAGGTAACTGATTATGGCACCCGGCAGAAGAATCAGGAATAAGGAGAGGGATAGGATTTTGATTCTTGGGGTGATATGTTTCAGAAATTCAAACACATACGAATGTAAGAACTCTACGAATGCAAGTCAATGTTGAAGATGTAAAACTTTGTAAATATTGCCAGCTTAGAAGAATAGTGTTTTCACCTCCTCCTTCAGCAAGTCAATGGCAACCTGGGTGGGGGGATTGGTCAATTCGGTGAGTCGCTGCAGAACCAGTTTACCGAGGGTGGGACCACTTGCATCGGGTTTTACCTCTTTGGCAGTTTCATTCACCAGATTTATCACCTGATTTTTTGCAGCCTTCATCTTTTCCCAGGCTTCAGCGCTAATGTAAGTCTGCTGAGCAATATTGTGCTCAAACTCTGAGGTGATATTGCTAAGCAACTCTTGCTGTAGCTGCCGTGCTGTGAAATCATTCCGGCTTATGCGCATAATCATGGAATCGGGTGAGATGCGCTCCAGCAAAAGGATGCTGCGTTCATATGCCTGAAGCCTTACGGGGAGAATCTCATCAGAGATATGCATGTTGAATTCACTTTTTCGCCTTTTATCTTCGTTCCTGGACCATGCTCTGAGCATGACCCAAACAGTTAGAAAAACGATAAATGCCGGCACTGTGTACTTAAGGATTTCAAGTAAAACCTCCATGTTAATCTTTTTTTGAAACTTGGTATGCACAATATTAAGGTAATTTATAACGAAAAGCGTACTTTTGATCTCCGAAATGCAATTGTCAAATATTTAAAATTTAACCTATGGAACAACTTTCAGCAAGAATTAATTCACTGTCTGCCTCAGCCACCATCGCAATGAACCAAAAGGGTCGCGAGTTGAAGGATAAAGGTGTTGATGTTATCAACCTGAGTGTGGGAGAACCCGATTTCTTAACCCCCGATCACATACGTGAAGCCGCTAAGAAAGCTATTGATGGAAACTGGCATCACTATGCCCCTGTAGCCGGGTATCCCGATCTGCTGAAAGCCATTGTAGAGAAATTTAAACGGGAGAATAACCTGGATTACAAACCATCTAACATCATGGTAAGTGTGGGAGCCAAGCATTCCCTGGCCAATGTTATGATGTGCCTGATTGATAAGGGAGAAGAGGTAATCGTTCCCGCTCCTTACTGGGTGAGCTATATAGAACAGGTGAAGATTGCGGAAGGAGTAAATGTGATCGTAGATACCACAGTGGAAGATGAATTTAAAATGTCGGCAGAGCAACTTGAAGCGGCTATTACACCTAAGACCAAAGCACTATTGCTCTGTTCTCCTTCCAACCCTACCGGTTCTGTATATACAAAAGATGAATTGAAGGGATTGGCTGATGTACTTGCAAAACATCCCCATGTATATGTGATTGCCGATGAGATATATGAGCATATCAATTTTGTGGGCGGACATGAGTCCATTGCACAATTTGATGAGATCAAAGAACGCTGCATAATCATCAATGGGGTTTCTAAAGGTTACGCCATGACCGGTTGGAGAATTGGCTATATGGCAGGACCTGATTGGTTGGTAAAAGCCTGTGGAAAGCTTCAGGGTCAGATGACCTCAGGAGCCTGTTCCATTGCCATGCGAGCCTCCCTTGAGGCCTTGACTGGCGACCAGAGCTGTGTAACAGAAATGAGAGATGCATTCCTTCGCCGACGTGATTTGATCCTGGGACATGTTTCACAGATCGAAGGAGTAAAGTGCGCCACTCCCGGCGGGGCATTTTACGTATTTCCCGATCTGAGTGCCTATATAGGGAAGTCTGTGGATGGACGGAAGATCGAGACTGATATGGACCTCTGCATCTACCTTCTGGAAGTAGGTCACATTGCCACCGTTCCGGGATCGGCATTTGGTGCAGACGGATGTGTGAGGATCAGCTATGCCAATTCCGATGAGAATTTGGAGAAGGCGATGGACCGGTTGAAGAAAGCGCTGGCAGCCCTCTCATAGTATCTCCTGGTTATTATCTAATAACCATCCGATACTAATGATAAGGGGCTGACTAGGGTTCTTCACCTAAAGAAATAGATAGGGCCACTTCGGGAAACCGGGGTGGCTTTTTCTATGGTGTAATCTGCTATGGGGCCCGTTAACAGGAGGGTTGTTAACCTACTGCGGTGTACGATTACGAACACCTCTGTTTCAGTTTCGTTCGTAATTATCCTTTATTAACAATTGCACGTCATCTATGTAAAAAACAAGTAGTCAATTATATACGAAGTATGGCACGTGTATTGTAAAGAGAATGACAGAACGTTAAACAATAAAACGCAAGTGTCATGAAAACAATAAAAACACTTTTAACCATCGTACTGGTTGCCCTGACAACCACACTATTTGGAAGAATTGGCGAACCTGAAGTAGATTGTAACTGCTGTCCTGAAGAGATATTTATGGATCAAGACCTTAGTATGGAAAACTGGACGGTGGAGCCTGAGGAACAAGCTGCGAGACTGAGGTGGCGAGGAAGAGTGGATGGCAGAACGTGACAGTATCCGTCGGAAGCGAGCTTTCACTGGAATCATGGATGCTAACTCCATTTGAATCCACCGAAAATGTAGTGGTCGAGCAGTGGATGGCTGCTGCCTGGTTCTAGGAGTGTACATGACTTAGCGTTACTATATATATATCAGAAACCGTCTCATTTGAGGCGGTTTTTTTATATGAAGAATCTTTTTTTGAAGACCTGGTGTTTTTTATGGGCATCCTCAAGGATCTTCTGAAATTCAGGATCATCTCTTGCCGAGTCCAGGTAAAAATCTGTACTCATTAATGGATAATTGAAGAATCCCCCATTTACAGCTCTTCTGAGACATCGCAGGCAGCCTTCTACATCCCCGAGCAAACCATAGTTCCCGGCAATAAAATACCAGGCCTCTGCGTCAGCAATATTGTACTCCTCAAATTTTTGAGCAGCCCTTATTCCCTCTTCCAAATTTCCTTCAATGAATGCCTTCACTCCAATGGATGTCAGAGCAGCAAGTTTCCCCGGATCAAGTTCTATCGCACGATTCAGGGATTCCAGTGCCTGCTCATGCTTGCCCTGTCGAAAGCGAGCCTGTCCTTTTACTTGAAGTAAAAATCCACTTTCTTCAAATAAGTTCACAGTTTCGCAAGCTTTGTCATACTTTCCAGCTAATAAGTAGGTATTACTGATTGAGCGGAATCCCTGATTTTTTGGGTCCAGGGAAATGGCGAATTCCATTTGCTCAATCGCTTCATCATTCATGCCAGCATATCGGTATATATATCCAAGAGAATAATGAGCTTCTGAGCTATTTGGATTGATCTCAAGTATCTGCTTAGTGAGCTCTACTGCCTCTATTATTCTGTTGGTCTCGGTATATATTGAGGACAGGTTACCTAGTGCAATGATAAGCTCGCCATTTAGTTCCAGGGCTTTTAAAAATGCATTCTCAGCTCTTTTTGTTTCCTCGGGATTAAGCAATCCATATTGCGCATACCTGTGAAGTCTCTCTCCAAGCTGGTTATAGGCAGGAGCATAATTAGAATCCAGTTCTAATGATTTGTTGATCATTTCGATGGCAAGCCGGTCGCCCTCATTGTTGTGTTCGTAAGAGATGCTTTTAAGGAAATATTCGTATGCCAGAGGATTGGCAGGAATATCTTTGCTGATCCGGCTCAACTCTTTCTTGGTGAACTGCACATTCATTCCTTCTATTACTTGCTGAGCGACAATATCCTGAAGTTCAAAAGCACTCTTGAAATCAACTTCAAGGGGTTCACGCCAGACGATCTCATTTGATTTCACATGAATCAGCTCCACATTGAGTCTGATGGTATTGGCCTCCTTCAGGTAATTGCCTATCAGGACATAATCCACTTGCAATTCATCCCCCACTATTTTAGGATCTATGGCCTGTTGTTTGTATCGACGTACAGAGGCAGAGGGTCTGACTGTTATGTTTTTGAGATAGACCAAACCCCCAATGATCTGGTCAGCCATAGCAAAGCCCAGATAGTTTGTTTCGGGATCGTCCTTTATATTGAAAAATGGAAGTACAGCCACTAACTCCATTGATTTTTCAACCGGCAGGCGTGATTCAGCCAATTCATTTCCAGCTGTAAGTTCTCTATCTATTCCTGGAGTAGATCGAAATTGATTGATAGTTAAGAAGACAACAGCAATTGCCAACAAGGAGATAATTGCTATGTTCACACGTTTATTCACACGTTTATCTATGCGGATCGTCTCAACGTTTGCTTGTTCGTATTTGCCGGTTTTTTTAATACCCTCACTGGTTATATCATAAACCCAGGAAAAAACCAGCCAGATTGGAAATCCAATGGCAAGCACAATCAGGATGGTTTTCATGAGATGTGAGGGCGCATCAAAAGAATCGAGAATCAACGACGAAACCTCTGTAAAAACCCAGGCAGCAACCAGGTAGCCCACGCCAGCTTTAATTACATGGCGCTTTTTTAACTCAGCTATATACTGTTTAAGGTTCATTCAATTTATAAAATTGGAAGCAAAAGGTAGCTAATATTGATAATAATAACCCCGAAACTTCTATATTGTTTTTAAATGTAGCTTCCTTAAACCATTTCATTAATTTTGCGTATAAAGAAAATATTTATTGAGGTCATGTTAGAAAGAAGGAGAACAAAGCGGATGGGGAAAGCGGTGAAGTTATCGATGCTGCTTGTATTTTTGGGCCTGGTGATCATGGTGATTGTGGTGTATAATCTTTATGAAAAGGTCTATGTGCCCAATGTGGCATTGAATGCCGAAGCAGAGCTGTTTTATGTACCTACCGGATCTGATTTTGAATATGTAATCGATCAGTTAGAGAAACAAAAGATTATTGAGAACCGAAAATCGTTCCGCTGGGTGGCCATAAAGAAAGGTTATGACAAAAGTGTGAAGGCCGGCAGATATAAAATTCATAACGGCCAGAGTAACAATGACCTGGTGAATCAACTTCGTGCAGGGAAACAGGACCCGGTTATGGTTGTGTTCAATAATGTTCGATCACTGAATCATGTGGCGGGTAAAATTTCACAATACCTGGAGAAAGATTCAGCCGATTTTGCCACCTATTTTTCGAACCCTGACTTGCCAGACGGATATGGTTTTGAAGCAAGCGATTTTACCTCCATGTTTGTCCCTGAGACCTACGAGTTTTTCTGGAATACCTCGCCTGAAGCTTTTACAGAGCGGATGAAAAAAGAGTATGATAAGTTCTGGAAGGGTGAGCGCGATCGCAAGGCACAGGGTATGGATATGAGCCGAAGTGAGGTGGTTACCCTGGCCTCCATAGTGGATGAGGAAACCCTCTATGACGTTGAAAATGTCCGCGTGGCGGGGCTTTATGTGAACCGCTTGGAAAAAGGAATTGCCCTCCAGGCTGATCCCACCCTGAAGTTTGCACTGGGAGATTTCTCCAGGCAACGAATCTTAAATGTGGACAAGGAGATCGATTCTCCCTATAATACTTATAAACACAAAGGACTACCTCCCGGGCCCATCTCTATCCCCTCGGTTTCAGCCATTGATGGAGTGCTTAACTACGAAAATAACAACTACCTCTATATGTGCGCCAAAGCCGATTTCAGCGGGCATCATGCATTTGCAAGCGACTATTCACAGCACTTAAAAAATGCCAGGGAGTACCAGAAGGTCTTAAATAAGAAGAGAATATATAAGTAAAAATATGTTAGTATGTTAATATGTTAGTAATTAACCCACTAACTCACTAACCTATTAACCATTAACCTATTACATTCACTTCCCTTTCCAACCAGATCCCAAACTTTTTATCTACCGCACTGCGGAGTTGTTCTGAAAAATCAAGGATCTCCTGACCTGAGGCACCTCCATAAGTTACTATCACCAGAGGCTGGGTGGGCCAGGTTCCCACATTGCCCACTCTTTTTCCTTTCCAACCTGCTTTTTCAATGAGCCAGGCTGCGGGGATCTTTACCTGGTTTTCAGGTTCGGGATAGCTGGGGATAAGTGGAAAATCCACACGTATGCACTTAAATATGGCCTTGTTTATGATTGGATTCTTATAAAAGCTGCCTGCATTCCCATAGGCTTTGGGGTCGGGGAGCTTCATTTCCCGAATAGAGATGATCGCATCTCTCAAATGCTGGGGAGTGGTCCCTGAGGCCTTCACAAAGGCTTCTTTTACCGGGCCATAATCCAGTTGGAGTATAGCTTCTTTGTTAAGTTGGAATGTAACATGGGTAATGATGTACCTGCCCCTCGATTCATTTTTGAAGATACTACTGCGGTATCCAAAATGGCATGCTTTGCGGTCAAATTGCACCATTTGCTTTTGTTGCAGATCCCATGCATCCAGCCAGGCGAAATGGTCTTTCAGCTCTACCCCATAGGCCCCGATATTCTGCAGGGGAGCTGAACCCACCGAACCGGGAATCAGTGAAAGGTTCTCGAGGCCGTGCCATCCATTTTTAGTAGCCACGGCAATCCAATTGTCCCAATTTTCAAAAGCCCCTACCTTCACCCACACTTGCTGGTCATCCTCCTCCATTACTTCAATCCCCTTCATTCCCGGACGTACGATCATTCCTTCAAAATCGGTCGTGAAAATAATATTGCTGCCTTCTCCCATAATAAGCAGTGGCTGGTGATTGTAGTCATAGCCTTCCAGAAGAGAGGAGAGGGTCTCGATGCTTTCAGGCGAAGAGAAGAGAGAAGCTCTGGCATCTATCCCAAATGAGTTCAGTTTTTGAAGCGAAAAGTCGTTACGCACAATTGCCATTGGTGAACATCATTTTTGTGTTGGTCAAATATAACAATGATTTGTTCTAAAGCCATTACCGGTTTTTCATATCTTTAAAACCTGTGAATTTTTCCATTTGAAAAGGATTTATATAGCTGTAATCAATGATCTGGCCACCGACCAGCGGGTGCGTCGGGTGGCACATTTACTCCTGGATCAGGAGATGGATGTCACTTGCATAGGGCGAAAACTGAAGCATAGCCCCGATCTTGAGCAAGTGAGGTTTAAGCACCGCCGTTTCCGGATGCTGGTAACTAAAGGTCCTTTCTTTTATGCCTGTTTTAATTTCAGGCTCATGTTCACCCTCCTGTTTGTACGCAAACCCGGATTGATTATATCCAATGACCTGGATACCCTTCCGGCTGCTTATACAGCCTCCAGGATTCGAAGAGTTCCGCTGATCTATGACAGTCATGAACTCTTTACACAGGTCCCCGAATTGATTAAAAGAAAGCGGGTGCAGGCCATATGGAAAGGGATAGAGAGCTTCTATGTGCCCCGCGTAAGATATGCACTTACTGTGAGTTACCCCATAGCGGAGATCTACCGCAGGCTCTATAAAACCAGCTTTAAGGTGGTGAGAAATATGCCTGAAATGAGTAATCCGGAACGCCTCATGTCGGTCAGGAAGGAGTATGACGGCAAATCCATTATTATTTACCAGGGAGCGCTAAACGTGGGCAGAGGATTGGAGCTTATGATTCGTACCATGCAGTTTATTGAAGATGCAGTCTTTGTGATTGCCGGTACGGGTGATATTGACATGGAGTTGCGTAGTCTGGTTGAGAAAGAGGGTCTGGGCGAGCGAATCATTTTTAAAGGCAGGCTACTGCCGGGGGAATTGAGTCAGCTCACCATGTCGGCCGACCTGGGGATTTCACTGGAAGAGGACCTGGGACTTAATTACCGTTATGCCCTTCCCAATAAACTATTCGACTATATTCAGTGCCGTATTCCTGTTTTGTGCTCTGCGCTGCCCGAAATGTCAAGGATTGTGGAAACCTATGGAATAGGTATAGCCACAGCTGAAAAGGATCCGGAGAGGCTTTCCGGAGTTGTGCGGTACATGCTCGAAGAAAGGAACGTTGGGGCCTGGAAGGATGCTCTGGATAAGGCTGCTGAACAATTGTGCTGGGAAAATGAATCACAGGTCTATCTCGACTTGCTTCACGAAAGCGGAGTTTTGTAATGGGAACTGAAACAAATGCCCTTTGCTTTCGTTTTACTGCTGTATTCAACAAAGAAGAATGATGAAGTTCCAAAGATTATATGCTTTCGCAATTTTAATAATGCTTTTTCCTTTTGTGATGAATGCGCAGGTTACTTTTCTGGAAGTAAGCACCCTGCTGGAGATGGAGGCTGTGCAGAAAAAGGCATCGGATCAGCAGCTGATGTTGTTTGTGGATGTATATGCCACCTGGTGTGGTCCCTGCAAAATGATGGACCGGGACGTTTATACCGATCCTGCTGTGGCAGATTATATGAATGCAAATTTCATCAGTGTGCGAATGGATGGCGAGACCGATTATGGAAGGGTGTATGCTGCTGCTCAGGAGCTTGAAGGATATCCCAGTATGTTTATTTTCACCATGAATGGGGAGCCCATCAGTAAGGTGGTTGGTTTTACCCCAGCCGAACAGCTGGTTCCTACTTTAAAGGCCACTGTGGATGGGTATAAAGAGATAAGGATTTATCAGGCTAAATACCAGAGGGGTACCCTGGAGGAGGTCGAGTTTGCTGCTTATATTGCTGCTATTCGAGCCATGGGAAATCAGAATGAAGCCGATGAGCTGGGTGATGAGTATATGGAGCAGGTAATCGGAGAGAAGCTTTCCGACAACGATATCAGCGTGGTTGCCTACCACATGGATCTTGAAGACCCATGGTGGCCCGAATTTTCATCTGATCCCGACCGGCTCAGAGAGGTACTGGGTGACGATTATATGCTGGCCATGGAGAAGATCTATAATGCCTCCCTGGTAAAGGCCATTGAAGAGGATAACATCGGACTTATCAGTAAAATGGCCAATGAATTGGCTCCACTTGTGGAAGAAGAGACCACGTCCTGGGACCTGCATTCCCTGCCTTTTATTCAGTACTACTACTATACCAACCTGGTTGATGAGTTGATCGCCTATGTGGATCAGCGATTTGCATCGGACAAAAAGGACGATCACTTATGGTTGTATGGGGCGGCTTCCCAGATCACAGACATGGACCAGCAATACCGTACAGAAGCCCTGCTTAACAAGGAGGTGGAATGGTTTGGAAAGTGTCTTGAATTGGAAGAGCAATTCGATTACTATTTCTACCATGGCATGGTACTCTTATTCCTGCAGAGAATGGATGAGGCCCGGGTCTCTTTTGTGAAAGCAGAATCGATGGCATCCACCGACGAGCAAAATGAGATGATTGCTCAGGTGATGAATTTTCTTCAGAGTCAATAATATCTTACTTGTTGTTTAATTTGTGTGGAACTGTTATTTTTGAGCCACTCACAACTAAACTGATCTTTTATGAGACACATCTCCCTGTTAACATCGCTGGTATTGCTATCTATCCTCTTTTCCTGCTCGGGAGAAATCAATGAATTGGACAGGCTGGGACTTAAAGGCGAGGTGAAATCCATTAAAGAGGTGCAATGCGATCCCACTTATGAAGGAGATATGTGGGTGGCAAGCAACAAATGTTCTGGTACTTACCGGGTCATAAATTTCAGTCCCCAGGGTTATTATGAGAATTTCATCTCCTTTGGAAACCACTTTGATACCCTGGGAATGACCAAAATTAAGTATGAGGAGGGTGAGATGGTGGAGGAATTGTATTATCAAAAAAGGCCTTTCCCTCCCAGAATTTTAGAAATAATTCCGGGTTCCAGAACTGTGATGGATCGCGTATCTGCCGACCAGGTGAACTTTGAAGTCTGGCAGAGTGGTGCTCTGGCGTTTGAAGGAGCCACTTTTTACGATTCTAAAGGGCGCATCGAGGAGCAAGTGCAGGTCATTAAAGACCGGGAAGTAATGGTTCATCATGTGTATGAGAAGGACCTTCTGGTTGAGAATTTCCAGATGGAACTTGACGGCACCAGGTCTGCCACCCAGCTTTACGATTATGTGGAATTCGACGATAAGGGAAACTGGACCGTAAAATTGGTCTATGTTGGAGAGGAGAAGATCTCCCCGGAACGAGCCTTTACCAGAGAGATTGAATACTATTAACTAGATTTTCAGCAGGAACTGCTCTGGAGATTGCGTTCCGAAAATCATCGTGGCAGGATCTTCCAAATAGGCTTTCACGGTTTTCAGGAATCCCACCGAATCCTTTCCATCAATCACCCTGTGGTCGTAACTGAGCGCAATGTACATCATAGGCCTGATCTCCACTTTTCCATTAATGGCCACCGGCCTGTCAATGATATTGTGCATGCCAAGAATTCCCGATTGAGGTGGGTTCAGTATGGGCGTGGAAAGCATGGAGCCATAAATGCCTCCATTGGAAATGGTAAAGGTCCCCCCGCTCATCTCTTCAATGCTTAATCTTGCTTTGCGGGCCCTGGCAGCCAGGTCGGCAATCTTTTTCTCGATCTCGGCCAGACTCATCACCTCGGCATTCTTTATCACCGGTACCATTAGTCCTTTGTCGGTTTGTACGGCTATTCCAATATCACAGTATCGGGGAGAAACCACTTCTCCTCCATCCAGGTAGGAGTTTACCGCAGGAACCTGCTTGAGGGCTTCAGTAACTGCTTTTGTAAAAAAGGACATAAAACCAATCTTTATACCATGTTGTTCTACAAACTTCTCCTGGTATTTTTTCCTGATGGCCATGATGCCACTCATATCGGCCTCGTTAAAAGTGGTGAGCATGGCAGTTTCATTCTTGACTGCCACCAGTCTTTCACTGATTTTCTTGCGCAGCTGGCTTACCTTTGTCCGATCCTCGTCACGGGTGGCTTCCTGGGGAGAAAGCGTAGAAATAGCAGGCTGTTGCATCACCTTTTTTACATCTCCTGCCGTAATCTTTCTTAATCCCTGTATGATATCATCCACCGAAAGCCCCTCTTTTTCCATTATCTGGCGTGCTACGGGTGTAGTCTTCACATTACTTTCAGCTTTCTCTTTAGCGGGTGCAGCTGCTGGTTCGCCAGACGGATCGGCCTGTGTTTCAACTTGTGCATCGGGAACTTCAACGCTGGTGTCTATGGAGGCTACTACATCACCCACATTGACCGTGGCGCCTTCTTCCACCAGGATCTTAAATTGTCCAGCTTGTTCTGCGATCAGGGGGAGGGTGGCTTTCTCCGATTCGATTTCACCCACCTCCTGGTTTTTGGTTACCAGTGCACCATCCTCTACAAACCAGGAAGCCAGCTCCACTTCGGAGATCGACTCGCCAGGACTGGGTATTTTAATCTCCAGGGCCATCTTATTATGTTTTGGGTTTTTCTTTGTCAAAGTAATAATGCTGGTTCAGAATCTCCTTGCGGGAACTTCCGATCATACACTGCAGACCACAATATACATTTAGTAGTTCGCAGGTACACTCTCTGAATACCTTATCGATGATTTCTGTCTGGCTGACTTCATGCAGCTTGAAAAGTCCTGTGGCCGGACTGCCTGAGGGTTGGCGGGTGACAGGTATTATTTCGGTATTTTTCATTGCATTCCGGATGTAATACCAGGCCCCCATATTTTCCGGCTCCTCCTGGACCCAGAGGGTAAGCATTTTGTTGTGGTACTTTTTTCCGAGCCGCAATATCTCTTTTTCCGGGAATGGGAAAATCTGATCTAGCCTTATGAGGGCAATGTCTTTTGCTCCCAGTTTCTGTTTCCTGGCCAGCAGGTCGTAATAGATCTTCCCACTACAGAGTACCACGCGACGCACCTCTTCCACATCGTTATCCTGGTCGTCAATAACAGGCATGAATTGTCCTTTTTCAAGATCTTCTAATGTAGAAATGCAGAGAGGATGACGAAGCAGACTTTTGGGTGTGAATACAATCAGAGGAACTCGCGACTTCTTTTTCATGTGGTTCCTCAGTGCATGGAATAGGTTGGCAGGGGTAGTGGGATTGATGATGTGCATATTGCATTTGGCAGCAAGGCTGAGGAAGCGTTCAATACGGGCGCTGGAGTGCTCCGGACCCTGGCCTTCAAACCCATGTGGAAGGTATAATACCAGCCCATTCATCACTCCCCATTTCTCCTCTGCACTGGAGATGTATTGGTCAATGATTACCTGTGCCACATTGGCAAAATCCCCAAACTGGGCCTCCCACACGACTAGACTCTGCGGACAGACCATGGAATATCCATATTCAAAACCCAATACACCATATTCATTCAGGGGTGAGTTGTATATCTCAAATGGAGCCTGTTCCTTGTCGAGGTATTTCAGCGGGAGGTAAACTTCAATAGTCTCTTCCATGACCATCCCTGCATGTCGGTGGGAGAAGGTTCCCCGGATGGAGTCTTGCCCACTGATGCGAACGGGATGTCCATCTAATAATAATGATCCGTATGCCAGGAGCTCTCCCATGGCCCAATCGATCCGATTCTCATCGATCATTTTCTTGCGTTCGGCCACCAGTTTAACGGTCTTTTTAAAAAAGTCCAGGTTGGAAGGCAATTTGGTTATCTGATCTGAAACCCGATGTAGTAAGTCATTGGGGATTCCGGTGGGGACTGGTTCTTCAAAATCCTTTGGTGTGGCATATGTTAATCCTTCCCATCGGGTCTTCATAAATTGCTGAATAGTCACTCTGGCACTCTTCCTGGAGGCATCCAATTGGGCGTCCAAATAGGTTTCATATTGGTTTTCCAAAGAAGTGATTTCCTGAGGAGTAAGAACCCCTTGATCTAGCAGCTCTTTGCTGTAAATGTCCCTTGGATTGGGGTGTCGTTCGATGGCCTTATAAAGTGTAGGTTGTGTGAATCTGGGCTCATCACCTTCGTTGTGTCCATATTTTCGGTAGGCAAGAATATCTATGAATACATCCGTATTGAAAAGCTGCCTGTATTCGATAGCCATGCGAATTACATGAACCAATCCCTCCACATCATCCCCATTTACATGCCAGATTGGGGCTTTGATCACCTTCCCCACATCAGTACAATAGGTGCTGGAGCGGGCATCCAGATAGCTGGTTGTAAAACCTACCTGGTTATTGATTACCAGGTGAATGGTACCTCCTGTTTTATATCCCTTCAGCTCAGACATTTGTACAACTTCATAAACCACACCCTGGCCTGAAACGGCTGCATCTCCATGAATGATTATGGGGATTAGCTTATTCATATCGCCTCCGTAAATGTGGTCAATTCGAGCCCGGGATACCCCTTCCATAATTGGAGCCGATGACTCCAGGTGGGAAGGATTGGGGACAATATTCAGAATCACATCTTTACCTGTCTGGGTACGAATTGTATTGCCATAACCAAGGTGGTATTTTACATCACCCAGGCTAATGTGTTGTTCATAGGATTCCCCTTCAAACTCATTAAAAATATCCTCATTAGGTTTCCTCAGCACATTGGCCAGCACGTTTAAACGCCCCCGGTGGGCCATGCCAATGTTGAATTCTTCTGCTCCAAGGGCAGCACCCTGTTCCACAAGGTCATTCAGGGCGGGTATCAGGATCTCGGCTCCTTCAAGTGAAAAGCGCTTTTGACCCACAAATTTATTATGGATGAACTTTTCAAATCCTACAGCTTCCACCAGGTGTTGATAGATCTTTTTCTTTTCCTCCAGAGTGAATTTGCTTCGATTCTGCCCCTTCTCAATGCGATCTGAAAGCCATTTGACCTGCACAGGAGTCCGTTTAAACATATATTCGGATCCAATGTGTCCACAGTAGGTTTTTTTCAGGTGGTCTACTATGTCGCGCAATGGCGCTTTTCCACATCCGTTCTCTCTGCCTGCATGGTAGGCGGTGTCAAGACTCTCTTCTGAGAGCCCGTAATTCTCGAGATCAAGGGTAGGGAAATATTTTCTTCGTGTGCGTACGGGATTGGTTTGGGTGAAAAGATGCCCGCGCTTTCTGTATCCGTTGATCAGGTTAATTACCTTGAATTCCTCATCGAAAGTAAGGGATTCAGATTCCGGGTGACTGAAATCTCGCCTGGCCAGGTCAAATCCCTGGAAAAAGTGATGCCAGCTGGCATCGACTGTACCAGGATCGTTCCTGTATTTTTGATACAACTCCTCGATGGCCTCAGAATCGAGATTCTGCAAAAACGAAAGCTCGTCCATATACAACTTGTCAGGATTTTAATTGTAACAACCAGGGACCAGTTTTGTTGAAAAAACAGGCCTCTTTAACCAATTTCACTAAACTGTTTCATAAACTGCATCCGGTCAAATGTAGCTGGATTGGCCTCATAAGCCTTGCTAACCAGTCCTCTGAATTCACTGACCGAATCGAATCCTTTTTCAGTCATCCACCGCTCTAATTTTGTTAGAATCCGTTTGACCTGGTCGGACCATTTTTGTAGAGTGTGGATGCTACCTGGGTAACTGTAGCACCTGCCAATAGCATTTTTATTACATCTTTTCCTGTATGAATACCTGTGGAGGCAGCCAGGTCACAGCTCACTTTATGGGACATGATGGCTATCCACCTCAGGTTTCAGATTGTTCCTGGGGAGTGCTTAAAATATTTCCTCCGGTCAGGGTGATCTCATCAATATCTATATCAGGCGTAAAAAACCGGTTGAACAGTACCATACCCGATACTCCCGATTCTGAAAGTGCTTTAACAGACAATCCCATGCGGGTAAAGTATTTGCTGATTTTGATGGATACTGGTATGCTTACTTTTTCAAGAACTTTCTCGATGATCCTGAAGTAGGCTTTTTCAAACTCTTTATTCTGGAAATCACCTGGATGAAGAAACAGGTTCAGCTCGATTGCATCGGCTCCGGCATCCTCAATCTTTTTTGCAAAATGCATCCAGTCCTCATTTGAAACACAGTTGATGCTGCCGATAATGGGGATCTGGACCGATTTTTTAGCTTCAGCGATTAACTCCAGGTACATACCCAGATTGTCTTCCCGGATATGCCTGTCGATATAGTCAAGCGTCTCTGAAAAGCTGGAGTAAATCATTGGGTCCTTTTCCGCTTCTGATATCTGTCGGGTTGTTTCGAGAAGGATTTCCTCTTCAAAGATCGATTTTAGCACTACTGCAGCCACACCGCTATTTTCCAGGGTTTTTATTCCATCCAGTGTGCCAGTGAGTCCAGAGCTGGCAGCCACCACAGGATTCTTCAATTTCAATCCCAGGTATTCGATCGAGATGTCTTTCATAGGTTGGGTTTAAGTGTTTCGTCCATAAAAATATTAAAATCTCGAGTTAGTCTGCCTATTTATCCAGAGATATATGACAAATTCTGCAAAGAGGGTTATTTGTACAACAGGAATATGACATTTTACAGATGAAATAAGCATTTTTTCATGTAATATTGGACTCTGTTTGACCCTGACATTTTATTTATGAATAAGATCATTGAAAAAGAATATTTCTCCGATGCTGTAGTAAAACTGGTGCTGGAGGCACCTGCCATTGCCAAAAGAAGAAAGGCTGGCCATTTCGTCATCGTAAAGACTGGTGAAAAAGGTGAGAGAATCCCCCTTACCATTGCCGGTTCTGACCTTGAAAAGGGAACCATTACCTTGATTATACAGAAGGTGGGGGTAACCTCTACCAAGATATGTGATCTGGAAGTGGGGGAAATGATTACCGATGTGGTTGGTCCTCTGGGAAGAGAGACGCATATACGGAAGGTGGGTACGGTGTTGGCTTCAGGAGGAGGAGTGGGAGTTGCCCCCCTGCTGCCCATTGTTGAGGCTTTCAAAAAGGCGGGGAACAAAGTAATTACAGTTCTGGCTGCCCGAACTAAGGATTTAATTATCCTGGAAGAACAGATAAGGCAGCATTCCGATGAGGTGATTATTATGACCGATGATGGATCCTATGGAAAAAAAGGCCTTGTAACCCACGGTCTGGAAGAGGTAATTTTAAGAGAAAAAGTTGATTTTGCAGTAACTGTGGGTCCGGCAGTAATGATGAAATATGTCACACTGCTTACTGGAAAATATGAGATCCCCACCGAGGCAAGTCTGAATACATTGATGGTGGATGGTACAGGGATGTGCGGAGCTTGCAGGGTTACTGTGGGGGGCAAAACAAAATTTGTCTGTGTGGACGGACCTGAGTTTGATGCCCATCAGGTGGACTTTGATGAGATGATGCTAAGGCTGGAATCCTATAAGCCTTCTGAGGCGGAGGCCTACGAAAGCTATCTGAATAGTAACCTTAAATCATAACTGGCAGATGGAAGGAGTTTCAGAATACCTAAAACAAGAGAGGGAACAGGATTGGAGAGTGGCCCTTCGTGGAAACATGAAAAACAAGGAGCGAACACAACTTGAGCGGGTTTCAATGCCTGAACAGGAAGCCCTTGAACGCAATAAAAATTTTACCGAAGTTAACTCTGGTCTTATCGAGGAGCTGGCCAGGAATGAAGCAAGGCGCTGTCTTGATTGTGTTAACCCAACCTGTATTACCGGGTGCCCGGTGAGTATCAATATTCCAAAGTTCATAAAGAAAATTGAGGAAGGTGATATTCTTGAATCAGCAAGGGTTTTAAAAGAAACCAACGCACTCCCGGCTGTATGTGGCAGGGTATGTCCTCAAGAGGTGCAATGCGAGCAGGCCTGCTTTTATACACAAAAGTTGAACAAGCCGGCTGTGGCCATTGGACACCTGGAACGTTTTGTAGCAGATTATGAGCAGAACAGTGGTCAGATGTCGGTTCCTCAAATTACCAGTCACAATGGGATAAAGGTAGCATGCATCGGATCAGGGCCAGCCGGACTGGCTTTTGCCGGCGATATGATCAAGATGGGATACGATGTAACTGTGTTCGAGGCATTGCATGAAATTGGTGGAGTGCTAAAATATGGGATACCCGAATTCAGGCTTCCAAACAAGATTGTGGATGTGGAGATTGATGTTTTAAAAAAGATGGGAGTGAAGTTTGAAAAGAATTTCATTGTTGGAGCCACCGCTTCCATAGAGGATCTGAAAGCTGAGGGGTTTAAGGCATTTATGGTGGGAAGTGGGGCCGGTCTGCCCAATTTTATGCATATACCAGGGGAGAATTACATTGGGATCTACTCCTCCAATGAGTACCTGACACGGGTGAACCTGATGAATGCAGCTGATCCGGAATATGACACTCCGGTTATCAGCGGAAAAAGAGTGGCTGTGATTGGCGGGGGCAATACGGCAATGGATGCTGTAAGAACCTCTAAAAGACTGGGTGCAGAAAGATCCATAATCATCTATCGGCGGTCCATTGAAGAGATGCCTGCCAGGAAGGAGGAGATCAAACATGCCCAGGAAGAGGGTGTGGAGTTTATGAATCTTCACAATCCCCTGGAGTACTATGCTGATGAAAACGGCAGGGTTTGCAAAATGAAGATTCAAAAAATGAAATTGGGTGAACCAGATGCTTCAGGTCGACGCAGACCTATACCCATTGAAGGGTCTGAATTCACCATGGAAGTAGATACTGTAGTGGTCAGTGTTGGTGTCTCTCCTAATCCTCTTATACCGCAGAGTATGAAAGAGTTGGATGTTTCTTCATGGGGAACCATCAAAGTCGATCCAGATTCCATGCATAGCTCAGTAAAAGGAGTTTTTGCAGGGGGAGATATCGTCAGAGGTGGAGCCACAGTAATACTGGCCATGGGTGATGGTCGAAAAGCCGCGGAAGCAATGAACAACTATCTCACTTAAGTGTTGGATGAATTGATCAACCAGGTTATCTTTAAAAAAATCATTAATTTATGACAATTGGAGTTCTCAGGGAAGGCGAAGGTGAAAACAGGGTTGTCCTATTGCCTGAACACGTCGTTTCCCTGGCTAAAAAAAGTATTGAGGTGTTGATGGAGAAGGACGCAGGAGTGTTATCCTTTGCCAACGACCAGGAGTATACCAAAGCCGGAGCCAAAGTAGGCAGTAGGGCTGAGGTGATAAAAAACTCAGATGTAATCTTCTCGATTCAAGGGCCTTCCGATAAAATCCCGGAAGGAAAGGTGCTGATTTCAATTTTCAGCCCGCTTACCAATAAACCCATGGTCGACCACCTTCTTAAAACCGGAGTTACATCCTACAGTTTGGATATGATACCTCGCTCCACAAGGGCACAGGCGGTGGATGTTTTATCTTCAATGGCTACAGTGGCCGGTTATAAGTCTGTACTGCTTGGTGCAGCTACCTTGCCAACTTTTTTCCCCATGTTTATGTCAGCATCGGGTACCATCAGGCCTTCCCGGGTATTGATTCTGGGAGCAGGTGTGGCTGGATTACAGGCTCTGGCTACAGCCAGAAAGCTTGGAGCGGTTGTTGAAGTGTTTGATGTTCGAACCGCTGTGAAAGAAGAGGTGCAGAGTCTGGGAGGTAAGTTTGTTGAGGTGGAAGGAGCCCAGGATGATTCAGCAGCCGGAGGTTATGCAGTAGAGCAGTCGGAAGAGTATAAAATTAAGCAAGGAGAATTGATCCAGGAGCGTGCATCGGGAGCCAATGTGATTATTACCACCGCCCAGATTCCAGGCAAAACTGCACCCGTATTGATCAAGAAGGAGACTGTGGAAGCCATGAAAGAGGGTTCGGTAATCATCGATCTGGCAGCTTCAACAGGAGGAAACTGTGAACTGACTAAGAATAATGAGACGATAGTTGAGTACGGAGTCACCATTATTGGAAATTCCAACCTTGCATCTACAATGCCCTCAGATGCAAGTAAGATGCTGGGGAATAATTTTCTTAATTACTTCGGTTTAATGATTGGAGAAGACGGAAAACTGAACCTGGATGTGGAAGATGAAATTGTACAGCTTACTTGCATTACCCGGAATGGGGAAGTGGTGAATGAAAGAGTAAAAGGAGCTTAGAGTTTGTTAATCAATTAAAAGATAGAATATGGAAAGCGTATTGCAGTTTTTCTATGCCAACAAGGAGGCCATCTTTATCATCGCCCTTACCATTTTTCTGGGACTGGAAGTGATCTCCAATGTGCCGTCGGTACTTCATACACCGCTTATGTCGGGAGCAAATGCCATCAGTGGTGTAATTATTATCGGGGGGATTATCCTGGTGGGTCATGCCGACCTTGAGAATCTTTCCGCAGGTTCCAACCTGCTTAACCTGGTTCTGGGGGTTTTCGCGTTGCTTTTCGGAACTCTCAATGTGATAGGTGGATTTGTGGTCACCGACCGAATGCTTGAAATGTTTAAGAAGAAGAAAAAATAGAGCTGGATCATGGATACACTTAACCTAAGCAACGGAGATATTATTCTCGAATTTATTTACCTGGTTTCAGCCCTCTTATTTGTAGTGGGACTAAAGCTTTTAAGCAGTCCCGATTCGGCCCGTCGTGGAAACCTCTGGGCATTTGCAGGGATGGTGCTTGCCATGATTGGCACACTCACCCTTCACAGAGATGGGGCCGGGAATACCATTAAGGGTGCAAATCTGGCCATTATTCTTGGTGCCATCGCAGCAGGAGGATTGGTAGGAGCAATTGTTGCCCGAAGAATCAAGATGACGGCCATGCCTCAGCTTGTCTCTTTTTTCAATGCCACCGGAGGTGCAGCATCTGCACTTGTTGCATTGATCGAATTTTCAAACCCCGATAATGAATCGACACTGGTTACATTACTTGGACTGGTCATTGGTAGCATCGCCTTCAGTGGAAGTATGATCGCATATGGCAAACTGAATGGCAATGTGAAGGATATTTTCTCAAAATGGATGACCTACATCAACCTCATTATACTGGCCGGTGTAGTTGTACTGATTGTCTTGTTGATGAGCTCCGGGACTCCCGTGGAGAGCAAGCAACTTCTGGCTTATATTCTTCTGGCTGTGGCTCTGGTCTATGGAGTTAGTTTTGTGATGCCAATCGGTGGTGCCGATATGCCCGTTGTTATCTCCTTGCTCAATAGTTTTACAGGGATTGCTGCAGCTATGGCAGGCTTCATTTATCAGAATCAAGCCATGATTCTGGGAGGAATCTTCGTCGGTGCTGCAGGGATGATTCTGACTCTCTTGATGTGCAAGGCAATGAACCGTTCCTTGATCAACGTAATTATTGGTTCATTTGGTGGAGGTGGTGCCGGTGTGGATCGAGAACTGGGAACCATCAAAGAAGTTTCCCCAACCGATGCTGCGGTGATGTTAAATTACAGTAGTAAAGTGGTAATTGTACCTGGATATGGACTGGCAGTAGCCCAGGCCCAACATATCTGCAGTGAGTTGGACGAGTTGCTTGAGGCCAATGGGGTAGAGGTAAAATACGCCATACACCCGGTCGCAGGACGAATGCCCGGTCATATGAATGTCTTGCTGGCTGAGGCTGATGTTCCTTATGACAAACTGGTAGAAATGGATGAAATTAATCCCGATATGCCCAAAACCGATGTGGTGCTGGTTATCGGAGCCAACGACGTGGTTAATCCTGCTGCACTGGATGATCCTTCAAGCCCCATCTATGGGATGCCCATCATCAAGGCTAACGAAGCCAAAAATGTGATTGTAATGAAGCGCGGAATGGGTAAAGGATATGCTGCCATTGAGAACCATTTGTTCTATGGCGACAACACCCGAATGTTCTTCGGAAGCGCCAAGGATTCACTTCAGAAACTGGTGACCGAGATTAAGGCCCTGTAACTATAAAATTTCCTTCCCAATGTGGGCTGTAACGGTGCAACGTTACAGCCCATTTTTTTTGTCCTTTTGATCGAGGTGTATACTATAGGTATAGTTCCCTGACCTAAAGCCCTCTTTATCATGACTATTTGGTTGCTTGTTGTTGGTTAATGAGGTTATATCAAGGTGTTAATTACTTATTTAAAAGTGATAGGCTTTTCAAGCTATTTTCAAGTAATAA
>PVMK01123543.1_pt1 | contig 23292 bp, 24 predicted proteins | sample 1853481 | NCBI WGS metagenome assembly PVMK01 (sample SAMN08533507, study PRJNA380276) | Marine sediment metagenome, whole genome shotgun sequencing project. | reverse complement strand
CCCGCTTGCTGGTCGACGTCAATCGCGGCCTTGTGACCCCACGCTCATAATGCGGATCTCCGATGGGGCCGTGGTGCCCGGCAACCGGCGGCTCGACACGGCGGAGCGGGAAAAGCGGGTGGCGCTTTACTACGAACCCTATCACCAGGCGATCGACGCCCTCATCGAGCAAGGCATTGCGGCCGGTATCCCACCGGTCTTGTTGTCAATCCACAGCTTTACCGAGAGCTGGAACGGCGTGCGCCGTCCTTGGGACGCGGCCATTCTTTGGGACCGGGATTATCGTTTCTCGGTGCCGCTGCTGGAGGCTTTGCGCGCCGACCGCAACATTCTTGTGGGCGAAAACGAGCCATATAACGGCAGGATCTCTGGCGACTGCATGTGGCAACATGGGACACGCCGGGGGCTCGCCCACACCATCGTCGAGGTGCGCCAGGATCTCATCGGCGAGGCTGAGGGCCAAGCACACTGGGCGAAGCGGATTGCGACGGCTGTTGAGGGCATTCTCGCGCGCCCCGAGCTGCGAGAGAGCTTGCATAGCGTGCGCTATTTCGGTTCTCACACCGACGCTGAGGGGCCGCCGCCCCATCCCAGTGTCGAAGGAAGGAGCTCAGAATGCGCCGAATCGACCCGCAGGTCGTGACCGAGTTGGAAGCTGCGGCCTTCCGCCGGCTCGTGCAGCATCTGCGCGAGCGCACAGATGTGCAAAACATCGATCTGATGAATCTGGCCGGGTTTTGCCGCAACTGCCTGTCGAATTGGTATCAAGACGCGGCGGCTGAGAGAGGAAACGCGCTGACCAAGGATGAGGCGCGTGAGGTCATCTACGGTATGCCATACAAGGATTGGCGGGCACGCTACCAAACCGATGCTTCGCCGCAAGCACAGGCAGTATTGGAAAAAGCAAAATCCAGCGGCCATTAACTGTGGCCCGTCGGCCCCATATCACTCTCAAGAATCCTCTGGATCACGAGGCTCTGCGCCTTGATTGCATATCGCCGCACCGCTAGCGTCGATTGCGACTCCATGAAAGCGGGGGATAGAAGCATGACGACTCTACAGGTATCGGCGCAGAAACAACTACGCCAGCTCGTCGAGCAAATCGAGCGGCTGGAAGAAGAGAAAAAGGCACTCGCTGGCGATATTCGCGACAAGTATCTCGAAGCCAAGGCCGTGGGATTCGACATAAAAGCGATTCGCCAGATCGTGCGTTTGCGCAAGAAGAGCGCAACTGAGCGCGAAGAGGAGGTGGGTATCCTCGAAGTTTATCTGCACGCACTAGGCATGCTCGATGAACAGGTTGCAGCATTGACGGCTGCTGCGTAGGCCAGCTTGGCTGCAAAGCTTTTGAGGGCGTGGGAGCGTTATGCTCTCAGCGCCCCATTTGCGTGTCGACCTGGCGGTCGAAGAGGGAAAATGGGCGCCCCGGAACGATTCGGCGCTCGTCCGGGACGCCCGGCTGTGGTGGAGGGATTTCTCCTGCCCCGCCACATGGGGATTGGCAGGCCCATCGAGAGTCGTTTGGGTGGGGAGTGCCAAAAACGTTATCGCGTCAATCTAGACACTCGACTGGATAAGCTCTAATCGTAATTTGTTTGTTATTCCATCAGCGTTCCTTATGCCGTACGTGACCTTAAAGCAGCTGCGTTATTTCGATGCGCTGGCGCGCGAACAGCACTTCGGCCGCGCCGCGGAATTGTGTTCCGTCACCCAGCCCGCCCTCTCCATGCAAATCCACGAATTGGAATCGCAGCTCGGCTTCATGCTGGTTGAGCGCACGCGAGCTGGCGTTCTGCTGTCGGACAAGGGCCGCGAGATCGCCAAGCGTGCCGCTCGCATTCTGGGCGACGTACGCGATATGGTTGAGTTCGCACATCACGCAAATGATCTGCTCGCTGGCTCGCTTAGGCTCGGTGTCATTCCCTCGATTGCCCCTTATATGCTGCCGCCGTTGCTGCCCCTGTTACGAGAGAGCTTTCCAGTTCTCGAGCTGCACGTGCGCGAGACACAAACGCTGCCGCTCACCCACGAGCTGGTCGAGGGTAAGCTCGATGTCTTGCTCCTTGCTCTGCCGATCAATCATCCGGAAATCGAGACGCTGGCGTTATTCGACGACCGGTTTCTACTGGCGCTTCCCCACGAGCGGCGCTTGAGTGCGCGGGTGCGTGCAACGAGCGATCTACTCGAGCATGAGCGCCTCCTGCTCTTGGAGGAAGGTCATTGTTTGCGTGACCAGGCGCTGACCTACTGCAATCTGCAGCAAGTCTCCACCGTCGACACCTTTGGTGTCTCCAGCCTGTCAACCATCGTAGAAATGGTTGCCGCAGGTTATGGCATCACGCTGCTGCCGGAGATGTGCCTCAACGTCGAGGCGCGCGCGAGAAAGATCGCGCTGACGCGGTTCGTGGCTCCCGAGCCGTTTCGAAGCATCGGCTTGGCTTGGCGCGCCACGTCGCCAAGGGTCGCTGACTTCCGTGAGCTGGGGCGCCTTATCAAGAGCGCGTGGTCGAAGGGTTGCATTCCGCCGGGGCGTAAAAGGCAACGAAGCGCAAGATCGGCTAACGCCAACTCGTCCTGACGGAGCGCGATGTCAGCCCGGCAGGCACAGGTCGCGGCGGCTCCGCGAGCTCGAGGGCCGTCAAGTTGACGGCCTTTCCCTGAAATTGCTGAGCCCACATGAACTCAGCCGCTTGCCGGCCCGGGCGCAGGCGTAGCGGCAGGACGATCTGATCCTCGTCGAGCAAGTCGAGGGTACGCGCGACGTCCGGGTGCACAAGCCCACCAAACGCATCGGCATCGACGGTGACCGACTGCGTGAGCAGCGGTGCGAGTGGGAAGGGGCGGTATGAAAGCTCCTCGGGGTGGTCCTCGTCGAAGGCCGGTGCCGGTGCCCAGCCGCCGCTCCAGTTCGCCGCATCGATGTCCGCCATGTTGGTGGGGGTATTGGCAGCCGGTGCCGGGTTAAATGCGGCCACGCGCGTCATGGTCCTGGCATCCCTCTTGGACTGTTTGGCTGGCTCTTGAAAGCGCGACCCCAATCCCAGCGAAGTGTTGGCGGTGGTAAATCCTCGGGTCACCGACCGGGGCGATTGCGGCGCTCTGTGGCCAAGAGACGCGTACGAGATGAGCTCGTCGAGCCGTCTGCGGTCAGCAGCAGGCGGGCGGTGATTTGTGCGGTCCGAGGGCGTTAAGGACGCGCGCGTCACAAGCTCGTTAAGCCGCTTGCGTTCAGCTTCAGACGGTGGCGGTACGGCGCGCTTGGGCGGCGCGGCTAAGCGAGGTGTGGGGGCAATCTGGAGTGCGGGCATGGCGGCGGGCGCTGGTGCGATCGGCGAAAGGGAGGCGACCTGGACTTCGGGTGGCGAGGCGGGCTTGGGTGTGGGAATCTTCAACGCGGGTGTGGTGGCCTCCGCCATCATCATTGGCGTTTTCGGCTGGTGGCGATCCTCGTGGAAGGCGGCGACCTGGGTTGCCAACTCTTTGTAGCGCGCGCGCGCGATCTGCACGTCCTTGCGCGTGATGGGACCGCCTTTCGTCGGACGGTGCTTGGTCTTGCCGTTGGGGAACAGCAGGGCCAGCTCATAGCGCGGTACGCGCGGCCAAGCGCGCACACGGCCAACGTCGACGTGCACAAAGGGGATGCCCGATGTTGGATAGTAACCGACGCCGCCGCGTTCCCGGACGAGCGCGGAATAGCGCATGCGTTTCACGGGGACGTCGGGGAATGATGCATCAATCGCCTTGCCGGAGATGTGAAAACTGCGCTTCGCCTGGCCGCCTCTCGTTCGGCGCAGCATGTTGTTGGTCTTGGACGAGCGATAGCCGCAGATGATGTGGATGGGCTCTTTGCTCCCAAGTTCGGTGTGCATCTCCCAAAGTAGATCGACAAGGCGGGGATCGATCTCGACCTCCGTGTTCTCTCGCCAGTCGCGCATGTGCCAGTTGATCTTCTTGAGCGCGTCGGGAACGAACTTGCCATTCTTCTTGTATGTGACGGTGAGCGTCTCTTTGGTGTGGATGTGATAGAGCGAGATCGTGCGCGTGCTGCGTGAGGCGGCGACCGACTGGGACGCGGCAATGCCTGCGCCAAAAAGAGCAACGGCCAGCCCCACAAGGAGACCTTTCCAACGCAGGACCAAGGTGGCACCCCGTCTGTCTCGCCGGTTCGCTGCGTGCTCACACTCGCAAGTTTCGGTTTGAGTGTGCAAAACTGCGAGCTTTCTCAGCATGTTCCCGGCGTTCACGTCCCCAATGGGCTAAGTATGAACCCTTAATGGTGTGTAATGATTGAATGGGGACAGATGTAGGCTCGTCCGCGGCAAGATAACGGCAAGCCGCGCGTGACACTGTGACTGAGAAGGGTTTGATGTCGCGGAAGTTATCGCGTCAGAAACCGCCGCCCAACACGGACTGTATGTAGTCACCAGGGGTCAACGGACGCTGGCTCTGGTTAATACGGGCCCGCATATTCGGATCGATCTTGACCGGTGCCAGATGGTTGGGCCCCTTGGCGATCTGCTGCCACTTGCCCGCCAGTGCCAGCTTGATACGCTTTTCGTGGCCGTAGACGTCGCGCGCGGTCTGCGTCTCGCCCTCATCGTCGACCCATGCGGTGAAGTAGGTCACGTGGACGGGAATCGGGCGATCGACTCCAACCTCGTTGTTGCCGGGGCCGTTCTTGATCAGATCGTCAACCTGCTGTGTGTCCCATCCCTTGTCCTCGGCCAGCAGAATCTCAGCCATGCGCTGGGGATTGCGTATGCGCATGCAACCGTGGCTGAATGTGCGGGTGGTCTTATTGAATAAGCTCTTCGTCGGCGTGTCATGCATGTAGACGAGGTGCTTGTTGGGGAACACGAACTTGACGTTTCCGAGCGCATTACCGCTGCCTGGCGGCTGGTAGACGTCAAAGTGACGGATGTCGGCTTGGCTCCAGTCCACGCTCCTGGGGTCGATAACGCGGCCGTTGCGCGACAAACGCAGACCTTGGCGTGTGAAAGAGCGGCCGCCGCGCGCCAGCGAGGGCCAGAGCTCACGCACCTTGATAGAGTTCGGCACGTTCCAGCGCGGCCGGAAGACGATCATTTTGATGTCCTCGGAGAAAACCGGTGTCTGCTTGCCGACAAGGCCGGTGATGGCGCGCTCGGTGTGGACGATTTCGCCGTCCTTGGCGATGCGAAGCGTAAATTCGGGGATGTTGACCCAGACGTAGAGGTTGCCAATGTCGCCCGGCATCCAACGCCATTGCTCCATATTCGCCTGGAGCTGCTCCGCGGTGATCGTGCGCACATTGTTGAGGGCGCCGCGGACGGAGCGGTTCACGATGCCGTTGGCGGGCTCGATGCCCTTCTCTTTTTTGAAGGTGATCACCGCCTCTTTCAGCGCCTCGTCGTAAAACTTCTCGTTGCCCGGCTTGCCATCGACTTGCGGCACCTCAAGTCCCAGCCGCTTGCGAAGGAGCGCGACATGGCGATGCGTCTTGCCGGGGCGAAGCGTTGATCCCTTCGGCAGCGTTACAAGTTTCGGTGGTGGCCCAGCCTCGCGCAGCGCCAGATAGGCCTTGCGCAACTTTTCGAACTGAGGGTGCTGCGGGTGCAGACTTCTCAAATAGGCGTCCGGCTGGTCATCTGAGGCGATCGAAACCAAGACACTCTTAGGCTCGAGCAATTGCGGCGTGCGGTCGAGATAGGAACTCAATGTGCCGGCCGGGTCCATGATGCGGCCGCCGTGCGCGTGGCGCGCGTACTTCAGTATGGCAAGCGAAAGCGTGATCTCCGCCTCGGCGAGGGTCTTCGCATTGGTCTCCTCGGACTTTGGCAGGACGAAAGCATTCGCATCAAGGCCCCAATCGCCAGCCTTCTCGATTTCGGCAAGCGTCGCCTTGGCTCGGGGCTTCAGCCCGCTGGCGTCGACCCAAACAGCCTTGTACTTGCGCGCCGAATAATACTCCGAAAGGACTGCGCGATCGGCGCGTACAGTCGCATTGCCCTTGTCCTTGCTGGCGGCAAGCTTCTCTTGTAGCGCAATGCCAAGCGGGTCCTGCGGTGCCGCGACGGACGCGGCCTCAGGTGCAACCGCGTGCTGATCTTCTGTTGCCGCGCTTTGCGGTTCGGTGGCGTCTTGGGCCGCAACGGCCCCTGCCGAAAATGCGCTCCAAGCCAAGCACAGGATCGCAGCGTACCGCAAATGCATCGAACTCTCCTCCCGGTGGCGCGCGGCACGCTAGCCGTGCAATGAGCGCCTGACCACCCTCAATGATCACGCGCACATTAACGACGTCACGACCGGATGAGGATGTGGCCAAATTGCAAACAGCGCTTATCGGCCATTTTCCTGTGCAGCTTGCGCAAGAATTGAGATTATTTGAGGCGGGTGCGAACGATCCACCGAAAGAATTGTGTGGCGGACGTGCGTACTCGCGGCAGTGCTTGGGAAGAGCTTCCAGTCCGCTTAGGCGCGCGGTTCCAGGCCGTATTCCTGCATCTTGCGGTACAGTGTGGAGCGGCCGATCTTGAGCCGCTTGGCCACTTCCGTCATGTGTCCACGATAGCGTCCAAGCGCCAAGCGGATCATGTCGGCTTCGATTTCGTCCAACGGCCGAATGTCGCCGCCTTGGTTTACCGCGGCAATGCCAAGCGCGCTTTCACCATTGTCATCACGGACATCCATCGTTTGCGGGACGATGTTCTCCGCACCCAAGAGCGCAGGCCCCGTGAATAACGGCCCCTTGGCGGCGGGAGCCGGGGAGGCAGGCACGGGTGCCGCGATCCCGGTGACGTGCGCGGCGATCTGCGGGAATTCGGCGACGGAGAGTTCCGACGTATCGGATAGTACCACGGCACGAAACACGGCGTTTTCGAGCTGGCGCACGTTGCCGGGCCACGGGTACGATACAATAAGGCGCATGGCGTCATCGCTGATGGTGCTGACGCGCTTGCCTTCCTCAGCGGCGAAGCGGGTCATGAAGTAGCGGGCCAGCTCGGGAACGTCGTCAAGCCGTTCTCTCAGCGGCGGCACCCAAATGGGGAAGACATTCAAGCGGTAGTAGAGATCCTCGCGGAATTTGCCGTCGCGCACGAGCTGGATAATGTCGCGGTTGGTCGCTGAGATCAGGCGGAAGTTCACCTTGATCGACCTCTTGGAACCGACGGGATCGATCTCGCCGTCCTGCAGCGCACGCAGAAGCTTCACTTGCGCATCAAGGGGCAGTTCGCCGATTTCATCAAGGAAGAGAGTGCCGCCATCGGCCTCCTGGAATTTGCCGATGCGCTTGTCCACTGCGCCCGTGAAGGAACCCTTCTCGTGGCCAAAGAGAATGCTTTCGACAAGGTTCTCTGGAATCGCGCCGCAGTTGACGACGATGAACGGCTTGCCTGAGCGCTCACTTTCGCCCTGGATAGCGCGCGCAATCAGCTCTTTGCCGACGCCAGACTCGCCTTCGATGAGGGCAGGGATATTCGAAGCGGCAGCGCGACGGCCAAGCGCGATGACGCGATCCATCGCGTCACCACGCATGATGAGATCGTTGAAGGTCAGGGTGCCTTCGACCTTCTTCTTGATGCGGGTGATCTCACCAGCGAGCGCCTCGATTTTCAACGCGCTCCTGATGGAAACTTCGAGCCGTTCTGGGGAGGCCGGCTTCACGACAAAATCCACGGCGCCAGCGCGCATCGCATTGATGGCAGCATCAATGGAGCCGTGCGCCGTCTGAACGATAACGGGGGGAGAACCTGGACGTTCCTTGAGGCGTTCAAGCACCGCCATGCCGTCGAGGCCCGACATGATGAGGTCAAGCAGAACGACTGCAACAGGTGTGCGTTCCGATCCTTCTAAGAACTGCAGCGCCTCTTCGCCGGAGCTGGCGGTCCTGGCTTCGAAGCCAAGCCGTTTAATTGTTTCTTCAAGGATACGGCGCTGGGCGGGATCGTCATCGACGATTAAGACACTTTTGACCATGGGGTACTCGGACTCACAACCTGTACGGGCCGGCGCCCTACACCATCCCGAATTGCGTCAGGATTGGACAATTGGCGACCAGCGGCTCACTCAACAGGTAGAGAGTGCCCTGCAAGGGTAAAGAAGGGGTTTCGAAGGGGCTCACCTTGAGCCTTTTTTGATCCACATGAGTCGTATCGGTTACGCAGTCCATGCTGCGCCTTAGACGTTTCGTGGCTTGAAATTAAATCCTGGCTTGCGCAGGTTAGTCTTCCCATCCACCCTATTGCGGAGCATTTCATGCGACTCCAAACGCGCCTTAACGCTCTCTCAACACCAACGAGTGGCGTTGAGGCGGCACGAGCCGAAGAGGGCGCGCCCGCCTTGGGATCGATGCCCGAATGGAACCTTGCCGACCTATATAAGGCTCCCGACGCGCCGGAGGTTGCCCACGATATTGAGGCTGCTGCGGTCTTGAGCGCGCGCATGAAAGAGCGCTACCAGGGCAAGCTCACTCAGCTTGGCGGGGATGGGGCAGCACTCGCTACCGCGATCGAGGAATTTGAGCAGCTGGTCGAGATGTTGGGGAAGCTCGGCTCATATGCTGGGCTTTACTACGCGGCAAATCAGGCCGATCCGGAACGCGCCAAATTCTACGGAGATATCTCCGAAAAGCTCACCGCCATCTCAACTGACATCATCTTTTTTGATCTGGAGCTCAATCAGATCGACGAGCCTGCGATGGCCAATGCGCTAAACGACGCGCGGCTGGCCCGCTACAAGCCGTGGATCGACAACGTTCGCAAGGAGAAGCCATACCAGCTCGAACAGAAGCTGGAGGAATTGTTCCACGAAAAAGGCCAGACCTCGAGCGCTGCCTGGACCCGGCTTTTCAGCGAGACGATGACAGCGCTTCGCTTTCCCATCGCTGGCGAGCCTCAACCACTGGCACTTGAGCCGGTTCTCAACCTTCTAAGCGATCCCGCTGAGGAGAAACGCAAGGCCGCAGCTGAGTCGCTGGCGACAGTCTTCAAAGAGAACGTGCGGCTCTTTACGCTCATCACCAACACGCTGACGAAGGACAAAGAGATTTCGGACCGCTGGCGCGGCTTTAAGGACGTGGCCGACAGCCGGCATCTGGCCAATCGAGTGGAGGCGCCGGTCGTGGATGCGCTCGTAAGGAGCGTGCAAGACAGCTATCCCAAACTCTCGCACCGTTACTACGCCATGAAGGCCAAGTGGCTGGGTAAGGAACGCCTTGCGCATTGGGACAGGAATGCGCCGTTGCCCGACAAACCGGAGAAAATATTCACATGGCCGGAGGCGGAACAGATCGTGCTGGGCGCCTTCGCCGGCTTCGCGCCGGAAATGGCCGACATCGCCAAGGAGTTTTTCGACAAGAATTGGATCGACGCGCCGGTGCGGCCGGGCAAGGCGCCGGGCGCCTTTTCGGCATCGACCGTTCCGTCAGTACACCCTTACGTTTTGCTCAACTTCCTCGGCAAGCCGCGCGACGTGATGACGTTGGCGCATGAGCTGGGGCACGGCGTGCACCAAATGCTGGCACGTCCGCAAGGGGCGCTCATGGCGCCCACGCCGCTGACGCTTGCCGAGACGGCGTCCGTGTTTGGCGAGATGCTGACATTCAAGGCGCTGTTGAAGGAAATTCACGACCCCAAGGAGCGCAAAGCGTTCCTCGCCGGCAAGGTGGAGGACATGCTCAACACCGTCGTGCGTCAGATCGCGTTCTACACGTTCGAACGCAAGGTGCACGAGGCGCGGCGTCAGGGCGAGCTAACTCCTGATCAGCTGAATGCCATATGGATGGACGTGCAATCTGAGAGCCTAGGACCCGCTGTCGAGCTCAAGCCTGGTTACGAGGTATTCTGGACGTATGTGCCCCATTTCATTCACTCGCCGTTTTACGTGTATGCCTATGCCTTCGGGGATTGCCTCGTGAATTCGCTCTATGGGCTCTACGAGGAGGCGGACCCGGGTTTCGTCGCCAAATACTTCGATATGCTGAAGGCCGGCGGCTCCAAGCACCATTCCGAGCTGTTGGCGCCGTTCGGGCTTGATGCCTCCAGTCCCGAGTTTTGGCACAAGGGCTTGAAGGTCATTGCCGGCATGATTGATGAATTGGAGGCGATGGATGCGAACGTTTGACGCCCGTGACCGCAGGTCGCGCCACACTGTTGAGAAGGCCGCATTTTTTGGCGTCTGGCGCTGTTATCGCTTGCGTGGCAACGTGTTTTCGCTATTGCGGATCGAGAGTCTTTCGCTGTTGTCAAGGTAATGAAGATGCGCAAGACCTTAAATTGGGGGTTCCCATTGCAGTGCATTCGGGGTTAGAAGCGCCCGCCATTGCTGAATAGCAGCGAGCTCAACGTGAGGTGCCGACGTGGCACAATCGCACGTGGTGGCGAAGGGCGGTGCCTCAGGCACGTCCGACGGCACTTCCAAAAAACATTACTGGGCGCTTGTCGTGGGCTGCATCGGCGTCGTTTATGGCGACATCGGAACGAGCCCGCTTTATGCGTTCAACGAGGCGGTCATCGCCGCAAAAGGCGAAAGCTTTGCTGGGCGCGAGGTCGTCTTCGGCGTGCTGTCGCTGATCGTCTGGTCGCTCTTGCTCATTGTCACCCTGAAGTACATTTTCATTTTGCTGCGCGCCGACAATAACGGCGAAGGCGGCACGTTTGCACTCATGGCACTCGCTCAATCGGTGGCCAAGCGCAGTACACCGGTCCTCATGGGGCTCGGCATCGCGGGCGCCTCGTTCTTCTATGGCGACGCCGTCATTACGCCGGCCATTTCCGTCGTGTCCGCGATAGAAGGCCTGAAGCTCGTATCGCCTGCATTCGAAGATCTCGTCCTGCCGCTGACCATCATCATCCTGATCGGATTGTTCGCCGCACAGTCGCGCGGCACCGCAAAGGTTGCCACGTTCTTTGGGCCGATTACCGTCGTTTGGTTTATTGCCCTTTTTGTCGGAGGGCTCGTGCAGATCATCGCCAATCCTGACGTTCTGGTGGCGCTCAATCCCTGGTACGGGGTGAGGTTTGTCTTCACGCACGGGCTGATCGGCTTCATCGTTGTCGGTCTCGTTTTTCTTGCCGTAACGGGAGCTGAAGCCCTCTATGCCGATCTTGGCCACTTCGGTCGCAAACCAATTCAGACCGCGTGGATCGGGTTCGTTCTGCCGGCGTTGACCGTCAACTATTTCGGCCAGGGGGCGCTGGTCCTTTCGCGGCCCGAGGCGCTCGAGAATACGTTCTTTCTTCTCTATCCCGACTGGGCCCTCGTTCCCATGGTCATACTTGCAACGGTCGCGACCATCGTCGCGAGCCAGGCGGTGATCACGGGCGCCTTCTCGGTCACGCGACAGGCTATTCAACTCGGCCTGCTGCCGCGTTTCGGCATCATGCACACGTCGGAAAGCATGGCCGGACAGATCTACTTGCCGCGCGTCAACTGGATAATGCTCATTGCGGTTTTGCTGATGGTCGTGGTCTTCAAGAACTCGAGCAATCTCGCATCCGCCTATGGTGTCGCAATCTCGGCGCAGATGGTTATCGAATCTCTGATAGCGTTTTTCGTTATTTGGCGGATGTGGGGTTGGAAGCTATGGAAGGTGGCGCTCGTGATCGTGCCGCTTCTCCTCCTTGAGCAGGCATTCCTCGCTTCCAATATGCTGAAGGTTCTGGAGGGCGCATGGGTTACGGTGTTCATGGCGGCCTTGGTTGGTCTTATAATGGTGACCTGGGTCACGGGTGCACGCTTGCTTTCCAAGCAGACGCGCAAAAACGAGGCCGATCTCGACTGGCTGCTGCGCAAGCTGGAAGCCAAGCCGCCGCACCGGGTGGCGGGCACGGCGGTGTTCTTCACGGCGGACCCGACGGCGGCGCCTACCGCGCTCATGCACAATTTGAAGCACAACCGCATTCTGCACGAACGCAACATTATCCTTTCCATCAAGACGGAGGACATTCCGCGTGTGCCGCGCCACGAGCGAATCTCCGTTGAGCGCATTTCAGACACCTTCGTCCGGGTGATCGCCCGCTACGGGTTCATGGAGACGCCGAGCGTGCCGAAGATTTTCGAGCAATGCCGGCGCAAGGATCTCAATGTCGACATGAGCGCGACCTCGTTCTTCCTGTCGCGCCGCAATTTGCGCACAACGCCCAAGTCCGAGATGCCTGCCTGGCAAGATCGGCTGTTCGTGGCGCTAGCGCGCAGCTCCGAGGACGCCACGACCTACTTTAGAATTCCAACGGACCGCGTCGTGGAAGTGGGAACGCAGGTCGCGGTCTGAGTTTGTAGGCACGCCCCGCATTCCTTGCAGACCTATCGTGTGCGCATGATATGTCGTGGGCTGCCGTATGCTACGGTCCCACCAGGCGAGACGTCTCATGGATGAGGAAGAGAACCGCTTTTCAGCGCGTGCTGCGCGCTACGTGCGCGTTGGCACCAATGTCGGCGCGGTCGCGGCACGTGTCGTTAGCGCGCGCTTGTTCGGTGTTGAGCAAGATAGCGCACGCAATGCTGCCGAACTTGCAGCAGCTCTCGGCGGGCTGAAGGGTCCGCTCATGAAGGTGGCGCAGCTGCTGTCGACTATTCCCGAGGCGCTCCCGGCCGAGTACGCGCGCGAGCTGGCGCAGTTACAGTCGGGGGCTCCGGCCATGGGGCCCGCGTTCGCAAAGAGACGCATGCGCGCCGAACTTGGCCCCGACTGGACGTCACTTTTTTTGAGCTTCGACACGGCCGCCGCCGCGTCTGCTTCGCTAGGACAGGTCCACCGCGCTGTGGCGCACGACGGCCGGCAGTTGGCCATGAAGCTTCAGTATCCAGACATGTCGTCGGCTGTCGAAGCTGATCTCAATCAGCTCAAAGTGATCTTTCTGATCCATTCGCGCATGAACCCTGCGATCGAGACCGGAGAGATCTTGAAAGAGATTTCCGCACGGCTGCGCGAGGAGCTCGATTACGATCTGGAAGCGCGTCACACGCAACTCTACGGCAACATCTTCGCCGATGATCGCCAGGTCCGCGTGCCCGACGTCGTGCCGGAACTGTCAACGAAGCGGCTCTTGGCCATGACCTGGCTGGAAGGCCGCAAGCTTCTGGACTACAAGCCGGCGCCTCTGGAGGATCGAAACGCGATTGCCCGGGCCATGTTTCGCGCCTGGTGGTATCCCTTTGGTCACTACGGCGTCATTCACGGCGACCCGCACTTGGGCAACTACACTGTGTTTGAGAGAGAGGGGCGCCCGGCCGGCATCAACTTGCTCGACTACGGCTGCATTCGCAGCTTCCACCTACCGTTCGTGCAAGGTGTCATCGACCTCTACAAGGGTCTGTTGACGAACGACCGCGACCTTGTCGTGCACGCATATGAGACGTGGGGCTTTAACGGCCTGTCAAACGAGCTGATCGAGGCGTTGAACATCTGGGCGCAGTTGATTTACGGGCCCCTATTGGACGATCGCGAGCGCACTATCGCCGAGGGCACGACGCCGGGCGAATATGGGCGCAAGGAGGCGTTCACGGTGCATAAGATCCTGCGTGAGAAAGGCCCCGTGACGGTGCCGCGCGAGTTCGTCTTCATGGATCGCGCCGCAATTGGCCTTGGCGGCGTGTTCCTGCATCTCAACGCGCGGCAGAACTGGTACCAGCTCTTCAACGACACGATCGATGGTTTCGTGCTTGCCGATGTGGCGGCGCGCCAACGCGATGCCTTCGCGAATGCGCGCGTCCCATTGCCAGAGGTAAGCGGGTAGGATCGTTTGTTAAAGGCTTGGCAGGAGAGAGGCCGCGATGTTCCGTTTAATGCTAGCGGCACTTGCGTGTGTACTGGTGCTCAAAGCCGCGGCGGTGCCCGCCGTGGCGATGGGCGAGGTCGAGAAGGGGCGCGAGCTGGCAGAGGCGCTGTGTGCGGGGTGCCATCTCAATGAAGGCCAAGGCGAAAAGCAGGGGCCGATGGGCATTCCTGGATTTGGCGCGGTTGCGAACCGGCACGGTCAGACGCCGGAAGGCATCGTCGCCTGGTTAAATTCAGCGCCGCCGATGATGCCGGACCATAAGCTCACGCAAGACGAGATGTTCGCGCTCGCGGCTTATATTATGTCTCTGCGCGAGCGGCCCTGAAGCGTTACAGCGCAGTCGCCCCCCACAAGCCAATCCCGCCCGCAAGAAACGCGGCTGCGACGCCGCCCGCGAACAGCTTGCCAAGCGCTGTGTCGCCTGTCGTCCACTCTGGCGCGCGCTGCATGTGCTGCGCCCGTCCGACAAGCTTATCGTGACGTGAACGAGCGCGGAAACGCAGCCGGCGCGCCCCTACGCTTTAAGCTAATGGCGTGCGGCCGGCGCAGATAGAATTCCGCGATAGTGCTCAACTCACGCTTAGGCGCGTCAGTTGTGATGGGCGGATACGGCCTGGAGCACCTCGCCCGAAAGCTCACGCGCACTAGAGTGCGAGACGTCACCTAGGCTCAACATCCCGACCATGCGCTTTTTGTCATTAATGACGGGAAGCCTGCGGATTTGCTTCTGCTCCATAATGTGCATGGCATCATCTAGCTCTTCGTCGTCGCGGCAGAAGACGATGCCCTGGCTCATCACGTCGCGGGCGGTGAGCGCATCAGCATGGTTGCCGTTTGAAAAGCCGCGGCAGACGATGTCGCGGTCTGTGACCATACCGATCAGCCGGTCGTTTTCTCCCACCGGCAATGCGCCGATATCGTGCTCGCGCATTGTCTTGGCGAGTTCAGGAACCTTCGTTTCCGGGGCAACCCATTGGACGCCCTTGTGCATTGCATCTCTTACTTTCATGGTGGATCTCCTCGTGCTTGAGAGCATTCCCCCCAATCCCGCTACGTATTTGTGCCGCCGTGGAACCCGAGGCTCATTGACCGGCATCAATTGCCGCAGGCGTCGGCCGCCATAGGCAGCACACCCTTTATGTGGGGATTTCGACCTGGGTACTACAAGGTACCGGGGGACCGTTTGGCTTGATAGAGCCCGAACATTGGGGTACGAGGAACAAATAACGAATGCTGAACCCAGGAGGGGAAACGTGGGGATCGATCTATCTGGCGGCCATGCTGCGATGGACTACGACGAGCATGCTCGAACGTATCTGCGGTTTATCTTGTTCATCAAGGTGAGCGTCGTGTTTATGGTCATCCTGCTTGGTGGAATGGCGTACTTCCTCGTTTAAACCTAGCCCTCAAGCCCAGCGGTGATTGACTCCCGCGGCTCGATGGCCGCTCGGCATCTCCCGCACAACCGGATTTCTCCATGGTCACCATAGCGGTAACAGCGGAGGGGGCAGACGAGCCGCGCGTCGCGATCTCGCCCGAGACGGTCAAGAAGTTCACGGCCCTGGGCTGCAAAGTCAGGGTCGAGACGGGCGCTGGCGCACGGTCGCGCTTTTCCGACGAGGTCCTCAAGACTCAAGGCGCCGAGATCGCCCCAAGTGCGGCGGACGCGCTGCGCGATGCCGATGTCCTTTTGAAGGTGCGTCGACCGAGCGTTGAGGAGGTCAAGGATCTCAAGTCCGGCGCCGTCGTTGTTGCGATGCTCGATCCTCACGGCGAACGGGCAGGTCTTGACGCGCTCGCGGCAACGAATGTCGCGCTGTTCTCCATGGAGTTGATGCCGCGCATCACGCGTGCTCAGTCGATGGACGTGCTCTCAAGCCAGGCAAATCTAGCCGGCTACAAGGCTGTTATTGACGCTGCAGCCATGTTCGATCAAGCCATGCCAATGATGATGACAGCAGCGGGCACGGTTCCCGCCGCTAAAGCTTTCATTATGGGCGTGGGCGTCGCGGGGTTGCAGGCGATAGCGACGGCACGCCGAATGGGTGCACAAGTCACGGCCACAGACGTGCGCCCGGCCACGAAGGAGCAAGTCGCTTCACTCGGGGCCAAGTTCGTCGCGGTTGAGGACGAGGAGTTCAAGCAGGCGCAAACGGCGGCCGGCTATGCCAAGCCCATGTCAGCCGAATATCAGAAGAAGCAAGCCGAGCTTGTCGCATCGCATATCAAGAACCAGGACATCGTTATAACGACCGCGCTGATCCCGGGGCGTCCCGCCCCGCGGCTCATCACGCGCGCGATGGTTGAGAGCATGAAGTCCGGCGCCGTCATCGTGGATCTGGCCGCCGAGCGCGGCGGAAACTGCGAGCTGACCAAGCCCGGCGAGGTTGTCGAACACAACGGGGTGCGCATCTTCGGTCCCGCTCAATCTCGCCGGCGAGATACCGGTCAACGCATCGAGCCTTTATGCCAGGAACCTCTTAGCCTTTCTCGACATCATGATCGATAAGACCGAGAAGGTCCTGAAGGTCGATTGGGACGACGAGATCATCAAGGGGACTCTCGTCGCTAAGGACGGAAAAATCGTGCACCCCAACCTGCAACCGCAGGGAGCAGCCTGATGAAGAATACGCTTGCAACGTTTGCCGCTGCAGCCGGCGTGCTGCTGGCTTCGAGCGCAACAGCATTTGCAGCCGGCGGCCTCGGGGGGGAAGTCGACCCCGTCATCTACGAGCTGATGGTGTTCGCGATGGCGATCTTCGTCGGCTACTTCGTGGTGTGGAGCGTGACACCTGCCCTGCACACACCGCTTATGTCGGTGACGAATGCGATCTCGTCTGTGATTGTGGTCGGTGCGCTCTTGGCCGTCGCCGTGGAGCATGGCGGCATCGAAAGCTTCACGACGTTTGACTCCAACTTAACATCGAAGATCTTCGGGCTTCTCGCGCTCGCGATGGCGTCCGTGAACATATTTGGCGGTTTCCTCGTCACCCGGCGCATGCTCGCCATGTACAAGAAGAAGGGTGACAAGCGTTGAGGATGCGCATGACCGGTCTGGGGGCCCACGGCAATGTCGGCTAATCTCGTCGCGGCGCTCTATCTCGTCTCGGGCGTGCTGTTTATCTTGGCGCTCAGAGGACTTTCGAGCCCGGCCACGTCCCGGCGCGGCAATCTCCTTGGCATGATTGGCATGGCGATCGCGATGGGCACGACGCTGGCGATCGCGACGCCCCAGCTCGACATCACCTGGTATCTGATCGCGGGTGGCATAGGTGTCGGCGGCCTTATTGGGGCGATTACGGCGCGGCGCATTCCGATGACGGCAATGCCCGAGCTCGTCGCGGCCTTTCACTCGCTCGTCGGCTTGGCGGCGGTGTTCGTGGCAGCGGCGGCTCTTTATGCGCCGGACTCCTTTGGTATCGGTGAGCGTGGCGGAATCAACGTCATCAGTCTTATCGAGATGTCGCTCGGCGTCGCTATCGGCGCCATCACGTTTACCGGTTCGGTGATCGCGTTCGGGAAGCTGTCGGGCCGCATGTCAGGCAAGCCGATTACCTTGCCGTTGCGTCATGTCATCAATCTCGCGCTTGCCGTCCTTTTGGTCTGGCTCGTCTATACGTTCTGCCTCTCGGGCGGCGACCCATTGCTGTTCTGGGCCATCACTGCCACGGCCATGCTGTTAGGCGTCCTGATCATCATCCCGATCGGCGGCGCCGACATGCCCGTAGTCGTGTCGATGCTCAACTCCTACTCGGGCTGGGCGGCCGCCGGCATCGGCTTTACGCTTTCAAACATCGCGCTCATTATCACTGGGGCGCTGGTGGGCTCTTCAGGCGCCATCCTTTCCTACATCATGTGCAAGGGGATGAACCGTAGCTTCATCTCCGTGATCCTCGGCGGTTTTGGCGGCGAGGTTGCAGGCCCTGCGGGCGGAGCTGAGCAGAAGCCCGTCAAGCTCGGCGGGGCCGATGACGCCGCCTACGTCATGCAGAACGCGAGCAGGGTCATCATTGTGCCCGGCTACGGCATGGCAGTGGCGCAGGCACAGCACGCCCTGCGGGAAATGGCCGACTCTTTGAAGGAGGCCGGCGTGGAGGTGAAGTACGCGGTCCACCCCGTCGCAGGACGCATGCCCGGCCACATGAACGTGCTGCTGGCGGAGGCGAACGTGCCCTACGACGAGGTGTTCGAGCTGGAGGACATCAACAGCGAGTTTCCCCAAACCGACGTCGTCTACGTCATCGGTGCCAACGATGTGACGAACCCGGCTGCCGAGGATGACCCCGCCTCGCCAATCTATGGCATGCCCGTGCTGCAGGTTTGGAAGGCCAGCACGGTGCTGTTCAACAAGCGCTCTTTAGCGTCGGGCTATGCCGGCATCGACAACCCGCTCTTCTATCGTGACAACACAATAATGGTGCTGGGCGATGCCAAGAAGATGACGGAGCAGATTGTCAAGGCGCTCGCGCACTAATCGAATTTCGAATGGCTTCGAGCTAGTGTATCGCCGGCTGAATTATTGCTGCGGGCTATTCTACTCAGTGACACATGTGAGGTCGCTGCCGCGGCAGGTAGCCCTTCGCATCATGCGATTTATCATTTCCACTATACGCGTGTGCACCACATGGACTTTCTCATCCAATCGGCCCATCTTCCGGCTCGTGAGAGAGAACCATGCGTATCGGCGTTCCCAAAGAGATAAAGGTTCACGAGTACCGCGTCGGTTTCATCCCTGCGAGTGTGCGTGAGGCCGTCGCCCATGGGCACAAGGTGCTTGTTGAGACGGGTGCCGCCGAGCGCATCGGCGTGAGCGACGATGACTATCGTAGAGCGGGCGCAAAGATCGCCACGTCGGCCGCGGAAATCTATGAGACGGCCGAACTGATCGTGAAGGTGAAGGAGCCCCAGGCTAAAGAGCTCGCGCTGCTGCGCCAAGGCCAAACGATTTTCACCTATCTCCACCTCGCGCCCGATCCGCATCAGGCCAAAGCGCTTATGCGTTCAGGCGTGACGGCCATTGCGTATGAGACAGTGACGAGTCCGCACGGCACACTACCTCTGTTATCTCCTATGAGCGAGGTTGCCGGCCGCATGGCAATTCAGGCCGGCTGCCATTGTTTGGAGATGGAGCAGTGGGGCCGGGGTATGCTACTCGGCGGCTCGGCCGGTGTCGCACCGGCGAACGTTGTGGTGGTCGGTGGGGGCGTTGCGGGATTAAACGCGGTGCGCATGAGTATTGGATTGGAGGCCGCCGTCACCTGCATCGATATCAACATCGAACGCCTTTATGAGCTCGATCATCGCTTCGGCGCCGCGATCAACACCATCTTCTCGACGCGCCAATCGATCGAGGACTACCTGCTCGAAGCCGACCTCGTTATTGGAGCCGTACTCGTGCCGGGCGCAGCAGCGCCGAGGCTGGTCAGTGAGCAGCTCGTGAAAAGCATGAAGCGCGGCTCCGTAATCGTCGACATCTCCATCGATCAAGGCGGCTTTTCTGAAACCTCTAAGCCGACGACGCATGCGCACCCCAATTACGTGAAGTACGGTGTCGTGCACTATTGCGTGACCAACATGCCGGGCGCGGTGGCGCGCACGTCCACCTTTGCGCTCAACAATGCAACGCTGCCGTTCGTGCTAGCACTTGCCGACAAGGGCATCGTGGGTGCGCTGCGCGCAGATCCGCATTTGATGGCGGGGCTCAACGTGCACGAAGGCAAGATTACGCATTCGGCTGTGGCAGAGGCATTGGGCGCGAAGCACGTGGAAGCCACATGTGCAATCGAAGGGTGAGCTAACCTCTCGACGGCACCAGCGCTTGGGCGAAGCCGAAAAAATGCCGGGCAACATGTGTGCCCGGCTTGGGAGGGTTGAGGGAATTCTTTAAACGACTAGGAATGCAAATCTCCCTCTCAAAAATTACGCTCGAAGCCCTGCAGAGCCCATGATGCTTACGACAATACTGCAAGTATAAGTTGTGACAACAGATTGCACAACTAAAAAGTGCAAGCTTCATCAGGTCGAGCAGCGTATAGCTGAGCGTGTGCCGGGGAGTGTGTGGCAATTCTACCGCGCTTACGAAATCTCTCATTTCACGCAACGACGCAACCAGGGGCCAGCCCCGGCCGCCTCTAAACAATAGGGAGCAGCATGGCACTTGTGGTGAAGCTGGCGGCAGTGCTGGCCGCTATCTACGTGGTCGTGGCGGTTGCGGCGTTCGTCATGCAGCGGCGTCTCATGTACTTCCCTGACCCCGTACGCGTTGCACCTTCGGTGTTCGCGCTTGCAGGTGTGGAGGAGCGCGAACTTCGGACAAGCGACGGCGCCACCCTTATCGCTTGGTATGGGCGCGCCGCGCCGGGTCAGCCGACGCTGCTCTATTTCCACGGCAACGCAGGAAACCTCGCAAGCCGCTCTGAGCGCGTGCGCAAGTACATTGAACGCGGCATCGGCATATTCATGCTGAGCTACCGCAGCTATGGCGGCTCTACGGGAAGCCCGTCGGAACGAGCCAATGTGGCCGATGCCAAGGTGGCGTACGAGGCGCTGATCAAAGACGGCGTCGCTCCTGAGGATATCATCCCCTACGGCGAGTCTCTGGGCTCGGGCGTGGCCGTACAGCTTGCAGCGGAGAAGCCCGTGGGCGGTCTCATTCTTGACGCGCCCTATACGTCGATTGTCGATGTCGCCGCCGGCGCTTACCCGTACCTGCCGGTTCGCTGGTTCATCTTCGATCGCTATGACACCATGCGCCACTTGAGCGGTATAAACGCTCCACTACTTGTGCTTCACGGGGAGGAGGACGCGGTCATCCCGGTTGCCATGGGCCGAGCAGTTTATGCCGCCGCCACGGGACTGAAGGAGATCGTCACGTTCCCAGGTGCTGGTCACAACGACCACGAGTTGTTTGGGTCCTACGAAGAGGTATTTCGCTGGATCGACAACATGCACCGGCACACCGAAGTGGTGCATCCAAAAATGCGAATGCGCCCGTGAGCGTCTTCGCTCAGGGCGCATGGCAAGCGCAATTGATCAATTCGTCAGGTAGAGCTTTGCGCTTCTATGTTAGCGGCGGCCCGGTGGCTTTGAGGCGCCCCCGCGGGCACCGGCCGGCTTACCGGGGAGCAATCCCTCGCGCTGTAAGCGCTTGCGGGCCAACTTGCGGGCGCGGCGTACGGCCTCGGCCTTCTCGCGAGCTTTGCGCTCCGATGGCTTCTCGAAATAATTACGAAGCTTCATCTCCCGGAAAATGCCCTCGCGCTGCATCTTCTTCTTGAGCGCCTTGAGAGCTTGATCGACGTTGTTGTCGCGGACGAGTACCTGCAAGCGATGCGTTCCTATGGCTGATCTGAGTGATTGAAAAACACAAACCCGCCCCGCCGGGAGACCCCGCCAGCAACGCGTCTGCAATCAAGAGTTGGCGGTCTCTAACAAAAAGCCACTAATTTGTCCATCCGCAGCGCGACATAACAATAGCCCTATCCATCAGAAGATTGGGCCTTCAAGCGCGTGAAATGGCCCATTTTGCGGCCGGGGCGGGCCTCCGACTTGCCGTAGAGATGGAGGCATACGCCAGGCTCGGCGGCAAGGCGCCGCCAATCGTTCGCTTCCTCCCCGACGAGATTGCTCATCTGAGCGTCGGAATGGCGATCGGTTGTACCCAAAGGCCACCCAACAACCGCGCGCATGTGGTTCTCGAATTGGCTGACCTGGCAAGCATCGATCGTCCAGTGGCCACTGTTGTGCACGCGAGGCGCAATCTCATTGACGATCAACGGCTCAGAGTGCTCGCCGCCCACATAGAACATTTCGACGGCCAATACACCGACGTGATCGAGAGCGGTGGCAATCTGTTCGGCAATTTGGCGCGCACGCGCCTGATGCGGCGGCGGAAGATTCGAGGGTACAGAAGACGTCCGCAGGATCCCGCCTTCGTGGTGGTTGAGGGCAATATCATAGAAGCGCGTCTCGCCGGCGGCGTTGCGCACAACCAGAACGGAGACCTCGCAAGTAAACTCCACGACGGATTCAAGCACGGACGCCCCGCGGCCATTCTCATCGAACGCGGAGGCCATTTCTTCTGCATTCGCGATGCGCACCTGCCCCTTGCCATCGTAGCCGAGCCGGCGCGTCTTTAGAATTGCGGGGAGGCCTACGGTGCCGATCGCCGCATCGAAATCCGCTGCGGACTCTATGGCGGCGAAGGGTGCGATGGGGATGCCGAGTTCGGAGATAAATCGTTTTTCGACGAGCCGGTCTTGTGAAGCCTCAAGCGACTTTGATCCTGGGCGCACTGGCTTGATGCGTTCGACCGCAGCGGCAGCAGAGAGCGGTACGTTCTCAAACTCGTAGGTGACAACGTCAACGTCGGCTGCGAAGGCTGCGAGCTTGGCCCCATCGTCGAAGGCGCCGATCATCGAACTTGCCGCCACGTCGCAAGCGGGGCCAGCGACATCGGTATAGACGTGGCATTTAAAGCCAAGGCGTGCCGCGGCGAGGATCAGCATGCGTCCGAGCTGACCGCCACCTAATACGCCAATGGTCGATCCTGGCGGAAGCGCCTGCATCTTTTGGTGCCTCACGCGTCCTTGGGCGCATCAGGCACGCCTGCGGTCTGCGCCGCCCGGTAATCATCGACACGCTTTGAGAGATCGGTGTCATTGAGCGCAAGGATCTGTGCGGCGAGAAGGGCAGCGTTGGTTGCGCCCACGTCGCCGATGGCCAGCGTTCCCACCGGTATGCCTGCGGGCATCTGCACGATGGAGTAGAGACTGTCTTGCCCACCAAGCGATTTGGTCTGAACGGGAACTCCAAGAACCGGGAGCGGCGTCATGGCGGCCGTCATGCCGGGCAGATGCGCTGCCCCGCCGGCGCCAGCAATGATCACCTTTAGCCCACGGTCCTTGGCGGACATTGCGTATTCGGCGAGACGCGCGGGCGTGCGATGCGCGGAGACAATTCGCGTCTCATAAGGCACATCGAGCTTGTCGAGGATTGCAGCTGCGTTCTTGAGGGTTGGCCAGTCGGACTGGCTTCCCATTATGATGCCGATGACGGCGGTCCCGTTGCTCATTGCTGCGTTACGTCCGGCCCAAAGGAAAGCGCGGGATTACAGGAGTGAGCCCGTCTTTACAAGGGGCTTGGACGTTTACCTTGTGGGGGCTTGCCATGTGCAGCGCGGCCGCTTTCTTGGCGGCGTGGTTCTTCTAAAGAGCACTGTCGCCAGCCGCACAAACGACGTTGCGCCATTGCGAGAGCGAGTGCATGTGCGCCCCAGTCTGATAACGCTCTGCGCGCAAGCTGTGATGGTGTGCATCAGGCAATGATGTCGGGTAGCAGTTGGTCCTCGACCACCGCGATTCGATCTTTGATCGCGAGCTTTCTTTTTTTCAGGCGTTTTACAAGGAGCTGCTCGGCGGTTGCCGAAGCTTCGAGCGTCACGATCTCGACGACGAGATCGTGACGCTTGAGGCTTCGGGAACGGCCGAGCAACTCCTTGTAAAACGCCCAAAAAAAAGAAAGCTCGCGGTCAAGG
>PVMK01140492.1_pt1 | contig 23316 bp, 23 predicted proteins | sample 1853481 | NCBI WGS metagenome assembly PVMK01 (sample SAMN08533507, study PRJNA380276) | Marine sediment metagenome, whole genome shotgun sequencing project. | reverse complement strand
GGTTTCTGGCATGATCCAACTCTTCCAAAACAACGATTCCTGCACCCTCCCCCATGACAAAGCCATCCCTATCCCTGTCAAATGGTCGCGAGGCTTTTTCGGGTGCATCATTTTGTCTGCTCATGGCGTTCATGGAAACAAAGCCTCCAAATACAAAGGGGGTAATACAGGCATCCGCCCCTCCCGTGATCATGATTTCTTCTTCACCGAGAAGGATCTGTTTGTATGCTGCAATCATGGCATGATTGGCGGATGCGCAGGCTGTGGAAACGCTACAGGCAATCCCTTTGATCCCGAATGCCATGGTAACGTTTACCGGTACCGAACATATCTGCACATGGGGTAAGGCAAAGGGTGAAACCCGTTTTGGGCCGTTATGTTTTAGAAGCTGTCGGTGCCATTTTTCGCAGAGATCCATGTTTTGGGCGCCTACGCCAAGGATGACTCCAATCTTGCCTGGATGAAAATGCTTTACCACATAGGCCCCTTGACCCTTTTTCCCTTCAATATAATCCAGCTCTAAACCTGCATCCTCAAAGGCCAGTTTCGTTGCGGCCATGGCAAGCGCGGAAGTTCTCCCAAGGTATCTGAAATCTTTCTTTTTTCGCAAAAAATCGGTCAACGAAAAAGAATCAACGCGGCAGGCGATTTGGGAGGTATATTGATCCATGTCGTACCCTTCAAACTGAATTTTCTTTGCACCGGATCTGCCCGCTATCAGGGATTCCCAGAATGCTTCCTTCCCGATCCCTATGGGCGTAACCGGTCCCAAGCCTGTGATGACGACTCTCTTCCGCATATGTTTATCTCCTTTTGACCTAAAGTGAACGGTTGAAGGTTGAAACCATGAACGGTTAGGCAGAGAGTATAGGAAATCATGGGTCGAAGGTCAAATATTTGGGTGAAAAATACAGGGAACCCTTTCCCTGATGGTTTTCATCATATAACCGATGCAGGCAATAAGATAAGAGCTATTTTCAGACTGGGGCATATTTAGTTAATGAAAACAATAAGATATTGGATGTTTTATATTGACAATATCTATACTATGTGATATGCTTAAGTTAAGTTTTGATACGCCCGTAAAAAGTCCTTTTTACGGGCAATTGCGAATTTAGGAATTGAGGGATTACGAATTATTATAAACAGTTAGGCCTAAGGTGATTACACTAAGTCGTACACTTTTTGACTTTTTACGTGTTTGTCAAGTTTTAACTTTGACCAGGATGCTATTGTTTGGTAATTCTACCAGCTTCGGATACCGATGAACAGACGCCTCGTTATAATCCTCATCCTTGCTACTCTTATCCTTTACGCGTGGCCAATGACGGGTTGGCTTTCCACTCTTGGCCTGGACCCTGCGACATTTACCTCCTATGCCCCACCTGTTTCTGCAGATCACAGCAAATCTTTTATGATTGAGGAGTTCATAAACGCCGATCTTGAAAAAGAGATGGTCCATGTGGGATCTATTTGTCAACTTTCTGACGGGAGGTTAATGGCTGCCTGGTATGGTGGAACAAGGGAGGGGGCCAAAGATGTTGCCGTCTTTCTTGCCATAAAAGACTCTGGACACCTGGCCCGTTGGTCTAAACCGAAAAGGGTAGTGGATAGGATATCTGCCTCAAAAGAGCTGTACAGGTATATAAAAAAGGTGGGCAACCCTGTCATCTTTGCCGGTTCCGGAGACCAACTCTGGCTGGTTTACGTCACTATCAGCGCTGGTGGGTGGTCTGGCAGTTCTCTCAACGTCAAAATGTCATCTGACGCCGGGGCCACATGGAATAATAGCCGGAGACTTACCCTCAGCCCTTTTTTTAATATCAGTGAATTAGTCCGAAACAAACCCCTGCCTCTGAGCAACGGTGGCTTTGCCCTGCCTATCTATCATGAATGCCTGGGGTATTTCCCGGAAATCCTCTGGATCCAGTCCGGGAGGGAGGATGGCTCAATCTCCTTTCGAAAAAGCAGGATGACGGGTGGGCAATCTTTTATCCAGCCGTCCGTCGTGGCCTACGGCCCTTCCCTTGCTACCTCTTTCTACAGGTGCCGCTCGGAAGAGAAAGCCGTTGGAGTGGCAGTTACTAAGGATGCAGGGGTAAGCTGGTCTGAACCGCAGACATCCAACCTGCCAAATCCGGACGCCGCGGTAGACGCCGTTCTCCTCTCTGATCACCGCATCCTCCTGGCCTTCAACGACAGTGTGCAAAACCGGGAAAACCTGCGACTCGCGGTCTCCAATGATGGGGGCGCTAACTGGGTCCGGATCGCAACACTCGATAGTACGCAAGGTCAAAAATATTCATACCCTTACATGATACGCAGCCGGGACGGGTTAATTCATCTCGTTTATACGTGGCACAGGAAAAGGATTAAGCATGTGGTGTTTAATGAGGCCTGGATCAATGCCCAAATGAAAAGGATTGCAAAATAATGCAGTTGGGTTTCTCATTTGTCTTCCCATTTCTTCTTATTATGGCCCTGTTGCAGGGAGGAGCAGGCCTGCTTGGAAGAGATCTGTGTGGCTGGCGCCCGACCCTGATCTTCGTACTCATTGCTGCATTAGTAGTGGTTATCCCAGTGGGAGGCTTACCATTGGCCCGCTGGATGATAAGCTTCAATGCAAATTTCAGCATCTCCCTGACGGCGATAATCTTTTGTAAAGTTGTTGAAAACTCCTTTGACGTCAAGCTGCTGGATAAAAATGCCCTTTTGACATGCTGGGTATTCTCTTTAACTGCGGGTGTGATACTGTACCCGATGGCATTGGGTCTGGGCAGGTTTGATCCATATCAGGCTGGATGGGGTTTTTCCTGGTTGTTTGTGGTGGTGTGTGGTGTCACTATTTTGCTGCTGATCATAAAAAATCGGTTTGCAGTAGTTCTTATGGCAGCTATATTAGCCTATAACCTGCATCTGCTCGAATCCACAAATTTGTGGGACTATCTTGTTGACCCATTTATGGTTTTGGTCTCATGTATCGTCTTGAGCAGCAGGTTATTGCGAAAACTCAGTAGCAGACCATAGTACCGCCAATAATCGAGTGGAAAACGGGCGGGAGTTTACTTTTTAGGACCTATCGTATAAGTTTGTTGTGATTCTTCACTTTTCATACATACAGGCCTCATAATTTGATTTAATAACTTAGATCTGTTTTTTGGACATCGCACACGCAGATCTCAGAGGTTTTTGAATTCAGGAAGGGATAACTCTGCGGTCTTTGCGAGAGATATGATTTTGTAGAGAGGGAGCCTATGCGCACAACTACATCCCCTGAAATTTCTATAATTGTCCCTGTTTATAACGAGGCCCCTAATCTCCGGACCCTTGTCGAAGATACCCTTGAAGTCATGCGTGCCACGGGACGACCTTTCGAGCTTATACTGATAGATGACGGGAGCACCGACAACAGCCATGAGCTGCTCCGAACCATTAAAGACGATACCATCGAATTGCGTGTCATTCTTCTACGCCGAAATTTTGGTCAGAGTGCTGCCATGACTGCCGGGTTTGACCATGCGCGGGGCGACATTGTTGTCACCATGGATGGAGATCTTCAAAATGACCCTCGTAATATTCCTCTGCTGGTTTCAAAATTGGAGGAAGGCTATGACCTTGTTAATGGATGGCGCAAAGACCGTCAGGATCCCTTCATTTCAAGACGTCTTCCTTCGAAGATCGCCAACAGACTTATAGGAATTGCCACGGGAGTAAGACTCCACGACTACGGATGCTCCCTCAAGGCCTACACCAACGATTTAACCAAGAACCTTCTTCTTTACGGAGAGTTGCACCGCTTTATCCCTGTCCTGGCATGCTTTTACGGGGCACGTATCGGAGAGGTGGTGGTGTCGCATCATCCACGCAGCAGGGGTAAGAGCAAGTATGGGATCGACCGCACCTATCGGGTCATCCTGGACCTGATCCTCATGCTCTTTTTTCAGAAATTTGCCACCAGGCCTCTCCAGCTCTTCGGTCTCAGCGGCGGTCTTCTTTTTGTCGCGGGTTTTGTTATCGAACTGTATCTGACATGGCTGAAGCTGTGGCATGGAGAGGACATCGGCAGCAGGCCCCTACTCCTTTTTGGCGCCTTATTGATAATCACGGGAATCGTATTAGTCGCTATAGGCCTTTGTGCCGAATTGATAATCCGCACCTATTATGAATCTTCCGGCAAGCGGATCTATACAGTGCGCGAGGTCCTGGAGTGAGGAAGGATATACGCCGCAAGGCAGGGAACCTGATCAGAATCGGCATCAGCGCAGGACTTCTCATCTGGCTCTTTTCCCGGTTCGATCTAAAGGGTGTATTAACCTATTTTGAAAATCTGCAGATATCTATCTGGGTGATAGCCTGTTTAATGAGTCTTGTGGCCCAGGTCCTTAGCAGTATGCGATGGTGGATATTGTCAAACACCTTCTCATTTCCAGGGCGATGGTCGACTTATCTGGGCTTTTATTTTGTGGGGATGTTTTTCAATCTATTTCTCCCCACCGGTATTGGGGGTGATCTCTTTAAGATACACTTCCTCTCACGCGAAAAAGGGAGGCGGTTCCTTGCCGCTTTTACTGTTGTGGGGGATCGTCTCTTCGGACTTATCACCATGTTATTTATGGGAGCAGCAGCGGTCAAAATATGGCCCGATCTCCTGCCGGAACCTTTTAGAGATTTTCTCTATATCAGCGCTTTGATTATTTTAGCCGCCCTCTTGGGTCTGCCGTTTTTCCAGAGGGTAATCAAAGGTATTCTGCCCGGTTTCTCCCGACATCTTGAAGGCCTGCTTATTCTCTGGCAAAGACCGCAGAGACTTTTTGCTGTACTGGGTCTTTCGTTCTGTCTTCAGGCCTTGGGGATGGGTGCAATAGCCCTGCTCGGTGCCGGTATAGGCATCAAACTCCCGCTCTCGTTTTATTTTGCCAGTCTTCCTCTGGTGTTCATCATAACACTCATTCCTATCAGCTTTAACGGGATCGGGGTGAGGGAAGGGGCCTTTATCTATTTCTTTGGCCTCAAAGGGGTAGAGCCAGAACCGGCATTAGGCCTCGGTCTTCTATTTTTTTCCGTGCAGGTGGCCCTCAGCCTCCTTGGCGGTGTAGCCTATGCTGCCGGTCTTCACCGGCGGTCGATAATTAAAAGATGACTCTCTACAGATATATCATAAACGAAATATGGCCCACATTTTTGGCGAGCCTGTTCGTTTTTATCTTCATTATGGTGGCGGCGCGAATGCTTTCCATAACTGAATTAATCGTAACCCGGGGGGTGCGTATTACACAGGTAATAGGTATGGTCGTATACCTGTTGCCCGATATCCTGACATTTGCCCTCCCGGCGGTGACCCTCATGTCCGTGGTGGTAGCTTTTTTACGTCTCTCCGTTGACAGCGAAATTATTGCCCTGAAATCATCTGGAATCAGCCTCTATCAGATGCTGCCGCCTGTTATAGCGTTTTCTCTCCTGGTTTTTTTTATTGGACTCGCCATCAGTATTTACGCGGCGCCATGGGGTAACAGGGCCTTTAAGGATATCATCTTCAAGATCGCAGAGTCAAAGGCTGACATAGGAATCAAGGAACGGGTTTTCTGTGAACCATTTGACAATCTGCTCTTGTATGTGAACAATTTTTCCAGAAAGGAAAGGGTGTTAAAAGATGTCTTTGTGGTAGACAGGCGGGATAAAGATGTTACAAATACCATTGTGGCTGAGGAAGGTCGGATAATGATGCGGCCTGATGAAAGAATTATTACCATCTATTTTATTGACGGCACAATATTTATTGTTGATAAAAACCTGGACACTGCCCGAACTATAAAATTCAATACATATGCCTTAAACATCGGACTCAAAGATGTTATGGCCGACCTTGCCTCAAGGCGAAAGGCACCTCATGAGTTGTCAATAGGGAGCCTGATTGAACAGATAAAAACCGTTCCAAAAGGGGAGATTACATACAACAGGATGATGAGGGAGCTTCTCGAAAAGGGCTCAATACCCTTAGCAGTACTCTTTATGGGAATAATAGGAGTCGCTCTTGGCGCGCAAATACGGGCCCGGGGACGTTCGACCGGAATTGGAGTCAGCCTTGCAGTCTTTTCAGTCTATTATATTTGCCTCATGGTCATGAGGAGTATCTGTTCAAGCGGGGGAATGTCCCCTGTAATCGGGGTGTGGATTCCGGATGTCTTCTTGATTATTTCTATGATATATTTTCTGCGCCGTGCGGCAAATGAACGGCCTTTCAATTTTTTGGCCTCCAGCTCGTAATGTGATGCGTAAAAAGTTTGGAATGGCGCTCTCGTGGAATGGTTAAGGTTTTCGGTGAACAATGAACCTCTAAACTCAGCACGTTGAACTTTGAACCTGTGAACGCTTATATTTATATTTCCATTTTTGTTTTGGGCTGCGCTTTGTCGCTTATCCTGACTCCTTTGGCGCGAAGCCTCGCAATAAGATCAGGGCAGGTGGCTGTGCCAAAAGATAATAGATGGCACCGCAAAGAGACAGCCCTTTTTGGTGGTGCCAGCATTTTTTGCGCAATGGTAACAGCCTGGTTGCTCGCAGCCTGCTTAACGGACTGGTCCCATTTTGGCAAACCCTATCTTGCAATGATCCTCTGCTCGGGAGGAATATTTGTACTGGGTCTCATAGATGATATTTTCAATATGGACCCTCAACATAAATTGGCTGGTCAGGTCATCATTACTGCCATCTTAGTATTCTTCGGTTTCCGTCTCGGTTGGACCGATTCCGAAACGCTCAACCTGTTCCTGTCTATTCTGTGGATCGTTGGCATAACTAATGCTTTTAACCTTTTAGACAATATGGATGGTCTTGCGTCCGGCATCGCCATTATCGCAGGAGCCTTTTTATTCCTCTACCTTTATTTAGACCCGAATCTCAGCTACATTTCCGCGCCCCTCCTCCTGACACTCGCCGCTTATCTCGGGGCTGTTTCAGGTTTCCTGGTCTACAATTTCAACCCAGCCTCAATCTTTATGGGTGATGCTGGAAGTCTTTTCGTCGGCTTTGTCCTTGCCTGTTTAACCATAACCGGGGCCCCTTCACAGACGAGTGGCCAGGGCTTTCTCCACCTGATTTCCGTGATTGCAATCCCCATTCTCATCCTCTTCATACCTATCCTGGATACAGGTTTTGTCAGTCTGATGCGCAAACTGTTTAGACGGCCCATCTCCCAGGGCGGGCGAGATCACTCTTCCCACCGTTTAGTTGCCATAGGTTTGTCCGAAAGGAAAGCGGTCCTCGTACTATACCTCTTCTCCGCCGTATCAGGCCTCATGGCCCTCGCCTTCAACCGGTTGTCCATTGGAGCCAGCTTAGTGCTCATTACCATCTATCTCCTCTTCATACTTTTTTTCTGGATATATCTTGCGAAGGTCAAGGTCTATTCAGAGAAATCAATTATGTCGGGCGAAGTTTCAGGAGTAATTACTCCTATCCTGATTGAGATCACTTTTAGAAGAAAGCTTTTTGAGGTCCTCCTGGATCTCGTTTTGATCACAATAGCCTACTATACAGCCTACCTTTTACGTTTCGAGGGTTTTCTTGGGCTTAATTTCGCCTTTTTCCTGAATTCCCTGCCGATCGTTATTGCATGTCAGATCCTCTTCTTCTATATATTCGGTGTCTACCGGGGGGTATGGGAAAATACGAGTATCAGGGATCTTATTTCCTATGGAAAGGCGATTACGGCCGGCACCATAGCGCCTATCCTGATCTTTCTCTTCTTATATCGTTTTTATAGTTTTTCCCGGGCAGTTTTTGTAATCTACTGGGGCCTCATGCTTATACTGGTATCCCTTTCGAGACTCTCTTTTCGCCTTTTCGAGGAAGGGATCAGAGGAACACATCAGGAGGGGAAGCGTGTTCTTGTTTATGGTGCAGGTCTCGGGGGACAGCTGGTTCTCAGGGAGATTGAAACAAACAGGCATCTTGATATGGCCGTAGTCGGTTTTATGGACGACAATCCACGAATACATCGGAGCAAGATCCGTGGCTACCCGGTGTTGGGAGGGCTGAAAGACCTTGAAAGAATGGTTAGGGACCATGATATCAAAGAAATCATTATTTCCTTCAAGGAAAACAGCTCCGAAAAAAAGAGGGAAATAAAGCGGTTGAGCGATGTGATGGGTGCGGAAGTAGATGTGAAGGAAATGAGGCTTACCATTAAATAAAGTGCCTAAAATGCCTAAAGTTTGAAGTGCCTAAAGTTAAAGAAAATTGTCAGGTATGCTTCATTTTTCTGGATTCCTGCCTTCGCTGGAATCACGGCAGGGGGTTCTTTCTGACTTTTTATGAGATCATCAATCTTAGGTGCGCAAGTTAACTTTTTGCTATATACGTCTAAAATGGCAAATACCACCGCTAACTTTAGTCACTTTAGATCACTTTAGTCACTTGTCTTCTTCTAGCAAATTCCCTTTTATCAGTTACCTCATCAGATTCATCGACAATCTCCCTTCCTAAGATCTCTTCTAGGATATCCTCTAAGGAGATGAGACCGGACAGCCCACCGTATTCGTCTATGACGGCAAAAAGATGCTGTCTCAATTCCAAAAACTCCGACAATACCTCATTTAATCTGGCTGTTTCGGCCACAAAATGAACCGGCCGCATCAGCTCTGCTAACCTCTTATCTTCATTCCCTTCCGAAAATGCAATCAAGATCTCCCTTGTGTGGACGACCCCCACCACGTCCTCTATCCCTTGGTCATACACAGGTATTCGACTGTGTTCCCATCCACCGGCTGCCGCAATCGATTCTTTAAGTGTAAGATGTTTGTTAAGCGAAAAAACTACGGTCCTGGGCGTCATTACATCCTTGGCCATTTTTTCCTGGAGAGTCAAGATCCGCCTTATGGTCTGTTCCTGGTAAAACAGAATGCCCCCGGTCCGGCGACTTAAACGCGCCATGAGCTGGATCTCTTCAGCAGTTATGGCTTCTTCGCGTTTACCTCTGCTTATCAGGCGTGTCACCAATCCGCTTAACCATATGGCAGGCGTCATGACCCAGACAAGCCCTTTAAGGGGGTAGGCCACCACGGCAACCAGGGACTTCCCGTAGACAACCCCTGCTGTTTTGGGAATAATTTCCGAAAACAGCAGGATGGCCAAGGTGAACAGAGCGAAAAAATATCCAAGCCATTGATGCCCGAAAACAGCGGTTGCAGCAGCCCCGGCAAAGGCAGCTCCGGCTGTATTTGCGATGGTATTGAGGGACAAAATAGCAGATATCGGTCGCTCAACATGGCGACGTAAATTCTTCAATATTCTGCCTCCAGGTTTTCCGGCCTGGACCATGGCCTCAATGTGGCTCAGGGGCACCGAATAGAGTACCGCCTCGAAGAGAGAACATACAGCCGAAATTGAAACGGCAAGGCTTACGGCAAGTATTAATTCTGTCATATATTATTTAACCTCAAGATAGGTTGTCAAAGTCGTTCAGCGCCTCAGGGCTATTAATATTAAAAAATGACTTGAGGTCAGGATCAAACATTCTGACCTCATCTTCTTCAACATACCGGATCGAAACTTCGTTGAAAAATTGGAAAACCTGGTATATCCCTGAATTGATCAGGCCTTCGATTTTTCTTTCGCAGCCCTTGCCATAAAGTGAATGAAGGGCCTCCATATATCCGGATATTCTCGGCACAACTAAATCAAAATCAGCCCTGACTTCAACCATATGGCGGATCAGCCCCTGGTTGAGAAATGGCATGTCACAGGCGACAAAAAAACCACTGTTCGGTATCACTTGTAATCCGGTAAAGATGCCCCCTAAGGGGCCCAGGCCTTTAATGATATCCTGGTACATGGGAAGTTTGAGATGGGAATATTCGTCCGGGGTGTTTGTGATGATGATTACATGACGAAAGATAGGGCGCATTACGCCAAGAACTCTTTCAATCAAAGGGATTCCGTGAAATTCAACTAAGGCCTTGTTCTTTCCGTAACGACTGCTTATGCCGCCTGCCAGGACAACGCCTGAAACGTCTTTTATCTTCTCCATAAGTCCATATTTGTAACTGGTTCAAAGGTTCCGGGTTCCGGGTTGAACCGCTCACGTTAGGTTCCAGTTTCCAGTCTCAAAATTCTTTTATGCGGCGGACATGGGTGTATATGCGGTTGGTATTCTTTGCCATATCTATTAAGGTGACGTTATAAAACCTGGCCGCTTCCACTGCCCTTGAGGTAGGCCGGGACATGGCAACAAAGACGGGAAACCCGGCCCTTGCCGTCTTAAGTATCATTTCCAGACTGGCACGGCCGCTGGAAACCAGCACCTTGTCTTCTGAGGAAATTCCCCTGATAAGTGTAGATCCTATTACCTTGTCTAACGCATTGTGGCGCCCCATGTCTTCACAATGAACGATTTGTTCCCCCTTGGAGTCAAAGAGGACCGCTGCGTGGGCGCCCCCTGTCTTTGTGTAGAGGGGTTGGAATTCTTCCAGACTGTGCGGGAGTTCCTTCAGCATATCCATGGCAAACCGGTGTGCACTCTTTACTCGCTTCAATCCGGTCTTCATCTGGTTGTAGCTTTCAGTCCCGCAAATGCCGCAACTCGAATATGAGACCCTCTTCCCGCTTGCCGCCATGGGAAGTGGTCCTTTGGAGACGAGTTCTATTCGGGCTTCAATGGCCTCTTCTCCATCCTTTTCCCGCACACCAGAAACTTTGCAGTCCTTTATTTCTTTAAAATCCTTTATCAGGCCCTCCGTGAAAACAAAACCGATTGCCAGCTCCCTGATATCCTGGGGCGTAAACATGATAAGGGTATGGCTTTGACCGTTGACTATGATTTGAAGGGGAATTTCCGCCGTAAGATCGGTCTTTTCCCGGGAGATTTTGCTTCCATTCATGGTAAAAGAGCGGAAAGTCAAATATGTCTTATGGTAGTCGTTCATGGGTTCCTCTGCACTATGTGCGGGAATCTCTGACAAGGCTCAAAGGTTGATGGTTTCGAAAAATTGAATAGCTGGCAAAAAAATTTGCACATTTCATTGACATCAGGCTACAAAATGATATGGTTGTCGAAAATTTCAGGTTCGGACCTTTAAATTTAGGGGTTGAGGGTCAGAAAAACTGTCTTTAACGCCCCAATTTGCATCTCCGATTTAACCGGGTCAGGCTTCCCAAGCTGAGAAAGGAGCATTTTGAGTCGAAACGATTTAATTCAATTAGAAGGGGTGGTCGCCAAGGTCCTCGGTGGCGGCACCATGGAAATCCAGTGTGACAATGATCTCACCATAAGGGGTGTGCTTTCCGGCAGGATGAAAAAGCACCGGATCAAGGTTATGGTTGGTGACCGGGTTCAGGTCAGCGTTTCCCCCTACGATACGACCCATGGATTAATAACCTACCGTTTTTAAGGTCCTGTGACCCTCTGTTAATCCCTTTCGCAGATCTCCACTAAAACACCGTTGGTTTCTTTCGGATGGATGAAGGCTATCCTTGCGCCCCCGGCCCCCTTTCGCGGTGTCTGATCGATAAGTCGAACCCCTTTTTCTTTTAGTTCCTCAAGGGCCTTATCTATGTCCTCAACGCGAAAGGCAATGTGCTGTACCCCCTCTCCCCGCGTGCTTATATATTTTGCAACCGGCCCGTCCGGATCGGTGGACTCTAACAATTCCACTTCGCTGTCTGTGATTGGAATAAATGCGACATTCACTTTCTGATCGGCCACATTTTCCACATCTTCTATCGTGAGCCCCAAGACGTCCGTATAGAATTTGCCAGCCTGCTCAATCCCCTTAACAGCAATACCGATATGGTCAATATGTTTTATCTTCATGATTTCCTTTCTTTCCTGATAATATATATGGGACCTTTGAAAAATGTTCAATTTTGGTCAAAATCAAGGAAGGCGAAAATTTCAACCGCAGGAATATATAGAATATTTCGAGGATTGAAATTTGAGCCTGACGCCGAGATTGGGCAGATAAGCGCAGACTTCGAAAGGGGGCGTTTTTCAAAGGTCTCTGATTGAAACGAGTTTAACGGCCCCCTGTTAAAAGCCCTTGCCTTTAGAGGTCTGGATGATTATCATGTCCCGATTATTGATCAAAGCAAAATATAAACCATATCATAACTTCCGTCTCGAATTCAAGGTTTTATCCATGAAAAACAACCCTTTCAATTTTGCACCCCCGGCCACCGCAAGGCCTGTGAAGCCCAGGGAGGATTTTGGGGAATTAGAGGCCACGGAACTTTATTGCTCTGAATGCGGCTATGCAGTGCCGATCAACAAGTTTCTTCTCTTAGTCCTCCCCGATGGAGACAGGTATGAATACCGATGTAAACATTGCGGCGCTAAGGTGGGAGAAAAAATCGATCGCTCCGGGCAGTTTTATGGTATACTTAAAAGTTGATCCCCATGTGAAAAGTCTCTAAGGCCGTTACTCCCGTCCCGCATCAAGTGCGGGATGAACTGCAGCGGTAGTTCAGTCCCGCCGCCGCGGGATGATTTCCCTGAATTCCCGCTCCTCGATCGGAGTCGAGGACGCGCTTCGCGGGAATGACAAGAACAGGTGAAGGACTTTTCACGAATTCATCAAATAAGGAGTGTCATGAAAACAAGAGCAACCGTCTTGTCATTTATTTTCACTATTTCTTTCATCCTCATCTTTGTTGGGGTTCTTTCACACGCGGCCGAGGCCCCTAAGAAGATAGCGATCCTCCCGTTCACCATGAATGCTGACCGCGATCTTAGCTTTTTGCGGAAAGGCATAGTAGATATGCTCAGCTCGAGATTGGCCTGGAAAGAGAAGGTGGAGGTAATAGAGGAGGAAGCGGTGAAAAAAGAGGCAGCCAAATTTCCAGCTCCTCTGAACAAAAAAAAGGCCCTTATGATAGGCAAGGCATTAGGGGCTGACTACGTGATCCTGGGAAGCCTCACTGTCTTTGGGGATAGTGTAAGTATTGATGCAAAAATATTGGATGTAGCCAAATCAGATGAATTAGTCACGGCCTTTGATCAGTCAAAAGGGATGGACGGGGTGATTCCCACAGTCAACCAGTTCGCCGAAGACATCAACGCCAAGATCATGGGAAAAGAGGTCTACAGACCCGGCCGTGTCTATGAAAGAGAAGAAAAGAAGGGCGGTGCTCTTATTGCCGTGGGGGAAAAGGCAGGAGGCTCATTAAAGAAACCCTCATTTGTTCAGCGCTTTAAATTAGAGATAAGAGGTCTCGATGTGGGGGATTTGGATGGGGACGGGAAGAATGAAGTGGTTATTATCGACAGAGATACGGTCTATGTGTACAAATGGCATAAGAACAGGCTTTTTCAGTTCAAGGCAATAGAAGAAACATGGGCATCCAATTATATCTACGTGAGCATTGCCGATATGGACGGCAATGGACGTGCCGAGATATATGTGAGTAATCTGAGCCAAACCGTGTCTTCACTGGTCCTGGAATGGGATGGGGGCAAGTTCAAGGCAATTTCAACCGGAGAGCGCTGGCTTTTCCGGGTTGTTGACCTGCCAGGGAAAGGGAAAACCCTTGTTGGACAGGAAAGGGGTGTTCAGGGGACCTACAGGGGAAACGTACAGGTTTTAGCCCGTAAGGGGAACGATTATATTTCCACCGGCCCGTTAAATCTACCGCGGTACGGGAACGTGTTCAATTTCGTGCAGAACGATCTGACAGGAAAGGGGGGAACATACACCACCATGTTAGGACCTTACGAGCACCTTCTTGTGTACGACCAGAAGGGGGAGAGGCTCTGGAAAAGCGATGACTATTTTGGAGGGAGCCTGACCTTTATGGAGGACATGGTTACCGATAGAAATCGCATGGTTCATACAGGCGTGCGCATCTTTATCCCATCACCCATCTTCCTGGTTGATATGAATGACGATGGAAAAAAGGAGATAGTCGTCTGTAAGAATGATTCAAAGCTTGCCCGTACTATAGGGGATATACGCTGGTTTGGGAGTGGTAAGGTTCTATTCATGGATTGGGACGGTGTAGGCCTCACATCCCAGTGGACTTCCCAGAAATTGTCGGGCACCGTGGTTGGTTATCAGATAGCTGATCTGGATAATGATGGTTTTAAGGAATTGGTAATTGCGTCTGTTACCAGCGAGAGCTATTTCGTGGGCTTCCCCAAAAGCAGACTTGTGTTGTATGATCTTGATCTGAAGGCTTCAGATAAATAATGACATCCATGTAAAAAGTCCTTTTTACATGGATTCAGGAATTTAGGGATTCAGGAATTGCGAATTACCCTTATCGCTTTTTGGTCTTTTGTATTTCCTTTTCAATGATAGACCCGATTGTCCGCAGGGCTCTATTCCTTATACGTTTTCCGTTTACAAAAACCGCGGGGATGCCTCTCACGCCTATATTTCTCCCTTCCCGATAATCCCCTTGGACCTTTGCCACGATTTCCGGATCTTTGCGGTCTTTTTGAAATTGAGCCTCATTAAGATCCAATTTGCGGGCAATTTCATTGAGTTTCTTATCGCTGAGCTGCCTGTAATTCTTGAACAACTCATCGTGGAATTCCCAGAATTTTCCCTGGCGCCCGGCTGAAAGTGCGGCGATAGCGGCCTTGGTGGCAAACTTATGATTTTTTAAGGGGTAATTCTTTAAAACGATTCTTATTGATTCAGGATATTTCTTGAGCAACTGCTCAAGTTTGGGCTCAAGCCTCGCACAGTAGGGTCACTGGTAATCACTGAAAACCGCTATAATCACTGGGGCATCCTGGCGACCCCTGTAAGGCGAGCCAGAAACGTTTATATCTACGATAAAGTCTATGGTAACGGCCTGAACGGTTTTGTTTTTCCTGCTGGTTATGAAAAGCTGCTTTCCCCCAGGTCCAATCTTCATCTGATCAACGGGATATCCCACATCGATCTTATCCTCTAACTTCCCATCTTGAGAATATACAAAGATGCCGCTTTCTGTAAGGATAAAAATGTGTTTTCCATCCGGGGAAATCGCCATATCAAGTGGTGATTGATCCATCTGAAAGGTATGCTCAGGACTCCATTCCACATTGGCAAAGGAACCCGCTGCAGTCCCCACTATTATTAATAAGGCAGACAATAACCCAATACACTTCGGCCTCATGTCATTCTCCTTCCTGAAAGGCTAAGAGTTCGCATCCCGTCTGAGGCAGGATTGATCCAACCTCTAATCGCCAATCTGCGCTGACACGCTAATCCTTATTTCTGGCAGCTGTTTGTTGTCTGTTTTGAGATTGATTGTATCGTAATACCTGCCCTTTTCCTTTTTCAGGTTTTCCACTGTCAGGACATAGATCTTTTTCCCTGATTCTTCCATTTCCTTGAGATCGTATTTGATGTTTCTCCCGTCGCGTGGTTTAACCTCCATAATTGAAAAGGGGTATTTATCATTGGGTATGATTTTGACCGATCCCTTTACCTGCTCTCGGGCAGACCCTCTAAGGGCTAAACGCCGTGGTTTGATAGAAGCAATTTCCGGAGGCTTAATTTCTCCCCAAATCGGTATTGTTATCTCTTTTTGCATTTTGTTTGTGGTAAAAAGCCTGATGGTGTCTCTAAACCGGCCCGGGGTCTTCTTTTTGTTTTCCACGGTAAGGAGGTAGAATTTAGCATCGGCTTTTTTGGATGTTGTCAGGGTGAAGCTGATGTTTTCTCCTTTATCTGCCTTTGTCTCCACTATATCAAACATATGTTCCTTTCTTGGAACAATCGTTACTGAAGTCTTTATTGCCTCCCCTACATATCCCCTCAACATAACGGTCCCTGACGGTTTAATGGCGGCAATCTGCCGTGCCTTGATATTGCCGTATACCGGGATAGTCAGTTCTTTACGGATATTGCTCGTGGTAAGGAGCGTGATTGTGTCGCGGTATCTGCCTTTCGTTTTCCTTCTGTTTTCAACGGTCAGGATATAGGTCTTTCCAGCAGGTTCTTTTGCTTCGATCAAAGAGATGCTGATCTCTTTCCCGCTGGTTGTTTTGGCCTCTACGATTTCAAACAGGGCCTTAGGGGTGATTTTCACGGAAACCTTTATTGCTGTTCCGGCATCACCGTTCAGAGACACCCTGGATGGGGAAATGGTTGCAAATTCCTTGACGTTACCTTTGATACTGAGGGCTGAAACGGGGTGTTCCTTGTCGTTAGAATATACCTTTATGGTCTTTTCAAGGGTCCTTCCACCATAACCATTTGTGCTTACCTTGACGGATATTTTTCCCTCTCCACCCGGGGGGATTTGCCTCGTAAAGGAGGCAATGATGCACCCTCAACCACCCGATACCTTTTGGATGTCAAGGGTGGCTGTGCCCTTGTTTTGAACCACGAAATCGTGGGCAACTTCTACGCCTTCAAACACGGCCGCAAATTCAAATCCGGGGTCGGGGAATACTACTGCGGATGAATCTTTTGCCTTATCCTGTGCTCCAGAAACCATGACCATCAGACAGAAAACAAGAAACGAACAACACAGACCTATAAAACCACTTTTTTTCATTATAAGACCTCGTCCTAACCCGGACAAGCCGGAGAAATGCCTATTTATCCCGTTTTTAGCGGGGAAATGAGCTAAAATGCCGAAAGTTATGGTAACCACCGAGGGCTATATCGAACGACAAATCTTTCGCAAACATGATTTGATTTGAATAAATTATGTACTGAATACTCCTTTATCAATACACCACGCAACAAAAAAACGTCATACCTGAGCTTTTTTCAGATATGTAACAAGAAGCATTCCTGCCATTGCAAGACATTCGGGGTCTAAGTATTTCTCTGCTCTCAGTTGGAAAAGGACAGAACTTTGAGCTGGAAACTCGTTATCTGCATCGTTAAAGTAGACGGTAAAATCATCCGGCCGGTTGCCTGAGAATCTGGTGGAAATGAGATTTCCTGGAGTTGCAGAATACGGCTTGACATCTGCAATGTGGGCTGGTATTTAAAAATCAAAATACAGGCACGTAGCTCAGGGGGAGAGCACTACCCTGACACGGTAGGGGTCAAGGGTTCAAATCCCTTCGTGCCTACCAGATAATTTCAATAAGTTAGGGCCGGCTGGAAATTGCCGGCCCTTTCTTTTTTTGGAGATATTTTGATACCCACGGGTTTTGATTTCGACCCCCTCTCTTGACTAACGGTCCCCGATTATTATCTTTTTTAAGTTGATTCGAAGGAGGAAATGCTGATGGGAAACTGGTTTAAGACAACCCTTTTATTAGGCGCAATGACGGCCCTCATTGTATTTATTGGAGGTCTTTTTGGCGGAAAACAGGGCATGATAATGGCCTTTATTCTCGCCATGGGTATGAATTTTTTCAGTTACTGGTACTCCGACAAGATCGTACTCAAGATGTACCGCGCCAAAGAGGTCGGGCCAAACGATTTCCCCGGGTTGTATAACGCGGTAAGCCAACTGGCCCACAGTGCAGCGCTGCCAATGCCTCGCATCTATATAATCCCTGAGGAGTCCCCCAATGCTTTTGCAACTGGGAGAAACCCTGAGCATGCAGTAATTGCAGTTACCGAGGGACTGCTCAAATCGATGGATGACGAAGAGGCCACAGGGGTACTCGCCCATGAGATGTCTCACATAAAGAACAGGGACATCCTGATCGGCTCCATTGCCGCAACCATGGCCGGCGCCATTATGATCTTGGCTACCATGGCCCGCTGGACAGCCTTTTTTGGGGGAGGATCAAACGACGACGAGGGAGGGGGCGGTCTTGGCATAATCGGTCTGATTGCCATGTCAATACTTGCGCCGATCGCGGCCATGGTTATTCAGATGGCCATCTCCAGATCCAGGGAATACCTGGCCGATGCTACGGGGGCACGGCTCGCAGGCAATCCCGAAGGCCTGGCAAAAGCCCTTGAGAAATTGGGGGCATCATCCAAGCGTCTGCCCATGAAGGCTAATCCGTCTACTGCCCACATGTTTATTATAAACCCGCTCTCAGGCAAAAGCATGATGAACCTCTTTTCAACCCACCCACCCCTCGAGGAAAGGATCGCCCGCCTCAGGGGGGGCAGGCCCGATCTGCCGATAGAAGAGAGGAATGATGATATGGGTAAGAAAGCGGCAGAGGCCATGTGGAGACATTTGTCAGGAAAGTAGTTGCAGACCGCTGAAGATATTACATGAGCTGAGGCCGATCTTATCCTTCATGGCAACCACGTAATCAGGTCTTATCTCATCTTTCCAGCGTGGATATCCACCCTGCCAGACATATTTGATCAACTCTTGAAACCCGGTCCTGGTAAATATGTAGGGACCGATTGATACCTCTTGTGCCCCCTGCCCAATAACAAAGATAATCTGATACGACCTTGCGAATTTCTTGATTATCTCCTCAACCTCGTTTCGCGTCTTCATTCCTTCGCACTTCTGCCTGAAGTCCTCTGGCCTTTTCGGGAATGGAAACATTCGGTATACCTCGCCTATGAAACCGGTATAATGAATCCCGTGAATCGCCCCCATAAGGTCTCCGATATCTTCCGGATCTGAAATATTATAAACATCCCATGATGTCTCGTAGGGCCCATGCGGGTTTTTTTCAGCTATTTCTATTAGATAGTTGCAGAATTCTGTGGCAAAAAAGAAATAGCGGTCGAGAAGAAGCATGTCAGAGTCGATATTAAAAAAGCCAAAGGCAATGTCGCCGTGGCTTATGGATTTAAAGGTCAAAGGCATGGCGGTTCCTCCCTGTGATCGTCAAGTGGTTGAGTTCCGCTTGCAGGGAAACGTCAAAGTCAGTGCTAAATCGTTAGTATCAGCTGTTTCTGGGAACCTCAAAATCCGAAATCCAATCCCGCCCTGCGGGACCAAAATCGCAAATCGGTGTTGACCCGTCCGCAAAAATGCTTAACATATCAAATTAATTGTTCAGGCCCCAGAAGTCTATGTCTGTTAAGATCTATAAGAAAATTCCATTTTTCACAAGGAGCAGGAGTATGCACTCAGAGAGCAGCACGAATAGGAAATTTACCGGCGCGTCCAAATATGTCCTGGATGAAGAATTGGCCAAGATCGTAAATATAACCATGGCCCTGGAAATGCCCACTCCTTCTCAAAGGAGAGCCGGGGACCGGCAAGACCATGTTGGCTCACGCCATTGCAGAGTCCTTGAAAATGAGGCTGATCGTTTTGAATGTCAAATCGAGTATGAAGCTGGTGGAGGCGCTTTACCAGTACGATACTCTGACGCGGCTGAACGACAGCCGTTTCGGTGACTCCAAAAGGGATGTCAGTAATATTGAAGAGTATATCAAGATGGGCAAGATAGGACAGTCCTTTGTTTCGGAAGAAAGGGTGATCCTCCTGATAGACGAAATCGACAAGGCAGATACCGATTTTCAGGACGACATGCTGGACGTCTTAGATCAGATGGAGTTTGATATCATTGAAATTGACAAGACCAAAACGGCCAAAAAGAGGCCGGTCATTATTATCACATCCAACGCCAAGAAAGATCTGTCTGATCCTTTTCTGGGCCGATGCAATTTCCATCACATTGCCTTCCCCGAGACTGATATGATGCGAGAAATTCTTAATGTTCATTTCCCTGATATAAGCAAAGACCTCCTTGATAGTTCGATCCGGGCTTTTTATAAGATGAGGGATTTCAGAGGGATTGAGAAAAAGCCTGCAACAAGGGAGTTGATCAACTGGATTCGCGCCCTGCAGGCGGATCCTGATTTCAATGTGAAGCATCTCATTAAGGGAGACCTCCCCTATCTCGGTGTTCTATTCAAGAAGAGCCCGGATTATGCGGTTGCACGAAATGCCGCCGCGCGAATAAAGATATAAAACTCGAAATTTGAAACTTGAAATTAGAAATTGAAGATCATACAATGTGAAACACCTTTTTCAAATTTTCCTCCGGGGCGTAGGCGGGCCGGAGGCCAGTTCCCTTTGAGGTCCACATCATGTTTACGAGCTTTTTTTATCTGTTAAGACAAGTGGGGATCCCCGTATCACCCACCTCCTTTCTGCGTCTTCAAAAGGCGCTGGGTATGGGACTGCTCACGTCTATTGCTGATTTCTATACTGCTGCCAGGTCAATTTTAGTCAAGAGCGAGAGATATTTTGACCTGTATGACCAGGTTTTTGCACACCGCTTTGAAGGGGCCGAACTGAAAGAGCCTGAAGAATTCGAGTTAACCCAGGTGGCACAGGCAATGTTAGAGGAGTGGCTGAAAGATCCCAAGGAGATAGCCGATGCATTGGGGATTGATGAAGAGTCTCTCAACAAACTGAGCCCGGAAGAACTGCTCCAGTATTTTCTTGACCGGTTGAAAGAGCAGACAGAGGAACATCATGGCGGGTCTAAATGGATCGGCACCGGTGGCACCTCCCCGGTGGGACATTCGGGCTATCATCCGGGCGGGATGAGAGTCGGAGGCGTTTCCAGAAATAAATCTGCGGTAAAGGTTGCCATGGACAGGAGATACCGCGATTACTCTCAGGAAGGTCCACTCACACAGGCCCAGATTGGAGAGGCCCTGAAAAGATTGAGGAACATGGTACCCACAGGGCCCAAAGACGTGGTTAACATCGATGAAACGATTTACCAGACCATGAAAAACGCCGGGGAAATAGAGATCATGTTTGACAGGAGCGTGAAGGATCGCTTGAAGGTGATCCTGGCCATAGACAATGGCGGTTGGTCCATGGATCCGTACATCGAGATGGTGCAGACCATTTTTAATTATACGCGTTCCCAGTTCAAGGAGTTAAAGACGTTCTTTTTCCACAATACAATCTATGACAATATCTGGGAAGACCCTCCCAGGTTTAAGAAACCACATCCGGTTAGCGAACTGGCCCGTCGTGATCCGGAGACCCGGTTTGTTATCGTCGGCGATGCAAGCATGGCTCCCTATGAACTGATGGCAACGGACGGGTCGATCCATATCGAGGAGAGAACAACGAGGTCGAGCTATGAGAGACTCCGGTTCATAGCCGATACCTTTCCGCATTCCGTGTGGCTGAATCCCAAGATGTCTGCTGAATGGCCCTATACCCGAACCATCAATGCGATCCGCGAAATATTTCCCATGTTTGAATTAACCATTGACGGCCTTGAAAAGATGGTGGCGCACTTGATGAGTGATAATTAATAGCCGCGGGGCTTTCTTGCCCAATTTTGTTGGCAAGGGCCATTGTCACCTCCTCTAAATGGTCCTCTGGAACCATCCTGTTTACAAGACCCCAGCGTTCCGCATCTTCGGTCTCTATCATTTCTCCTGTGAGCAACATCTCCATGCAGCGTTTTCTTCAAATGGATCTTGAAATTGGGACAGGTTGATTTCTATTGTAATTATTGATAATGATTATGCATATGAAAAACAAAGTCACAATCGCCCTTTCCGGGAACCCCAATGCAGGCAAGACAACGGTTTTCAATGCCATTACCGGCGCCAGGCAGCATATCGCCAATTATCCCGGGGTTACCGTAGAAAAGAAGTACGGCACTGTCATACACAAAGGATATGAGATAGAGGTAGTAGATCTGCCGGGAACATATTCCTTGACCGCCTATTCCCTGGAGGAAATTGTAGCGAGGGATTTTGTTATCAATGAAAGGCCGGACTTGGTGGTCGACATAGTTGATGCCTCAAGCCTGGAAAGGCATCTTTATCTCGCAGTACAGTTTAAAGAATTGGGGATTCCACTCATTATCGCGCTTAATATGGTGGATCTTGCGGAAACCCGCGGAACAGTGGTAGATCCCCACCAATTATCATCCCAGTTCGGCGCGCCTGTGGTGCCGATGGTGGCAAGATCAAACAAGGGGATACAGGAACTTTTAGACAAAGTGGTCGAGGTGGTAAGAGACAAACCTCAGTGGGAACTTGCCCCGATTTCCTACGGTATGGATATAGACCTGAGCCTTGATGAGATATCAGCCATAATAGACGAATCCAGTGTTTTTGATAGAAAATACCCTTCCCGATGGCGTGCCCTCAAATGCCTCGAAGGGGATAGCCAGATAACCGGGTTGCTGAAAAGAGATCCGGTTTTCGGGCAGAAGATAGAGCAGATATGCGAAGGCGTCTATAAACATACGATGAGTACGTTGGAAGAAGAACCTGAAGCAATTATAGCGGACCATCGGTATGGTTATATAGCGGGCATTACGAAAAAGGCGGTGAAGCGAAAGATCCAGGCGCGACTCAATCTTTCAGACAAAATTGATAAGATCTTGACCAACCGCTTGCTCGGTCCTTTACTCATGATCGCCATCCTTTATGGCATGTATTCCTTTACCTTCTGGGCCAGTGAGATGCCGATCATCTGGTTAGAGGTCATTTTTGATTCCCTGAAAAGCGCCGTTATATCGGTGGCTCCTCCAGGGATACTTCAATCCTTGATCATTTCCGGTATTATTGGGGGTGTTGGGGGTGTCTTAGGCTTTGTCCCGCTTATCATGTTCATGTTCTTAGCCATTGCTGTTATGGAGGACTCGGGCTATATGGCTCGGGTTGCATATATGCTCGACAGGTTGTTGCGCTGGTTCGGGCTGCATGGCAATTCCGTTATGGCCCTGGTTGTGAGCGGTGGAATCTCCGGGGGGTGCGCAGTGCCGGGCGTCATGGCAACAAGGGTATTGAGGGATCGTAAGGAAAGGATCGCAACCCTCTTAGTGGTTCCTTTTATGAACTGCGGGGCCAAGCTGCCTGTATATGCCATGCTAATAGGGGCTTTTTTCTCCAAAGACAAGGCCAGGATGATGTTTCTCCTGACCCTTCTTTCATGGATATTTGCGCTCTTTGCCGCCAAGATCATCAGATCTACCATCCTGAGGGGTCCAAAGACACCCTTTGTAATGGAGCTTCCCCCCTACCGGGCGCCCACCATTGCCGGTCTCTTGATTCATACATGGGAAAGGACCTGGCAGTATATCAAAAAGGCAGGGACGGTCATCCTGGCGTTTTCCATTCTCTTGTGGGCGATGATGACCTTTCCGGGACTCACCAAAGACCAGGTAGCCTCCTTTGAAGAACAGCGAAAGGAGCTTACCGGGGCCTTTCTTGATGCGTCTGATATCAGGGGATTGATAAAGAACGGAAAAGATCTGACCGCTTTGGATGAGATTTATTCAGCATACGTGAAAAATGAAAAACAGCCGGTAATCCCCCCGACCCTTAACAGGGATGTAGTCAATGTGGTGCGGGTCCTGTCGCAACTTGAAGATGGAAAAACCAGTAGGGAAAAAATTGATAAGAGATATCAAAAAGCAGCCTCCCGATACCTGGAATTCAGAATCCGGATGAGTTATATTAACAAATCGCAGCAACAGAGCGCCCTCAAGAGGACCATTGC
>PVMK01118898.1_pt1 | contig 23321 bp, 24 predicted proteins | sample 1853481 | NCBI WGS metagenome assembly PVMK01 (sample SAMN08533507, study PRJNA380276) | Marine sediment metagenome, whole genome shotgun sequencing project. | reverse complement strand
TAGACGCGAAAGTGGCCGTGATGCCTTACGGGTGTAGGTCGGCAAAGTCACCGTCGGAAACCATCGGCCTTGCTGCGGGTGTAGTCAGGTAATCGATCGTATCCAGGCGGTTTAACGCATCACAGGTATATGACCCAACGAGCGGGGACCTCGTCACAACGGACGAACGATGAAGAAAGCGCTTTAGCATCAGCCTTGCACGTGTTGGTGGCGAATTGCTAATCAAGCGGCGATGGGTAGCTGATACAGGCCGCGGCAGCAGGATTTCCATCGGTAATTGTTTAATCGGGCAATGTACTGATTCGTGTTCGCCTTTTTCGGGTCGGGGATAGTGCCACCGAGTCCACGGTGAACACGCTCCCGGTTGTAGTAATCCTTGAACTGCAGCAGTTTCCGCTCTAGATCATGTACATTCCAGAACGGTACGTGATCTAGATACTCTCGCCGTACCGTCCCAATGAGTCGTTCGACGAAAGGGTGCGAGAGCGGAACGTAGGGTACGGTCTTGACCTCCACCACCTCGAGAATTCGCAGATTGGCCTTCCATCGATGGAATTCGAAAAGTGGATCGTGATCGCTGCTGAGGTGTTGAGGGCAGGTTTTTGCACTAGATATTGCTTCATTAAAGAGGCGGCAGACGGCTGGGCCATCGACGGTACCGGTGTGAACGCTAATTCCAATCATTCGACGCGTAAAGAGATCCATGACGATTAGAACCCAGTGCGACTTGAGGATCAGGGACTCACAGCGAAAGAGGTCAACACTCCACAAACTGTCCTTCGAATGCCCGAGAAAAGTGAGCCAAGATGGGCCATGTACGCCGGGTTCTGGACGGTAATGCTTAGCCAGTACGCGGCGGACGACATCCTTGTCGATCTCGAGGTCGAAGACCAGAGAAATCTGTTGCGCGATCCGCCGGCAGCCGAAGCGGGGGTTACGCCGTTTGATCTCAACGATTGCCGCAACGAGTTCAGGAGCGGGACCTCTGGGTCCGGGTTTTCCGCGACGCTTGGGTGTAAACAGGAGCCGGTATTTTCGCTTCACTAACGCACGGTGAAAGCCCAAGAGCGTTGAGGGCCTTAGGACGATGGCGGAGCGTAGCAGGCGCGTAGGGCGTATGAATCCGGCACAAAGTCCGGCTATGACTCGATCCATTGGTCGGAGGTTGGGCGCTCGCTCACGCGAGCGATTGAGAACTAGAAGCTGATGCTTGACGAGCAGCGATTCGGCAACGATCGAACGAGCCCCGCCGGGGCCGAAAAAGCGAGCGATTGTTACGATCAGATGGATGAGAAGAAGAGCCAGGTCGCGCATAGCCCTGACAGCCTACCGAGCGCGCGGTCTTTCGCAAGTCTTGGATTCTGTGCCGATTTGAGTTATGAACTAATAATTCGTCACCCACAGCTGCCTGAACCGACGCTTAGACGATTTTTTGGGAACGACAGGCGATCAAAGCCAAGGTACAACCAGTCATGGACTCGGTCGCACAGGAATTTATCAAAAGCTCCCCGTTCGTTGTGATGGCTACAAGCAATGCTAATGGCGACTGCGATGCGTCGCCCAAAGGTGGCAAGCCGGGATTCGTCAAGGTGCGGGATGAAAAGACACTAATCTTGCCTGATATCTCCGGCAACAAATTGTTTCAGTCGTATGAGAATATCGAAGGAAATCCAAAGGTGGGAATGATATTTGTTATCCCAGGATGTGGTGTCACGGTGCGCGTCAACGGACGCGCCAACGTCGTCGATCTGGATGAACTGCTAGAAATGGGGATCGACGGAGAGATCTTCGATCCGGATGACAAAGCGGAGACCCTGCAGGCTCTGCGGATCCAGGTTGATGAGGTCTACCCGCATTGCCCGAGGGCATTCAAGTTTTCACGTTTGTGGGATACAGACTACATAGCCAGAAATGCCAACGACAAATCTGAAGGATACTGGTACAAGCGTTGGGCGAAGGCCAACAGGAAACCGTGATGACTGATATTTGTCGATAGCGAGATGGCGTTTGCCCCGTAACCAGCACAAGCAGGCGACCGTGAAACGCTTACGCTTTCCCCGGGCCGCCTGCCGCGGCGCCTGTTATGGGCGTTGAGGCTGTAGAATAAGTCCATGGATTTGTAAATCAAAACAAGTACGCGCGTGAGAACGTCCTACTTCGTAATTTCGTGAGTATACTTTCCAATCAGGTTGGTCTCATACGCGCTTTTTTGGCCCAAATTCTGCGGGAAATCGGGCCGAGACTTTTTCTACAGGCTCGTTAGGTGACTTCAATGTCCAAGAATTCTCGGCCATTCACTACTTCCACAGTTAGGATTTTCGCGCTACTTATAGTTATTCTCATCAGCCTGACCTTTGCGACTGACTGGCTAATTACATCATCGGAAAACCAGGAATTTCGAGACCGGTACAAAGAGATAGAACTTGGTATGCCGGAATCTATGGTCGTCTCCCTGTTAGGGACACCAAACGATCGCTCATCAGAATTCTATCTGGGCCAAAGAGAAGGGCTTGAGGAAGCTTACGAGCGGGCAGCAGAGAGTGGGGCTACCCATTATCTAATGTGGCACAGGGAAACTGATGTAGTTTATACCGTCGGGATTAACGAAGAAGGAAATGTAGCGATTGTTGAAGCAGGCGGTACGTAGTTGGGTAACTTTATATGCACATTTTTCTCGGCACCTAACTAGCATAAGTAGGTGACCGTCAATAATCTAAGTTGCTGCTTCTGGCCGTAAGCAGGCCCCCATGAACATATCAATTTGTGGATTTGAACGTCCGCTTTTACCCTGCGATTTCAACCGGTGGTTTGGCCGTGAAACCAGCGAAAGGTGCTGTATGCCAGAATGATATTATTCTGCGACTATTTCAGGTTAACCAGCGGCATCCATGCGTGTTTCACTTATAGGAAAACTAGCCTGATCCGGGTTAAATCACCTGCAGCCTAACTCTGTCGGAGAACACAAATGAACTGGGGCGAAGTTATTTTTTTTCTACTCGCATTAGCGAGCGTGTTTGTCTTGGTGGTCGTCGTCTTTGTGCTTAAGTCGGGAAAACAAGTCGAGAATGAAAAAGCCTCGCGGAAGCAGGGTCAATAAGGGAGTCGGGGTTAGTTTCTCCCTGTCCTTTCTAAATAATCATCCACCGCGATTCTATTGAAAATTTTGTAAGCCGGTAGGTATGCTCGAAACCATGATCAAGTGGTTTGGAATAGTCTTGGGCACGCTGTTTTCAGCTTGCCGTACGCGCCGGGAACTGGCGTTGGAGAATCTGGCGCTGCGCCAGCAGCTGGCAGTGATGAAGCACCGGCAATCGCGACCGCGACTAACTGATAGTGATCGGCTGTTCTGGTTGGTGCTGTCCCGCTTATGGGATGGCTGGCAGAGCACTTTGCATGTCGTACAGCCGGCAACAGTCGTTCGCTGGCATCGACAGGGTTTTCGTTACTACTGGCGCTGGAAGAGTCGGCGTCGCGGGCGCCCGAGAGTAGATGCTGAACTACGTGACTTGATACGCCAGATTAGCCGGGCCAACCCTTTGTGGGGTGCACCTCGGATTCACGGCGAGCTGCTCAAGCTGGGCATCGAAGTGTCCCAGGGGACGGTTTCCAAGTACATGATCAGAGGCCGAAAGCCGCCCTCCCAGACATGGCGCACGTTCCTGAACAATCATTCAAAGGATCTAATCTCGCTGGATTTTCTGACCGTGCCGACCGCGACCTTCCGGGTGTTGTTCGTTCTGGTGATACTGAGTCACGATCGACGCCGGATTCTGCATACTAATGTCACCGCACACCCGACGGCCGAATGGACGGGCCGCCAACTGTTAGAGGCCTGTGGCCTGGAGGAGGTGCCGAGCTATCTGGTACGCGACCGGGATGGCATCTACGGACATCAATTCTCGCGGCAGGCGAAGGCCTTGGGTATTCAGGAGGTGGTAACAGCGCCTCGGTCGCCGTGGCAAAACAGCTACGCGGAGCGGGTAATAGGCTCTATTCGGCGTGACTGCCTCGACCATGTAATCGTGCTGGGAGAAGGGCAGCTAAAACGAGTCCTGTCCGAATACACCGACTACTACAATCGGATTCGAACGCATCTTTCGCTGGAGAAGGATGCGCCTGAAACAAGGGCGAGCCAAACGCCGGAGCAGGGTAGGGTAATCAAGTTCCCGCGAGTCGGTGGGCTGCACCACGAATACTCGCGGATGGCGGCGTAAGCACGAGCGGATGATTAAATGGAAGGGACACCGACCGAAAATCGCCCCGGAGCTGCGACAGCTTATCAAACGGATGTGGCAAGCCAATCCAACCTGGGGCTCACCGCGGATCGTCTCAGAGCTCAAAATGCTGGGCATCGATGTCGCAAAATCCACCGTTGAGCAATACAAACCCAGGCGCGGCAAGCCGCCTTCCCCGAGTTGGAGAACCTTTCTCGAGCAGCATGCTCACGAACTCAAGTAATCGCCGCACGCTCCCTATCGTGCGGACGACTCACTATCGCGGCGGTTGAGCAAACACGGTATCGCGGAACGACTCAGCAACCTGCGTGAAACGCGAATAAGAGACACTGCTAGGCTTCAAGCGAACGGGTTGGCGTAATCCGATCCGGCAAAGTATACGTATAATCATTAGGACAACTCGCATTAGGGGCTTTTCATGCTAGGACTCGACAAGCGGCTCATTCAAAAAACCACGCGAAAGTGGATCACCTTGGGCATGGTGGCGGGCCTTATGGACGTCGCCCTGGCACTGGCTTTGTTCTATCTGCTGGGGCTGGCGCTCAACGAGGCTCTTGCCGGAGAAAACCTGCTTGCCGAAGTGCTACCCGCAGTCGTCGTTCTCTTTGTCTTGAAATTCGCATTCGCCTGGCTGTTTCGGACTGCTCAATCCAAGGCCTCGGCCGAAACCAAGGTCTCAGTGCGCGATATGGTTTACCGCCACGCCCTCAAACTTGGACCCGGCCTGCTTGACAAGGGGCAGACCGGCCAACTGGTCAACACCACCGTGGATGGCATGGATTGGCTCGAGAACTATTACGGCGTTTATTTCATCCAATTTGCCGTCGGCATGGGCACGCCGGTCCTTCTATGTGTCTTTATTCTCGGCATTGATTGGGTGGTGGGCCTGGCCCTCATCGCCAGCATACCCATCACGCCACTCTTCATAAGAGCCGTATCAAGCAAGTTTACGGACGTGAGCCGGCGCTACTCCCAGGTACAGGATAGCCAAAGCGCTCAATTCCTCGATTCCATTCAAGGCATGTCGACCTTGAAGTCGTTCAACCTGAGTCGCAAACGCGGCGAAGATATGCGCGCAGCCAACGAAGAGCTGCGTCAGGAGACGATGAGTCTTCTGTTCGTCAATCAAATGATGATCGCCTTTGTCGATTTCGGCTTTGCGCTGTGCTCGACGCTGGTGATTACGATCGTCGCTTTGCTACGCTTGGACGCCGGATACCTGACCGCCGGCGAAGTCATTGCGCTCATTCTCGCGAGTTCCCTGTTCTCAAAGACGCTGGGCTCACTCGGCAAATTCTTTTTCGCCGGTGCGGTCGGCCGTGAGGTCGCAAATAAGATACTCAAGTTTCTCGATGAAAAGCCGAGTATCCAAGATACACTCGCCAGCGAAAGCGCTCCGCCCGCGCTGCAATATCCCTCGATCGAGTTTGAAAATGTTTCTTTCAGTTACGAAGGCAGCGACGTTCCGGCGATAGACAATGTGACTTTCAAAATAGAGGCGGCTGAAACATTGGCGCTCATTGGCCAGAGCGGTTCGGGGAAAACCACACTCACCAATCTCGTCTTGCGAACGCTCAAACCCAACGCCGGCACGATCAAGCTCGACGGCAAGTCTTTGGACGATCTTCCCGTGGATTTTGTGCGCGAGCAAATTGCACTGGTGCCGCAGGATCCATTCCTGTTTTTCGGCACCATCGCCGACAACCTCCGCGTAGCCAAAGAAAACGCAACCGAGGACGAGCTCAAGGCTGCAACCGAGGCCGCGGAACTCTACGACTACATCATATCGACGCCGAAGGGTTTCGACACCATGGTCGGCGAACAGGGCCTTGCTTTGAGTGGTGGGCAGGTGCAGCGGCTGGCCATCGCACGCGCGCTATTAAAAGATTCGCCTATTGTAATTCTCGATGAGCCAACATCGCAGATCGATGTAGAGACCGAATTCGAGCTCACCAAAGCGTTGCAACGGTTGACTCAAAACAAAACGGTTCTGTTGATCGCGCACCGGCTGTCTACAGTGGAGCAAGCGGACCGGATTATTGTTATTAAAGAAGGCAGGATCGTGGAAGAAGGTGTTCGCGAGGAGCTGTTGAAAAAAGACGGACCCTATGCGCGGATGCTCAAAACCAAGCGATCGACGGAAACACATGGATTTACCGGCGAGGAGGTAGCCTGATCATGAAAACCGATTGGCAAGTCATGAAGCGGCTGTTACAAATTTTGTCGCCGATGAAATGGATTATGCTGTTTTCCGCGAGCATGCGGATTACCAAAATGGTTGGCGATACGGCCTTGATCGCAGTGGCCGCCGGCACGGTTTTCTATTACGTAGCCGAACCGTCGTCGGCCGTTCTCTGGCAGGGCGCTATGTGGCTCGTCATCACCGCTGCGATCGTCGGCACGAGCCACTACCTCGAGCAATTTTCCGGTCACTACGTCGCATTCGTTCTATTGGCCAAGCTGCGCAACATGTTTTACGACTCCATGGAACCGTTGGCGCCCGCAAAGACGGCCAAGTTGCAAACCGGCGACACGATTGGCCGCGTCATGAGCGACTGCGAACGCATCGAGCCGTTCTATGCGCACACGCTGGCCCCGGTGGTCGGCGTTGTCTTTGTCCCGATCATTTTGCTGAGTTTCTTGTGGACCATTCACCCGTTGCTCGCTCTCACCATGGGGCCGTTTCTTGTAATCATCACGATTGTGGGGCCCTTTGTGCTCACCAAGCTCGGCCAGGGCGGTGACCGCCAATGGCGCGAGATGCAGGGCAAGGTCAATGCCTATTTGACCGACAGCATTCAAGGCATTCGCGACACGGTTGCCTTTGGCTATGGCGACAGGCGCGCGCGCGAAGTTGCAAGCCTGGGCCAGAAACTTCAAGAGGGGCAAGAGCGTTTGTTCAAAGCCGACGCGCTGCAGCGCGGCTTTAACGAAATTATCATCACGATCGCCATTGTCGCGACCGCCTGGGTTGCGATTTCGCTCGCCAATCAGGGCCTCATCGATCCGTTGAGAGACATTCCGATCGTCCTTGCGATCGCCGTGACGGGCTTTACGACCGGTCTCGAATTCTGCAATGCCTACAACGACTTTCGCGTATCGGTCGTCTGCGCACGGCGCTTTTTTGAATTGATGGATGAAAAACCGGACGTAGTCGATCTCGTAGAATCTGGTCCTGGCGACGTTGAACCGTCGATTGAATTCGACCATGTCAATTTCGAATACGACGCTGAAGATGCCGCGTGGTCTCGCGACGAAAAAATCCTCAAAGATCTCGATCTCAAAATTGGCGCCGGCAAGCACTTTGCGCTCGTTGGCCCAACCGGTGCGGGCAAGTCGACCATTATCAATTTGTTAATGCGCTATTGGGACCCTCAAGGCGGCAAGGTCTGTATCGGGGACGTCAAGGTGCAGGATTTTTTGCTTAGCGAATTACAAGACGAGCTGTCGACCGTTTCCCAGCGCAGCTACATCTTTAATTCAACCATCGGCGAAAACATCCGCATGGGCAAACCGGAAGCCAGCCAGGAGGAAATCGAAACGGCGGCCGCTCAAGCCAATCTTCTGGATTGGATACAAGGGTTGCCGGACGGCTTCGACACCGAAGTGGGTGAGCGTGGATCAAAACTCTCCGGCGGCCAACGCCAGCGGATCGCCATCGCACGTGCGATGCTGAAGGACGCGCCCATCGTGCTGCTCGACGAAGCAACCTCCAATCTCGATGTCGAAACGGAAAAAGATGTCCTGACGGCGGTCAGACGCTTGTGCGAAGGGCGGACGACGCTCACCATCGCTCATCGTTTGTCCACGGTGGTCGGCGCAGACGAAATCCTGGTCATGGACAGTGGTCACATCGCCGAACACGGCACGCACCAGGAACTCATGGACAAGCAAGGTTGGTACGCTAAAATGTTCGAGATGCAGCTTGACGAAGTTGACGCCCTCGAGCCGGGCATCGCCTAGAAAGATTACGATTTATAAAGTGATGAACCGCACGGCCTGACATCGCGTCAGTGCGCAACCGGCGCTGACGATGCGCCATCCCCGCCCGGCATCCTGCCCGGTGAGAAGATCCGTACGACGATCGCGAACAGCATCACGGTCATGTTGAAGAATCCGAGCAGCACGAACGGTGCATAGCCGCCGACCGAATCGAACAACCGGCCGCCGAAATAAGCCGCGACGAAAATCCCGATCGCACCCCAGGTGTTGAACATGCCAACGACGGCACCGCGCTTGAGGCGCGGCGCCTCGGCGCTGATCAGCACCGTTGCGCCGAGAAACGCGCTGATCTGCCCCATACCGAGCAGCGCGAGCAGCAACGACGCCTGCAGACTGAGCGGGAAACCGTCGGTCTTGATCATCGTGGCCTCGTCGATGAAATAGGTGCTCAAGTACCCTATGGCCGCAGAAGCCATGCAGATCGCTACCGCGGTCACGCGGTTAAGCTTACGCATCAAAAAACCCAGGATCGGCAGGTAAACCAGCGACGCACCACCCGTGACGGCAAAGATCGCTGCCCCCTTGCCGGAAGCCGTGGCAAAGTCGAGGCCCAGGTATTTCATCGCAGCGGTCGTGCCCCACAACACGGTAAACGTGCCCAGTATCACCTGATCACTGCGCGCGACAAACGCGCAGCTATATGCCAGTGCGATTCGGGGATTCTTTATGGCTTCGCGGAAACCGCTCGTTACAAGCTCCGAAATCGGTGGCCGCTCCTCCTTGCTTCCCGGAGTACCCGGCTTTAAGCCGAGATAAAAAATCAATCCCGAGATGTAACACATCCCGGCGATCGTGAAGTGCGTGATCTTGCTCGCGGTCAGCGGATCGTAACCCCGGCTCACCAGCATGGGTGACAGGTTCGCTGCGATCACCGCGGTTATTACCAATACGCCGATACCGTTGAACATCCCACCGATTGCAACAAACTGACTGCGGGTGCGATCACCGGCGTAATCGGCGATCAACGTCCCAACCATCCCCGCCGCCGCTCCCAGACCAAGTGCATAGATGGCCCGGTAGACCAGCAGCTCGTTCATCGTGGTAGCGAAGGGATACAGGGCATAACCGGTGCCCATGATGACGATGCCGAGGACCGCCACTTCGCGTCGACCGATGCGATCGGCGGCTATTCCGGCTACAAAAAACACGATGACCTGGACGATCTCGGAGATGATGAGCAGATCCTTCGACGCATCTCCGTGTTGTGCCTGGGGAATCCCCATTGCGTTGAGCACCTGGGCAGTGCCGGTGGAGACGAAGGTCAGCAGGCCTATGACGGCGAATGAAGCGTACAGAAAGGTAATCGCATTGAGCTTCGATATACCCGGCGCCAGGTCGAGAAACAGCAGTTTTTCGGTCAATTCATCCCGAGCTGTTGGCGCCGATCCTGCTACTGACATTTGCACAGCTCTCCGGTTAGGGTACTAGATGATCATCGAGATCGGCCAGGGCGCCGATATCACAGAATTATATGTACTGACTTCAACAATATTAAGGGTACTGACAAGTTAAATGCCGCTACGTGACAATAGTGGTATGAATACATCGAACACGCAATACAAACGGCACCGATTTCCAGCTGAAATTATTCAACACGCTGTTTGGCTCTATTATCGATTTAACCTCAGTCATCGAGATATCGAAGATTTATTGGCTGAACGTGGAATCACCGTCAGTTATGAAGCTATTCGGTTGTGGTGTAAAAAGTTGGTCCCCGATATGCCAGGCGGCTGAAGCGTCGGCAGCAAGGTGTCGGCGATACATTTTTCATTGAGGAAGTCTTCGTGAAGATCCGCGGCAAGCAACGCTATTTGTGGCGAGCCGTTGATCAGGGTGGAGGGGTGGTCGATGTGTTTCTGCAGGCACGACGCGACGGCGCAGCTGCTAAGCGGTTTTTCAAGCGGCTGCTTAAAAATAACCGTGGCGAACCGAGGAAGATAGTGACGGACAAGTTGAGAAGTTACGGCGTTGCGCATCGAGAACTGATCCCTGACACGATTCATGACACATCGCAATATGCGAATAACCGCGCCGAACTTTCGCACCAATTGACGCGGGTCAGAGAGCGGGGCATGCGCCGCTTTAAATCGACCCAGCAAGCCCGGCGCTTCTTAAGCGTACATGCGGTGGTATACAATTTATTCAATCTTGGTCGGAATCTGATGTCAGCCGAACACTATCGATTGATTAGACAGCGCGCCTTTGCGTCCTGGGAATATGCTATAGCACTTTAAGCAGCATCTTTCCTGGAGTTCGCATCGGTTTGTTTGTTAACTTGTCAGTACCCTATGGATTGCCGCGTTGGTACGGTGGATCTATACGGTATAACTTCTTTTAGGAGGAAGCGGCAATGACGCCAGTTGAACGCACCATTACGATGCGCTCGGAACCTGTTCCCTGGTTCGGGCTCTTTTTTTCTTGGATCAGCATGCTGCTTGGCATTGAAGAACCGTCTTTCAGGCGTACTACGATCGAACTCATCCCAGGGGATTTGACCTCAGTCACGGCGGTTGCCGAAGGTAAGGCGGATATTGGCATGACGACTCCACCTGCCTGTGCAACGATGGCTTACCGGGGCGTTGGTCCTTACTCAAAGAAAATGGAGAACCTGCGGGCAATTTTGTCGTTTCCCCATGATGACCGATTGGTTTGGGCTGCGTCGGCGGATCTTGGTGTCAAGTCGATCGAAGAACTAAAGGACCGCAAGGTCAACTTTGCGCTGGGCGGCAAGGACAGTCCGGTAGGCTTCGCCGTCGAGAAAGTCCTCGAGGCCTACGGCATGCCGCTTGAGCACCAAGCAGAGACCGGTTGGACGGTTATGCCAGAGGATTATCTGTTCAAGGTGATTACCCTAGGCATTCAAGAGAAGGCGGATGTCGTCGTGCATGAAGGACGGAAAACGCCGCCGTGGTCGAAGTTGGCGCAATCTATTGATTTGACTTTTATGCCTATCCGCGAGGATATCCTGGACATGATGAGTGAGGAATACGGCTTTCGTAAGGCGGTGCTGTCCAGCGGGATGATCGACGGGGCGGTCAAGGAGGACGTGCCAACTCTCGACTGGTCTGAGTGGTTACTGTTCACTAGGGATGACGTGGACAGTGATCTGATTTACCTCATTACGAAGATTGTCTGCGAAAACAGACACCTTTTCGAGATGAGTTTCAAGGGGCAGGATTTAGAGCATAGCGATCTCGTTTACCCGATGGAGCCGTCTGAAATCTGGCGGAACGTCGGAGTACCGCTTCACCCGGCAGCCGAGCAATATTTCAAGGAGCACGGTTATATGAGCTGAAGGTTTCGTAGTCAACCTTGAGGTCGAAAAGATACTGTTGGTGGCAAAAGATGAATTTCGAATTCGATATAAACAAAACAGCACTCCTGATTGTTGACATGAACAAGGCCTTCGTCGGCAAGGGCGCACCGCTCGAAGTGCCGAAGGCAATTGACAATGTGCCTCGAATCAAGAAGTTGCTCGAAACCTGTCGCGAATTGGATATTCCTGTGATTCATGTCAGCCACGTGTTTCGCAAGGATGGCAGGGATCGCGGATACATGTATGACTTCTGGCCCGTGCTGCAAGAGGGGGTGCTCGAAGAAGGCGCTGAAGGAACCGAAATCTATCCCGATATCGCCCCTATAGACGGCGAGTCGATCATCCACAAGCGCCGCTATAGCGCCTGGTTTGGTACGGATCTCGACATTATCGTTAGGAATCTCGGGGTCGATACGCTCATTATCTGCGGCACTACAACAGACCGGTGCACCGGCCTGAGCGCCTACGAAGCCTTTATGCGAGATCTAAAGGTGATCTTCCCCGAGGACGCCAATGCCACGTTTCAGGATGAAGTGCACGACGGCATGATCATCAGTCTGGATATGGGTGGCGCGATGATCGTCAAGACCGATGATCTGGTTGCAACACTTAAGGACGCGTAGCAGCATGGCAAAACCTCAATATATGGTGGCTTTCGCTTATCCCCGCGGGAAGGATAGGCTGTCCCTCCTGAATATTCGTCCAGATTGATTTTATTGCCTTTTTTGGAAAGGCGACGGTAACCTTTGGAGCATGCTCAAGTGACTTGGAATCATCGTTCGAACGCTATGGTCAGTGCTGCACACCCATCGGGTGCTGGCAACTGAGAATCTGGTGCTGCGCCAACAGCTGGCGGTTCTGAAAAAGCACCATCCTCGACCGAGGTTGACGGATGCGGATCAGTTGTTTTGGGTGATCCTGTCGAGAACCTGGTCGAATTGGCGAGAAGCCCTGCATATCGTTCAGCCCGAGACGGTTGTCCGATGGCATCGACAGGGTTTCCGGTACTACTGGCGTTGGAAGAGTCGTCACCGTGGACGCCCCAAGGTCGATCTACAGGTTCGGGAGCTGATTCGACACATGTGCCGGGCCAATCCACTGTGGGGTGCGCCACGAATTCACGGAGAGTTAATGAAGCTGGGAATCGAGGTGTCAGAGGCCACGGTCTCCAAGTACATGATCAAGCGCCGTGGACCGCCATCCCAGACCTGGCGGACATTTCTCGACAACCACGGCAAAGAAATCATCGCGCTTGATTTCTTCACAGTTCCGACCGCAACCTTCCGAATCCTATTTGTCCTGATTATTCTGAGCCACGATCGGCGGCGGATACTTCATGTCAACGTGACGGCGCATCCGACCGCGACTTGGACTGCACGGCAACTTCAAGAGGCTTGTGGGTTGGATGAGACACCTCGATATTTGTTGCGTGACCGTGATGCCATATACGGAGAACGTTTCCACCGGCAGGCCGCTGCGCTCAGGATCAAAGAAGTCACGACTGCGCCGCGATCACCTTGGCAGAATCCGTATGCGGAACGGATCATTGGCTCCATCCGCAGAGAGTGTTTGGATCACATGATTATTCTGGGTGAGCGCCATCTCAAACGCATCCTGTCGAGCTACGTCGACTACTACCATGGTGCAAGAACGCATTTATCGCTGGCAAAGGACGCGCCAGCCGGAAGAGTGGTGCAGCCTGTTGAAAAGGGTAGGGTGGTTGCTCTGAGGCAGGTCGGTGATTTGCACCATTTCTACACGAGAATGGCCGCCTGAATGTTGAGAGGAATAAATAGGAAGGACAGGGTATATCTGGCTGCTGCTGTCACTCTGTTGCACGGTGTCATGTATCTATTCATGGCACGGCGGACTTGGGGATTCGTTTTTATGTTTTTGGTGATAAGCGGGATTGCGCTAACCGCTCAGCTGTGGGGCGTTGTCATGACGAAGCGTCGTACACGTGTCCTTTCGTCGAGCCAGCGCAATTTAGCAGAGTGATAGTAATTAAAAAACGATCGCGAAGAAATCGTATCAACTATGGAAGATAGCTTAAACATAGGAGTAGAGCTGATGAATTACCTTAGGTATTGTTTTTTTTGTGCCGCTGCTATTGTTTGCTACAGAGATCTACGCGGAGGATGCATTCTTAGTTAGCAACGGTATCCTGGCTGTTGACACTAACGGATTAAGGGACATAGGGATCGATATTGTTGATGATAATGGGCGAGCCCTGGAAGGGGTTATTGCGTTTCGAACAGGCTTGTCTGTCACGGACACCAACAAACAATCCAGGAGAATCGCCGGTTCGGTCGATGACCTCTCGGTTTTTGATATCAATGAAGACCTCAGGATTGATGCCCACGACGCGCCCTGGGACGCCATGTACCTGGCCGTGGACTACAACGGCGACGGTGATATTGGAAGCGGTGAATATGCGCTCATCGGCGAGTGCGGCGTCAATGCGATAAGTTTAGATTTGGCGAATAACAAGGCGTGGTCACTTCATAGATTTTGGGTAAAAAAAGAAGTAAAAATCCCTGACCGATCGTAGATACACTTTTGATCACTGGTTTGCTAAGGCATCGCAACGAGCTGACTGGTTTGGATAGGAGATAGTGAATCAACGGACTCGTCAAGATCGTGGAGTCGGAGATGTTCCTCTATCCTTTCACGTCGCAGTTGTTTGTCTTTTGCAACGCCGCGCGCACTATCGTCAAAATGGTTTGCTGGGAAGGCAATGGCTTGGTGCTCTGGATGAAACGATTGGAGAAGTCACGCTCCTGGAGAACGTGGCGATCTGTTGGCCGCAATTCGACACATACTGGGTGGCCGTTCGGGCTTCTATGAAAAGGAGCCACGCAAGGCTCGAATGGAGAGGAATGCAAAGGAACTCGGTGCGCACGCAGTGGTAGACGTGGATCTGGACTATGAGGTTCTGGGGGAACAGAATGGTATGTTGATGATGTCTGTTAGTGGCACCGCCGTGGTTCTAGATTGGTATGAGCGTAAGCGAATCAGCAGCAGGCCTGTAGCGTGTTTTCAGTACAACAGAGTCAGCTGCGAGTAAGAGGCAAACTATGAAGAAATTCGCATCGATTTTTCTGGTATGGGTTCTAGCTGCCTGTGGTGGTGAAAATACCCAGTCATCCAGCGCGGGCGGCTCAAATACACAGCTCCCGCCCAGCGAGCGGGCCATTGTGGCTGCTACCGCCGAAGCTCACAAAGATGATGCTCCGGTACCTGGAGAAATTGCCACCAAGGCCCCGGCCCGTGAGGTTACCGGGGAACGTGTTGCCTACGGTGAATTGGATGGTGCAAATCTGTACGGTTATCTGGCGATGCCGGCGGATGCAACCGGACCGTTCCCCGGACTGATTGTCATTCATGAATGGTGGGGAATGAATGACAACATCCGCAGCACCGCTGAGCGACTCGCAGGAGAAGGGTATGCTGCTTTGGCGGTGGACCTTTACCGGGGTGAAACCGCGACGGAGGTTCGTGACGCCATAAAGTTGACGACGAACCTGTCCCAGAATATCGAACCGGCGGAGGCGAATCTCAAGACGGCGTATGAATATCTCGACACCGCAGTAGGGTCTCCGAGAATTGGCGTCATCGGCTGGTGTCTTGGTGGCCGGTGGGCCCTGAAAACTGCATTGCTGATGCCGGAGCAGATAGACGCCATGGTGATGTACTACGGGCAGGTTGTGACCGACGAAGCCCAACTGGCAACTTTGCAGATGCCAATTCTGGGTAACTTCGCCTCGGAGGATCAGATGATCAAGGTGGCCAGTGTGAACGAATTTCGGGATACCCTGGAACGCCTCGGCAAATCCGCCGATATCAAGATATATGAAGGTGCGAACCACGCTTTCTCCAATCCTTCGGGCACGGCCTACAACGCCGAGGCAGCGGACGATGCCTGGCTGAGAACCGTAGCGTTTCTTAAGGATAAGCTGGCCGAGGGATCCGGCGGCTGATCAGGTGCCTTAATTCCGGTACTGACAAGTTAACGAATTCGGCGACCGGAAGGTGGGAATATCGTGCGTCTTTCGAGCTCAAAACACGCTCCGAGTGGGCGCTTGAATCGACATATAGAGCCATAATATCCCGATCCAGTAGCGCTAGCCCACGCCTGCGAGTTAACTTGTCAGTACCCGCCTGAATGTTGAGAGGAATAAATAGGAAGGACAGTGGTTGAGCTGAAGCAGGTCGGTGGTTTGCATCATCTCTACACGAGAATGGCTGCCTGAATGTTGAGACGAATAAATAGGAGGGACAGCCGCTGGGCTACCTTTGCGCCCAATTTCCGGGTTCGACCCATAGCCGACATTATTGCTGCCTATGGTTTGATATCGCAGGTCGTGATTAATCCACGCTCCCCCCTGTAAACAAATCAAAACAAATAGAAACCGCTGAATGTAGCCACTAAAGCTGCCGCATGGGCGTTCAGCCACTTTGAGATTCAACACGCGACAAAATCTCATCTCGAAACTCGCGCCAGATAAAACCGGGATCCGGGATAACATGGGGCGTCTTAATCTGGTTGGCGGAACCACCCGATGCGATGCGTTCCTCTCGCAGGCGTTCAAAGGCACCCTCCTTCAACAGCGCCAATCCCATGGGTCCGAGGGTGCCCAGCTCGCGCTCCTCGTCATAATCGGGCGCCGCTTTGCGCAAAGCCGCTTCCACGGCTCCGAGCAACTCTCGAATAATGTGGCTAGTGGTGGAGCCGCTTTTCCAGCCTTCGATGGCCAGCAGATAGCGGGCGGGGGTCTGTTCGGTATCGGGCGTCACGAAATAGTCCAGCAGCCGTGCGTTCACGCGATAGCAGGCCGCCGCGATTGCCTCGACAATATGGTGTTCGGCGGTCTTCTCGCCGACCACGTCGATGAGTTGGCCCTGGCGCTCGACAAATTCAATGATTGGTGTCTGACCAACGAAATCCGCCACGCGCACGATGTCGTGCAGCCGGTAACGCAGAAAACCAGACAATGTCGTGACAATGACCTCATATGAAGAACCCGTTTCGGCCTGCCAGGCTGGTATGGGCCGGGCCTGCGGGTCATCCATTTGTTCTTCTGGCAGGAATTCCATGTAGGACGGTTCCGGCAGCAGAAGATAATACGGCTGCTCGAGAGAGAATCCGTATCCTATCGATGCCTCGGAGGAGGCGTAGACCGGGGAGAAGACCGGCAAATCGCCGAGGAAAGGGCGCAACTGGTCGGCGTAGAAGCGAAATCCGCCGCCCGTGGCTGTAAGAATGCAACCCAGGTCCGGCCAGATATGGGGCACGTCGAAGTGGTCACTCTCCAGCAGGGCCGTTAGCTCGCGGGCCCGGGCCCGCTCCGGACGCAGGCGTTGCTCGAGGCCAGTGCGAATCTCGGCCGGCAACTCCAGCTCGGGGTTGATCGTTCCGTCGGCCAGATCGCGCAGCAACTGCTCGCTTTGCGCCTGAAGATCCCGCATGCAGAAAAGGATGGTGGCTGGAAAAAAAGCCATGATTGTCCACAGCAGTTCATGGCGGAGCCCGAATAGGAGATGCAGATAACGGGAAGCCTTCTGGTCATTAACGCGCATGATATCTGTGGGCGAGCTAAGAATCATGTCGTTGATACGGCCCATCTGTTTGAATCCACCCGTTGTTCCTGCGCCTTTTGGCACGCCGCTTTCTGTGTAGCCGCCCAAATGTTCCGTCATGATCATCATTGAAGGCCCGTGCATGGGTTTCAGAGCCCCAGCACGGACTGCCAGGCCCATTGATATGAATTTCTCGACGAGCATAGTGCGCATATGCCGCTTGGTGACGGGAATCATCTTCGGCGGACCGGTGGTGCCCGAGGTTGTCGAGAAATAAATGACGGGATCACTAATGAGGACGTTTTGTTCTCCGGCCGCCATTCGTTCGATGTAGGGTGCGTAATCAGTATAAGTCGTGGTCGGTAAGGTCTCGAAAATCTTATGCGGCGCAGGGCCATCGAGTCCGCAGCGACGCCCGTATTCGGTGCCGCGGGTCAGTGCCAGGATCTGATCCAGGCTATTGCGGCTGGTCGCTGCGAAAGCGTCCGGTCTGCTTCATGAACTTGTCGGCCGATCGCCCCATTAACCAGGTGAATGCCGGGCCCGCCGATCCCATTATGCCGCGACTGCTTCGTTTGGCACGCCGTCGTCGTCTAATCATCGTTATATTCGCAACCTTATAAAGCGTTCACCGACGACCACTAAAGCCGCCGTGCCATCTCCACCCCCGATTTCATCAGGAGCAAACACCCTGCCGCATTCTTGTTTTTTATCATTGTTCTTCCGCTTCGGCTATGGGCACTTTCCGCAGCGGGCGGCGCGGCCCATGCGATGAGACTCGGAGCTTTCTTGCTTTGCATCGTCCTTGCGGTATCAAAGCGACCCCAAGTCCACGAAGTGGGGCTGGGCATCGCGATTCTGCTCATGATCCCTCGCATCGCTACCAGCTATGTAGCTTTTGGCGGGTAGCCGCGACCGCGAGTTCGGGAAACGCCAATGGCTGCTGATGGCCGTTTTCTGTCTAAAGTCAGCGCCAAATTCAATGCGAATTAACGTCTGCTTCTCCCGCGATAGCAGACACCTACCTTGCTGGCATGGCGTCAGACTGAAACGACCCGTTGCTGACTGTTGCGGCGCGGTATTTCTTCCCATTTGAGTGACCGCTTCCAGGCAAGCAAGCAAACAGTCTATAAGGCTTGCACTCGATGCGTTTTCCTGGCACTGCCTACGGTGGGCAGCGGTCATGTCCTGAAACATTAGGAAAATCAATGGAGTAGCGTACAAGATCTGGCCGGGACCCCTCCCAGGCCCCACAGCCGCCATTCACATTCGTTTGCCACCACCCAGGTGACTCGAACAAGTCGTTGGTTATACACTTAAAACCAGACATTAAAGTTGGCTTTAAGGATGACCCATGAATAACAACCACATCTGCGAGTTGATCCCCCGCATCAAGGTCGCGCACCTAACAAACGCCGATGGCATCCTGACCGAGCTGCGTTCTGTTTATCGAGGCGCAAGGCGTGGCGAGATTGCGATGGCCGATGCCACGAAATTGACTTACATCCTCAAGGTCATGAGCGAAATAATGACCCTGCGGGAAATGGAAGCCCGGCTCGATTGCCTGGAGGCCGGTATCCCTTATCAACTCAGGAGTCACAATGCCGACGATCAGGCAGATCAGGAAGCGCATTGAGCGCGCCGAGCAGAAAAAGTACCCGGCTGACATGACACCGCCTTTCCAGGTTCACGACGGCACTCAAACGCCGGATGAACTCGAGGCGATGCGGCGAGAGATTGAAGAATATGAACGCCGCTGCCCGAATGGGCCGCCGGGCTTAATCATCGACTGCACAAGATATAGCAATGACGATTAAGACGCTGCACCGCCGCCTTGAGCCACGCTGTGATTGATGCAGCTGATTAGCACTACCTTTGAGCGTCTGCTTTCGGCCCTGAAGCGGTCAGTAATTGGACTAAGAAAATGATGTCGTGAGAGGCGCAAAACGGCTGCCGCCAAAAGCAGCCTTAACCGCGTTTTCAATCGCAGACTTCCCGTGCAGAATCAGGACATTCTTTTCAGTCATCGAATTGCTAACGGATATAGTCAACGGTGGTCGCCGCAAAACTGGCCGGAAACGCGATAATCACGGCTCTCCGCAGGCAATGTCGAAGTGACGACGCCGGATGGAATCGCGGACTGCTATATGGTGCATCCGCCCGACGGGTCATATCCCGGCGTCATCATTTGGCCGGACATCTTAGGGCTAAGGCCCGCGTTCATCGAAATGGGTCGCAGGCTGGCCAATTCCGGCTATGCCGTCCTGGTCGTCAATCCGTTCTATCGCAGCGCACGCGCACCGGTTGTTCCCGAAGGTGCGACCTTCAATGACCCTGCCGTTCGCGAGACCGTCTTTCCGCTCGCCGGCGCGCGCAACGCATCGCATCTCAGGTGCGCAGGACTCCACGATCATGCCGCTGTCGTGCATGTGCTAGGCTTCGCGCCAGAGCGCCCGCCCAAGTAACTCAGTTCTATGACATGACCAAGACCATCGCCCACGTCAATGTTGCACGTGGCTATCGAGGAGGCGAACGGCAAACGGAGCTGCTGATTCGCGAGCTTGCCCGCTACGATGTCGATCAAGTGCTCGTGGCGCGACGCGACGCGCCGCTGGCCGAGCGGCTCAACGATGCCGACGTGAGAATCCGTGAAGTCTCGGGGCAAATCCCTGGTGTCACAACGGCTCTGCGCGGCGTCGATCTCGCTCATGTGCACGAGGGTAGAAGCGTTTATGCTGGCTACCTCAGATGGGTGTTGACGAAGACGCCCTATATCCTCACGCGACGCGTCGACAATCCCGTCAAGGAGCACTGGTTCGCCCATCAAGCGTACCGGCACGCGGTCTATGTCGCCGCTGTGTCGCCGCAGGTCGCGGACATCGTCGGCGCCTACGACGGTCGCATTCGCCTAGAAGTCATTGTTAGTGGCAGCAGCAGTCTTTCGTTCGATGCAGCGAGCACGGCGGCGATACGCGAACGCTTCGCTGGGAAACTCCTCGTCGGTCATGTCGGTGCGCTGGACGTCAAGCAAAAGGCGCAAGATGTCATCATCGAGGTCGCGCGCCAATTAGAGGCCTCGCACCCGGAAATACAGTTCGTACTCGTGGGCCGTGGCGACGATGAGGCCGTGCTGCGCGAAGCAGCTGCGGGTCTAGGTAATCTCGCATTCACCGGTTTCGTCGACAACGTCGGCGACTACCTCAAGGCATTCGACATCTTCATTCTGCCGTCCAGGAAGGAAGGCCTCGGCAGCATTTCGCTCGATGCCATGCAATATTCGTTGCCCGTGATTGCCAGCCGCGTAGGCGGGGTGCCTGAGATCGTCAAAGATCGATACAACGGCCTGCTCATCTACCCTGAGCGGCCCGACGAGCTCGCTGCCGCAATTGTCGAGCTCTACGCACAGCCACAGTTCAGGCTCGAGTTGGGAAATCGCGGCGAGGCCCTGGCCCGACGATTCACGGCTCGCGTCATGTGTGAGAAGTACGTGTCACTTTACGAGACGGTTCTAGGTCCGATTCAACTGTTACGGCATGACTGATAGGACGATCCGCGCGCTTTGTGTCATCGAGGATGCCGATCGGCCGACGGTTGCGACGTTCCTAGGCATGCGTGCCGCAGGCATCGACGTGACCGTGGTCTGCCGGGCGTCGTCCGCGGCGCGCCAGGCCCTGACGAACACCGATGTGCGTTTGGTCGATTTGCCGCTCCGCCGTCGGTTCGATTTGGTGGGCATTAGGTCACTGCGCGAGGAACTCAAGCGCGGTCGATACGACCTCCTGCATGTCTTCGGCAACAAGTCGCTACAGAATGGTCTTTTCGCGACACTTGGCCTGCCTGTCAAGATCGTGGCCTATCGCGGCATAGTCGGCAACGTGAGCATTTTCGATCCGGTATCGTGGCTGCGCTTCTTGAATCCGCGCATCGATCGCATCGTTTGCGTCGCGAATGCCGTGCGCGACTATTTCTTGCACGTGCGACCGCGCTTTCTGCGAATGCCGGCGGACCGGCCCGTTACGATCTATAAGGGACATAGTCTCGATTGGTACCAGGACGCGCCGGCCGATCTCAGCGAGTTGGGAATCCCGGCCAGTGCCTTCGTGGTTGCTTGCGTTGCGAACTACCGGCCGAGAAAGGGCATTGAGTACCTGGTCGAGGCCTTGGCCAGTCTCCCCGAGAGCACGCATCTATTGCTCGTTGGGCACATGCGCGGTAAGGCACTCGATGTCGCCATCGCGGCGAGCCCGGCCGCGAAGCGTGTGCATCGCGTCGGGCACCGCCCCGATGCGCCGGCGCTGATGGCCGCTTGTGACGTGTTCGTCCTACCGTCGATCAAACGCGAAGGCCTCGCGCGGTCCTTGATCGAAGCCATGGCCTATCGGGTTCCGCCTGTCGTGACCGATTGCGGCGGCAGCCCGGAGATCGTAATCGATGGTGAGAGCGGCATAGTCGTGCCGGTCCGCAATGCGGCTGCGATCAGCGCAGCCGTACGTCGCCTCTATGACGATGCCGAGTTGCGTCGGCGCATGGGAGAGGCTGCACGGGAGCGGATAGGGACCCATTTTCGCATCGAGGACACGATTGCACAGACGGTCGCCTTGTACCGAAGCCTCGTTGAAGACGCAATGGCATGATTAAGCACCATTCGAGCTATGTTGCCGGTCACCGCGGTCTCGTGGGATCGGCCATCTGCAGAGCACTAAGATCTAATGGCTACACTGAGATCCTGACACGAAACCATGAAGATCTCGATCTCTGCGACGAATCAGCAGTCGATCGTTGACACGAATTCGTCATCATAATGAATCGCTACCTGCAGGTAGTGGCTGCGAATTTGCAGTCCAACATAGAGAATATTTCCGTCGCCGTACTCATAATACCATTGGCCTATTATCTGATCCGTGACCCAGCTGGGATCAGATGTAGACTCGCCCAGCGCGACCATTAACGCTTCACGTGTTTCTGACGACCCCAGCGCATCTGGTACTTTAAGGTTCTTGAGAAATTGTATTTTCTCTGTGGTGCTGCATTCTGCCTGAAACGGCGGCGTCACCTCCGCCTCCTTTGCTTGAACAACAGTCGTGACGGCTGTTGCTACTACCATCGCGGTCAGAACCAGCACGGCGATATACTTGGTAGAAGCCATGATCATCCCCTGTCGATGGTTGGCCAGGTCCGGCTGGGTGTTTGTAGCACCCGGTCAGACTGCGAAAAATAGCATTGCGCCGTCTGACGCAGTATTAGTATTTCCCGTTTTGCGCCGTAAGCAGACGCATCGTTACAAAAGATTTCCGAATCTTGGAGGCCCGGCTAGGGGCCCGAAATACTCCGCGTAGTGAAAGGCTTGCTGTGTAAGGGATCTACGTGCCTGCATTCCGCTTTCGGGAGGCAGGGGCCGGAAGTTCGAATCTTCTCACCCCGACCAATCTAAACAATCACTTAGCCGCCATTGTGGGAACAGCAGACAGTGCTCTGATGGGAGTTTTGTGGGACTTTGTCCGGGTCACTGCCTCCGCAGCCTCAACCAGCCGGGAAATATCCGGTAAACCCGGGGCGATTCAATCAAAAATTCCTGGTCCAACCGGTTTGCTTAGGCAACTCGCCGCTCACGCTCCGCTTTATCCAGATCATAAGTGGCCTGAAGATTCATCCACAGCTTCGGTGATGTTCCTAGTACATCAGCCAGGTCAAGCGCCGCTGCCGCAGTAACGCCTCGCTTCCCCTTGATGAGTTCGTTCAATCGGGTTTTCGTCCAGCCGATCTTCTCCGCAAATGCCGCCTGAGTGGCACCCTTTGGCTCAAGAAATTCCTCGAGCAAAATCTCGCCTGGGTGAAACGGGTTTTTCGGTTGTCTGGCCATTGCTGCTACCTATATCAGTGATAATCCAGCACTCGTACATCAAGGGCGTTTCCTCCCTCCCAACGGAAAACCACTCTCCATTGATCGTTGATCCGGATTGAGTGAAATCCCTTCCACTTCCCCTTGAGGGGTTCCAGACGATTACCGGGTGGCACTCTCAAGTCCCTCAATTCGCTCGCGTCATGTAAGTAAAGCAGTTTTCGTCTGCCTGCCCGGCGAAGCTCAGGAGGAAATGACCTGGTGGACTTCGTTCGCTTGTCGTCAAACAGATCCTCCGCGAGAGCATTTCCGAATGTCTCAATCACGTTACTATATTACCGTAACTCGA
>PVMK01117072.1_pt1 | contig 23321 bp, 13 predicted proteins | sample 1853481 | NCBI WGS metagenome assembly PVMK01 (sample SAMN08533507, study PRJNA380276) | Marine sediment metagenome, whole genome shotgun sequencing project. | reverse complement strand
TGGAGAAAACGGTGCCACTGGTTCTTCATCATATTTGATTGTATTTCGTGGAATAGGAACATGGTAAGTGGAAATTCCCACCAACCTGGAAAAAACCGACAACATGACTGGTCGGGCCGATTCTAGTTGATCAGGTAAATTGGAAAAACCAATGCCCTTGACCACCTCGCGCCAGTAAGATTGAATTTGACTCACATAGTTTAATAACAGGTACTTAACATTGATTTGGGATTGTCAATCAACTCTGGCTACAGGTGGTCAAGGGCATTGGTTTTTCCACCTATTCCACGAAATACAATCAAATATGATGAAGAACCAGTGGCACCGTTTTCTCCAGCTAACATCTTGGGTAAGTGCTTTCATAGTAACAAAATTTTATGAGTGAGCGTCTTACTAGTAAGAACCAGGATAAAACAAAAGAGTTGAATATTCCAGTGTGCGATATAGAACACCCCTGTACGAAAACGTGCCATTAAGCATGCTGCAATAATTCTAATCTATAAGATAATCAGCTAATTGCGATTAGTGGCACAGTTTCTGGTTGTACTCCCAGTACCTAAAACACTCTTGAATAAAAAACAAACCTTTAACCCATGTGGAAGAATTTTTTCGTAGTCACCCTGCGCAGTATTAAAAAGAACAAGTTATTTAACCTTATTAATATTGCCGGACTGGCCATTGGTCTGGCCAGTGCCATTTTTATCATTTTATATATCATCAGTGAAACCAGCTACGATCGGTTTCATACGCAATCGGCTGATATTTACCGGCTCTGTTTGGATGGTAAAATGGCGGGAGAGGAATTCAAGTTTGCCGCTAGCAGTCCTATTTTTGGACCCACTTTTCATGAGGAGATCCCGGAGATTGAGAATTTCTGTCGTTTAGATTTTGCCAACAACCGTTTGATGTGGGTCGATCCGGCCAACAAATACCTGGAGGGTCAGTTGATGTATGCCGATTCCACCTTCTTCGACCTGTTTACCATAAATCTCATAGAGGGAGATCCAGCCACCTGCCTGGATGAACCTAACACCATCCTGATCTCTAAGTCAAAACTGGCTAGGTACTTCCCCGAGGGAGATCCCATAGGTAAGTCCATCTCTATGAACGACGATTCAACACTTTACAGAGTCACCGGAGTAGTGGAGGATGCGCCCTGGACCTCGCATTTCTATTATGATTTTATCTGTTCCTATTCCACCTATGAATCCAGTCGCCTGACTGCCTGGTTCAATGCCAACATATATACTTATATCCTGGTGAGGCCCGGATCCAACCAGGCTGAGCTGGACGATAAGATCAATGCCTCATTGCTGGAGAACATTCGTCCCCAGATGGAACAAATTATGGGGGTTTCTCCGGAGGAGTTTATGGAAGCGGGAAACAGATTTGGAGCTTATACCCAGCCTCTGCTCTCCATTCATCTGGACAGTGAAACTGAAGTTTCCAGTGATATTGGATTCAGGCCCATTGGCAACCAAACCTACCTGGATATTTTCGGGCTTATTGCCTTTTTCGTTCTGATTATCGCCTCTATTAATTTTATGAACCTGAGTACAGCCAGGTCATTAAGCCGCGCCAAGGAGGTGAGCCTGCGCAAAGTAGCAGGTTCGGGAAGAAGGCAATTGATCAATCAATTTCTGTTTGAAAGCGTTTTTCTGAGTCTCGTTTCGCTGGTGATTGCTATGGTACTGGTTACAGTCCTGCTCACTCCATTTAATAAGCTGCTGGGACTGAACCTGGTGTATGGGGATGTATTTAAGTGGTATATGATTCCCTCATTTATTGTCCTGGCTGTTATTGTAGGTCTTCTGAGTGGTAGCTATCCTTCCTTTGTCCTGGCCTCATTCAAACCCATATTTGCATTAAAGGGCAATGCCAGTGCCAAAAACGGGACCACTGTATTCAGAAATGCCCTGGTAATCATCCAGTTCTCCATCTCCATTATTATCATCGCTGGAACGCTGGTGATTTACTGGCAGTTTAAGTATATGACCAATAAAGACCTGGGATTTGATAAGGAGCAGCTTGTGGTCATGGAGCGACTTCGTCCACTGGGAAAAGGGAAGGAGATTCAGACCTTTAAGAAAGAACTCTTGAACCACTCTTCAATACTGGCAGCCACAAATTCCAGCTCTTACCTGGGGGCTCCCCACAGCAATAATGAACATGGCATCAAAGGCAGACCGCCAGAAGAAACTACCCTGTTTTTCACTTTCTGGACTGATGAGGACTTTATGGAGACTTACAAATTTGGCTTGGCCACACCCGACAGCCGCTTTTTCTCGGAAGAGTTTTCAACTGATGCCTCAGCGTGTCTGGTGAATGAAGCAGCTGTTAGAAAGTATAAGCTGGAAGATCCCCTAAATATGAGCATCATTGAGGGTGGTGATTTTAACGAGTTGAGGATTATCGGTGTGATGAACGACTACCATTTCCTGCCCCTGAAGCAGGAGGTGGGGGCTCAGATTGTTATTTTGAAGAAAAAGGAGGCCAGGGCTGATTATTTGACCGTAAGATTTGCTGCCGGCAAAGATAAGCTTAAGGCAGGCCTGGCTCATATGGATAAGGTCTGGAACGAGTTTACCAACGATCAGCCTCTTCAGTATTTCTTTCTGGATGAGGAGCTGGATTCCTATTATGCAGAGGAGAAACGTACCGGGGCAGTGACCATGATCTTCTCCATTCTGGCCATCTTTATTGCTTCTCTTGGGCTCTTTGGTCTCACCCTCTATAATGCACAGAAGCGGATCCGGGAGATTGGCCTGAGGAAGGTGCTGGGTGCTACCGAAAGGAACATCATTACAGTGATTTCAAAAAGTGTGGGATATGCGGTAGGCATAGCCATTTTAATTGCCATGCCAGTGGCCTACTTTATGATGCAGGCCTGGCTCAGGGACTTTCCCTACAATGTGGGATTCCAGCCCTTATTATTCCTTTTAGCTGCACTTTTGGCCCTTATAATTGCCATGGTGACCGTTACAGTCACCTCGCTGAAGGCGGCGCGTATCAATCCGGCCCTGGCCCTTCATGCTGAATAGAATGGTGAACGTAGAACCGAAGCTCACGAAGGCACAAGCCGAGTAAAGTCAAAAGTAAAAGATTATATGGAGAAATTTCATCAGGGTAACCTCACGTAACCTCAATAAGAACATAGCCTTTAATGTGATAAATATATCGGCACTGGCCATAGGACTAAAGGAATAATAAATTTATGAGTTAAAAGAAACATAATATTCCGTACAAATTGCCAGAAAATTTGCCAGCGAACGGAAAACGGTGGAGCATATAGGAAAAACAACTGTACATTGTTTTGGTAAGTAGTGTATGAGAGTATATGGAGTTGCAGTGGAAATATCCCGTATTGTCGTCTGGCAGTCAAGAGGTCATCGGTTCGATTCCGATATGCTCCACACAGATAATCAAAGGGTTACAATCTATCAGATTTGTAGCCCTTTTTTCATTTGTCAGCACCATAGTGCACACTCTGTACACCTGTAAAAGAACGAATTATACTATCCACATCAAACATACAACTAATATTTTAGTTATACAACTAAATGATTAGTTTTTGTGGAGATTGCAGTCATTCAGATTTGCAACACTTCTTGTTTTGCCAGAAATTTGCCAGAAAGCAGATGAGAAGAGCGATTCACCTCATCTTTTTATCTCCTTTTTTAACTCAAAAAACTGAATATTCCCCAAATAGACGCCAAATTCAGCTACATAAATTTGTATATTTACTGTTATACCGCAATTGGCGGTAGAATATCGTTATGCCACGGGTAATACAGAGATCGCCAAATCAGCGGTTTCTCAATTACAGATCAATCGCTTATTACTACTTGTAGCGAAGATCCGAAACCATTAGGTGACATTGTATATACAGGATAACAACTATGAACGTTAAAGTCTGGGGTTGCAGAGGGTCTATACCGTCGCCCGGAGTAAAGACACTTCGCTATGGCGGCGAGACGACATGCGTCGAACTGACATCAGATGCAGGAGACAAGATCGTAATCGACGCGGGCTCCGGAATACGTAAATTGGGGCAGGAGTTATTGAAAGACAAGGCCGTTTCGAGTATCAACCTTCTGCTCAGCCATGCTCACTGGGACCATATGGCAGGTTTCCCGTTCTTTGGTCCGGCATATCTCCCGGATTTTTCGATCAACATCTGCGGCGGCCCCATGGGGCAACAGTCCGTCTTGAGATACCTGGCCCGTCAGCTCGAGCCACCTCATTTCCCCGTGGTCTTCAATGTGCTGAAGGCCAAGTTTGAAGTCGGTTGCCTCTGCACCCGGGAATTCTGTGATCACAGACTGAATGGAAAAAATACTACCGTGAAGTGCTATTCAATCCCCCTGAATCACCCCAACGGTGGTTACGGATTCAAGTTCGTGGACTCAGATGGAATATTCGTGTTTCTGCCAGACAATGAAATACGATACGTCACGAGGTGGACTTCCCCGGGAATCATACGTCGATTTCTGCAGCAATGCCGATCTCCTGTTTCATGATGCCCAGTACACCGAGGCTGAATATGACAGGAAACGCTCGTGGGGGCACTCGACATTTAAGGACGCCGTCGACCTTGCCATGGAGGCGGGGGTGAAGTCCCTGGGATTATTCCATCATGACCCCGACCGTTCGGATGAGGAAATTGACCGCCAGGTAGATTGGTGCCGCGAGTATATTCTCAAGTCCGGCAGTCCCCTTGAATGTTTCGCATGCTACGAGGGAATGGACTTGAAAGTATAGGCCGGGCATGATCGTAAGAGACATCGGTTCGATTCCGATATGCTCCACACAGATAATCAAAGGGTTGCAGACATGAAGTTTGTAACCTTTTTTTTATTTATTTAAACCATTGTGTACGCCTTGTACACCTGTAAAAGAACGAATTATACGATACACAACAAATGTACAACTAATTTTTTAGTTATTCAACTAAATCTTTAGTTTTTCTGAAGGATTGCAAACATTCGGATTTGTAGCTTTTTCTTTTTTGCCAGAATTTTGCCAGAAGGTCGGTTGTCAAAGAATTGTAATTAATCCCAGGGTACAGTAAAATTAGGACATATTGCTGTTAATAGCAATATTTTCAGATGCTTATGGATATTTTATTCAGTTAATGGAAGGAAGTTTTCCATTAGCCAAAGATCTGAATCCCCACCTGTAAAAGCAGTAAAGGCTATGGTTTTTCCGTCTGGAGACTGATCAATCTGGGAGTGATACCAGTCAGACAGACCCGTTTCGATTTGAACCGGCTCTCCTCCCTGAAGAGGTAGCATCCATATTTTCCCGCCTGAGGTATAAGCCATATGCTTGCTATCCTTCAGCATGAGAATCTCATTATGGGAATTAAGAGATTCTACTTTTACCAATTCCTTCGATTCACCTCCTTGAACCGGGATCAGCTTAATGGATTTGTCCCTGGAATAATAAGCAATATGGTTTCCGTCAGGCGTATATTTTATACTGGACCAGGAAACGCTGTCCTGTTCTGAGGTAATCTGTTTGACATCTCCTCCACCTTCGGGGACAATAAAAATATTCATAACAAATTCTCCCTGTGAATTTGGAAGATAACGTATAAAAGCAATATTCTTACCGTCAGGTGACCAGCATGGGAACCGGTCCTGTGTGGGACTCTGAGTGATCACCTCAGGCTTACCACCATCCACAGGCATGATCATCAGGTGAATAAGCCAGCGTTCCTGTCCCGTAATATATCCGGCAAACAGGAGATTCTTTCCATCTGGGGAAACATGGTTCCCTCCTCCGGGTAAGACCTCGAATGTTCTTTCTTCTGATTCGATGGGGATAATGTAAGAATCACCTCCTTTTTCCGGTATAGACCTTAACCCATCTTCCCATCGAAAAAGTATTCTTTTACCGTCCGCTGACCAACAAGGATTATTTGCATAGCCATCGGGTGTGACCTGGGTAGCCTTCCCCCCAGGGAAAGGTACTGTATAAATGGCCTGGAACCTTGGATTAACCAGATAGAGGCCAATAGTATTATTCCTGGACCATCCGGCAGGGATAAGAAATGTGTATTGAGGAAGTTCAATGATTTTTGGAGAATTCAAAGGTTTTTCATCTTCTGAAATGGAAACAATCACCACCTTACTGATGTCACCATGATCAGGATCATATCTGGTGCTTTTAAAAGCGATCATTCTGCTATCGGGTGACCAAACAGGACCACACAAGTACATAATTGGTTCAGTTACCTTTAATGGATTGCCTCCTTTCACCGGAATCACACAACCTTCAATTAAAAAAGAGTCATCTTTCACAGGGATAGATTTCACATAGGCAATCATCTTTCCATCTGGAGATATGGCGGGTTGTTCAGTAAAGTCCTCGGTGAGATGAGTGATGGTCCCATCTTCCAGTGAGTAAATATAGATAGAGCGGGGTTCTTCTTTTACAAGAGTTGCTTTATCCAGATTGAGATCTGAGGAACTAAAAGCCAATAGTTTCCCATCATGTGACAGACTCAGGCGATGATCTCTCATAGATCCCCCACGGCTACGTATTACGTTTACAGGAATCTTCTTCGGTTCTCCTCCTGTCGAAGGAACAATGTAAATAGCGTCGTTGTCGTTATCAGATGCATTAAATGCGATCCATTTACCATCTCCGGACCAGGCCAGGGTGTTGCTGAAATTATTAGCCTCCATCGGTTCAGTAATCCTGTAAGGTTCTCCTGCAAGATCAGGTTGTACCTTCCCCTGGACAGGAACGATCCAGACGCTCCCCTGGGATGTAAAAGCCAGTTTTTCTCCATCGGGGGATAATACCCCATTGTCTGGTTTTGTGGGAATGGTTATATTTCTGAAATGGGGCTTTGAAGAAGTCGAAGAGACCTTTTCGGATCGCATATTGAATTTTTCCAGTCTCTCCCTGGCAATGGAGACCTCCTTTTTCTGTTCCGGGTAGTCATTGATTAATTGCCGGTATGCTGATGAGGCCTCCTGCATACCCTTTTTCTCGTAACAAAGGCCCAGGTGCAACAATGCTTCTGCTGCAACCTTTCGGTTCTCGGGATATTGTTTGATGATTAATTGATAGGTCTTGATGGCCTCATCAAGTTCACCATTTACTTCTTCCTGGTAAATGGCTTCGCTTAGCAATTGTTCAGGTTGTTGCTCCTGCCCTTTGACAATGTTCATTGTTCCAAGGACCAAAATCAATATGAAAATAATCCGCATCATATGAATATATTTTAGGTTACAGTTTTATTGATTCCATGAATCAAAAATACTAAACTGAACCTGCTTATATATCAAGGAATCATTGAGTTATATTAAGATTGTGTTAAGCCTCATTTTGAGGCAAATTTATAGCCAACACCACGCATACTGATGATAAATCTTGACTGGCTTGCATCATCCTCTAACTTCTTCCTCAGGTTGGCCATATGTGTATCAATTGTACGTACGGAGACCACCACATCTTTACCCCAGACTTCAGCCAGTAATTCATCCCTTTCAATTACCCGTTCCCTGTTCTGTATAAGGTATCTTAAAAGTCCGAATTCATGGGCCGTGAGGGCAACTTTCCTGCCGCTAATCCGGCACTCATATTGAAGGAAGTCGACTTCCAGTTCACCGAACCGGAACAGGTTTTCTTCGGGATCATCTGGTTCATTTACCATTCTTCGTAGAACAGCTTTTACCCTTGCCTGTAATTCCCTCGGGCTAAACGGTTTGGTGACATAATCATCAGCTCCAAACTCCAGTCCAAGTACACGGTCTATCTCCTGTCCTTTGGCTGTTAGCATGATGATGGGGGTTTGAATACCCTGACTTCTCAGTTTTTTACATATCTCAAAACCAGTCATTCCAGGAAGCATAATATCAAGAATGATCAAGTCAATTTCAGGATCAGCAGCTTTTGCCAGTCCGTCAATTCCATCTGAGGCCACTTCCACATTATAGTTTTCCAGAAGGAAATCATCCTCCAGAGCCATACGGATCGATTCTTCATCTTCTATGATCAATATCTTCTTCAATAGTTGCTATTTTGAGGAAACTGGCAACATTACAGTAAATATACTTCCTTTACCAGGATTGCTTTCCACGCTTATATCTCCGTGATGAGCTTCAACGATCTGTTTTACAATAGTCAGACCAATCCCACTCCCTTTTACACTCTGTGTGAGCTCTTCACCGGCCCGGTAAAAGCGACTGAAAATCTTGTCATGATCCTCCTTCCTGATCCCAATTCCATAATCTCTGACACTGAAAATTATTTTGTTTCCTTTCAGGAATAACCTTACCTCAATGGTCTTTGAACTGCCCGAATATTTGCAGGCATTGTCCATCAGGTTATGAATCACCTGTTCCATAGCTTCCCTGTCGAAAGACACATGCGGCATGGGCTCAGAGATTTCAAGGTTGATTAGAAATCCCTCTTCTGCGGTATGTTCCTGAAATGATCCGACAATATCTGAAACAAGTGGAATAATATCGGCATTTTCAAATCGAAATACCTTTTGCCCCTCTTCTATTTTTGAAAAATCAAGAATATTATCAATAAGATGACTCAGCCGTTCACTCTGCTGCAATATCGTGCCATAATATTTCTGCTGTTTTTCCGGTGAAGGGACTCTGCCGCGAACCAGCATCTCTGCCATCTGCCTTATGGATGTCAACGGGCTTTTAAACTCGTGGGAAACGGTGGACATGAAGTTGGATTTCATCCTGGAAAGATGCAATTCATTATTGATGGTCTGAAGCGTGAAAAACAGTCCGAATGCCAATATGATAAGGATGACAAGGAAAATATAGAAGAATAAGCCTTCTCCGGGACGAAATAAAGATGAAAGCAATCCGGAATCTTCCGGGTAAAGTGCCAATGATAGCAAGGGAAGGGTTGATGGAAATACAGCATACACAGGAGGTATATCTTCCGGAATATAATCAGACTCAAGAAGCTCCTCCCCATTTTCACCTGTGATCTTCCAGTAAAAATTTGTCTTGTCAGCTTTTTCAAGTATCAAATATTGGATTGTATTATTCAGCATATATCTTCGATCTATGATAATACCCCATTGTCCTTTGTCATTCCCTGGAATTAAGGAAAAGAAATACGGTATCCCATTAATCCGGGTATTATATCTGCTATTAATATTTTCCCTGCCCGGCTCTGTAATACCAAACACCTTTTCATTGATTCCCTGAAAGGCCAACAGGTGCTCTGTTTGCTTTGCTGCCTGAGATAGACTATCTATCATTGTATGGTTTCTTTGCAGCCACCTGCCAGTTTCTTCATCGCGAGTACTTTCACAGAGCAGGAGGATATTCTCGATTTTTGAAATAAAGTTTGATAGATGAGAGTATCCAATTTCCCACATTGACATTTGAAACTGACTCATAAGGAAATAGGCAGTTTTCAATGCAGAAACAGTATCTGTTGTTTGCAGACGCAGGAGGCTCTTTTCCAGTAAGGCAACAGCTCCTAATGGGATTTTATTCTGAATATAAACCTGTGCATAGTCGTTCCATATCAAATCGTAGCTTGCTATAGCTTCATCATCAAGTGCCTGTTTTTTCTGAATGCGGGCAATTGCGTTTAATATCTCCCCTGCTGATTGTTCTTCAGCTCCATCTGCCATGATGGATTGATAATATCTTAGTGCTTTTGCGTAGTCTTTTTCCCTGAACTCAAATTGCCAGCCTTTTTCCAGGATATTTTGCTTGGTTTGAAAGCCATTTGCATTCGAAGCGGATAAGAAATCATCAGGTACATACAGTAATCCATTGTTTAACAGAGCAGGAGGATTGTCGCCGGATAAAAAAAAGATCCCTGCAATAATCTGGTGATGAGCATTGAATTGATTTAGCAGCGAATCTGTGAATATTGTTTCTTTGGGACTGGGGCTTGAGTCAATTATTTCTATAAAACTAGATTCAATTGATGAAAGATAAGTTTCAGTATCCAGAAAGATTTGTTGCCCGACTTCCTGGAGATCTCTCCTTTGCTCACGCTCCACCAATGCCTGATCATTCTTTAGCCCTCTGAAAGCCAGAATTCCTAATATGAGGCATGGAAGGACTATTGCAAGAGCATAATAGACAATAATCCCTTTTCTTTTTGTTTTCATAACAAAGAGAATAGAAATGCCCTGTGTATCACATTAATAATACCTCAATTTAGCAATTATTAAGCACATAAGTTTAAAGAATTGATATAGATCTTGTTAAGATTGTGTCAAAAATGTCTGGCTAAAGCGGTTAATTACCGCAACCTGGACAGGGATGGATGATCGGATTAATTTCGAAAAACAAAATATGCACCTAAATACTTCCTTTTCTATTGGACGAAGGCCAGATTTTTATACTTGTTGCTTTGTCTGGAAAAACCGGAAGCGTTGACCATCCTTCGCCGGCAAGAGAGATAATAGGTAAACTTCCGAATACCAAGGCATTTACCTGATCAATTATAATCTGCCCGAAGTGGTCAAAGGGTCCGTTTTTTCCAGAGTTTACTTCAGCATCCCTTATAATTGCCAGATTATTTGCCAGATAAATGGAAAATGGGTGTAGTATATAGGAAAAACAACTTTACATTGTTTTTGTAATGTAGTGTATTATAGTATAATGGAGTTCAGTGGAAAATCCCCGATTTGTTCTGGCAGTCAAGAGGTCATCGGTTCGATTCCGATATGCTCCACACAGAGGATCAAAGGGTTGCAGACTAGCAGGTTTGCAGCCCTTTTTTCATTTGTCCACACCATTGTGCACGCCTTGTACACTTGTAAAAGAACGAAATATACTATCCACATCAAATATATAACTAATATTTTAGTTATTCACCTAATTCTTTAGTTTTTCCAAAGACTGGCTCATTCAGATTTGCAACCCCTCTTTTTTATACACACAAACCATTAGATAATACACAACAGTAATTGACTGTTCTCCTGGCAAATTGCTACATTTATTGTAGCCTAACTTGCCGTCCAGTTTATTGGGGTAGATTCACACTGATTCATATGGTCTAAATAGACTTGAATCAAAGATTGAATTTTTTTGCAAAAAATTATTGAGCCATGTCAAGATATCTGCTTTTCGTAATTGTTGTTTTATTAGCCTCATGTAATACAAAAGATCTACAAGAGTTTTCTGAAAGTGATGGTACACAGAGTGAAGAAATACCTGAATGGTTTAAAGATGGAAAGTTTGGAATGTTTATCCATTGGGGACCCTATTCAGTCTTCGGTGGTGAATGGAATGGCCGCAGGATTGAACAGGGTGACATCGCAGAATGGATCATGCAACGATTTCAGATCCCGGTTGAAGAGTACCGCAGTACAGCCGCAACATTTAATCCCTTAAAATTTAATGCCAGGGAGTGGGTTGCACTGGCCAAGGCAACAGGGATGAAATACATCATTATTACCTCCAAGCATCATGATGGTTTTGCCATGTATGATTCGGAGGTAAGCGACTACAATATCGTAGATTATACGCCATTCGGTAGGGATCCAATCAGGGAACTTTCTGAAGCTTGTGCAGAAGCTGGGTTAAAATTCTGTGTATATTATTCGCACCGTGAGGATTGGGATCATCCATATGGTTATGGGAACTTCTGGGATTTTGACTCCTCACAGACCAATCTTGATATCATGGATCATCCCACACTATTCAGAAAGTACCTGGATGAAAAAGCAATACCACAGCTCAAAGAGTTACTTACAAATTACGGTCCGCTGGGAGTTGTCTGGTTTGACAGGGGAATGTATACACAGGAACAGGGTAGGGAATTTGCAGAACTTGTACATTCCATCCAGCCGGGCTGCCTGGTGAATGGACGCGTAGGACATTATGATAAGGAGCTACTGGGTGATTATCAGAGCCTTACTGATAACGGCATGCCTGTGGGAGGCATTGAAGAATACTGGGAAACTCCTCAAACCCTCAATGATACATGGGGATACAGTAAGTTTGATGAGAATTGGAAGTCACCCGAAGAAATTATCAGAAGGATGGTTACTATCGTAAGCAAGGGTGGTAATTACCTCTTAAATGTGGGTCCCACAGGAGAGGGTGCTATTCCCCTGCCATCTGTAGCAATTCTTAAACGGGTTGGGGAATGGATAAGCCAAAACGGAGAAAGTATATATGGAACTTCTCCATCTCCTTTTCCCCAAGAATTGCCATGGGGTTTTTGCACAAAGAAAGGAAGCCTGTTATATCTGCATGTATTTAGTTGGCCCGAGAATGATGTTTTAAAGGTGGATGGACTCAATAATCGTATTAAAACTGCATACATGTTGGCGAACCCGGATGAATCCCTTAGGGTGCAACAGGGAAAAAAGGGAGAGATACAAATCCATCTGCCTGATCCACCCTCAGATCATATCAATGTGGTAGTCGTTTTGGAAATATCAGGTACTATAGACGTGGATCCACTAATTATTCAACAGGAAAAAAATGATACAGTTTCGCTTGGATATTTATCTGCAACTACTTTCGGGAGAGCCGTAAAACGTTTTAACCGAAAGGGAGAATCGGGGCATTTTCACATATCAAAAATGCAGGATCCGGAAGATATTATTGAGTGGCATGTGGATATAAACACGCCCGGGAGGTATGATGTATTGATTACATATGCCGCTATTAAAGGATGGGAAGATTGTAAATACATTATTGACTCAGGCTGGGAAAAGATTAAGAGCAGTGTCATATCCACAGAGGATTGGTACGCGTATAAAACTGAGAAAATGGGTCAATTAACTATTCCTGAAACAGGATTGACGACCTTCAGGTTGTATCCTGAAAATCAACTGGATCATTACCTGATGTACTTTAGATCTATCGAACTGGTTCCGGTAAGGAATTAGAGCCTCTTTTTGGTTTTCAATTTAGTTATAAAACTAAATCATTAGTTATTTACGAATTCAATGCTCGACTTACATTGATTATTAAAACGTCTCTCTTACAATAAACGTTTCAAACGCTTCTTTCTCTTTTGTAGGCCATTCAACAGGAACTCCAATCGGTGTAATACATACTTGATTATATTTTTCAGGGATCTTGAATGCCTTTTGTGTTGCTTCTTCGGGAATTGCATCGGGCTCATTCCATATTTATATATTGGTCATAAATTTGGAAGTAGCTTCCGCTGCTTTGTTTTGTACCAGCTTATCAAGTGGCAGAAAATTACTAATCAGCCAAAATTCCGCTTCACCGCCACTTGAGCCGAAAATAGCAATCTTTTCACTATCGGGCGACCAGCCAAATTCACTAAGCCTGGCATTTTTAGGGAGACCTGTTTGGAGTTCTTGTGGTACTCCTTCATCAAGCGAAGTTATCCAGATTTTTCCCATGGCATTATGGGCTATCTTGGAACCATCTGGAGAATAAGCAAGCTGACTGTGCCTGAATGACTTTATATCTGCAACGAGTACGTTGCTTTCTCCTCCTTCAACCGGCTTTGTTTTGATCGTACCGCCTGAGAAAAATGTAATATGTTCACCGTTCGTGGAAAAAGTGATTGCACCATCTCCTACGCTATCTGCTTTAGAGGTGATTTGCCTTATCTCTCCTCCTTCTGCAGGTATGGTATAGATAGCCCTGAAGCTTTCATTATAATTCTTATCCTGCGTATCTGTATCATCAATAAATGCGATCCACTTTCCATCGGGAGACCAGCACGGATAGCGACAATCGAAGTATCTATTGCTGGTTAGTCGGGTAGGTACCCCATCTTCCAGGGATATTGTCCATAAATTCCCTGTGCTGAGGACAATCTTTTTACCGTCAGGAGAAATATTAAAACCACCCCCGGGCACTCTGGTCGTAAGGTCTTGATCCGACACTACAGGAATTCCAACTGGATTACCACCAGTAGCAGAAACATAGAGTACCGGGCTCTGCTTATTTTCAACATCGCTCTTTTTCTGCGGGATATAGGGCGGTCTGAAATAGATATGCTTGCCATCGGGAGACCATCTCGGATAATAAGGCCATTGTCCTTCAGGTGACACCTGAACTGCCTTTCCTCCCGAGGCAGGCACCGTGTAAATGGCAGAATGTTCTTCCGATTGAACAAAAACACCGAGTTCATCATCCGGAGTCCAGCCTGCCAATATGTTATAGCTTTCTCCCGGAAGAGTTATTTTTGTTGGTTCTTCTGTGGTTGATAACTCAGATGATGAAGCATACACTAATATTTCCTTACTGGAATTATTATTCCCCGGTTCATGGTGTGCAGCGATATACTTCCCGTCAGGTGACCATACAGGCCCTCTCAACCGTCCATTTACCTTGGCAAGCTTTATGGGATTGCCACCGGTTGAAGGTACAATCCACAGTTCTCCGATATTACCCTTACTATAGCCCACATAGGCGATAAACTTGCCGTCTGGAGAAAACGAAGGAAGCCGGGCCCGGACTCCTACAGAGGAGATCTGTTTAGGCTCACCTCCTATTACCGGGACAGTATAAATGCGGCAGGCAGTGGGAAAAACAATTCCTTTGACCACTTCAGGTCGATTCTGGATGACCAGATAGATACATTAGTATTCTGAAGTTCACCCCTAATTGATAGTGCAAAAGAACACGCTTTAAAAGAGGATTATTTGGGTCAATTTAGTACTCCATTTATTCAGTCACAATAAGTACAGAATAATGATGCCTTCCATTATGAACGGATTCTAAATTATTGGGGTCAATCAATAAAACGCCGTCCACTGCAAATTTGTATCGATACTCTCCTGGAGGAAAGTGCATTTTGCAGACCCATATACCATTCTTCCATCGAAACAAATTAGCCGTTTCATCCCAATTGTTGAATTGCCCCACAACACTTACCAAATTGGCATTGGCATTTCCTGAAAATCCAAACTCGACGTTTCCGGTCATTGGTTGTGTTAGCTGTTTCGCCATCTTTTTAGCTTTCTCATTATTCTCTGATAACGATATAGCCTTTTTATAATTTACCAAAGCCATATCAAAATTACCTGTAACAAGGCAATACTTCGCATAACTTCCATAGACTAGAGCAGATTTAGAAAAGGAACTAATATTTGACAGAAATACCTTTTTGGCGTCCTCAAACTTTTTTTCATAAATCAACTGATGACCAATTCTATCCATAGATTTAAGATCAATCAATGAGGTATCGGGGAATCCCCTTGTATTAAGATATGGCACAATAGCTTCTTCATATCCTAGGTCAATAATTTTCCGAATGAGCTGAAAAGGCGGGTTTTGGTAGTGCTCATAATCACTCCATTTCCAACCAGGTTGATTAGTCCCAATAAATAAATCTACTAATTCAGGTGTTATACTCAGACCGTTACTTCCGTTGGCAAAATATACGAGTCCCTTCTTATCTGAAAGGGAAACCGTGAAATATCCCTTAAAAGTATTGTTATCTCCGTAATGCCAGAATTCCATTCCATCCTTTGTGTTTTGTAATCCTACTCCTAATCCCCAACTCACTTGTTCATCTGTGCTGTCATTAGTAGGCACCGTTACCTGGGAGGAAAGCATTAAATTAATTGTCTTTGCAGATAAACCCTTATGGTTTAGAATAGCCAACAAAAATTTAGCATAATCGTTGGCCGTTGTTTGAAGGGAATATGCAATGTTAGTTTCCTTTCTCTTTTGTTTCTTACTTGTAACCAGCCATTCATTATGAGGAATTGCAAAATTGTCATCAAACTCGTCTCTCCAGATATAGCTGGAACGATTCATTTTGAGAGGATCAAAAACGCGCTCCTGTGCCAGTTCCTCAAAAGACTTCCCTGTGATTTTTTCAACGGTTTTCTGTAGTAATACAAAACCCTCCCCAGAATAATGGAAACGTTCTCCTGGTGCATAACTAAAACCCAACTCACCCTTTCGCCAATTAGGTAAGCCGCTTGTATGTGACAAAACCATTCTTGCGGTAACCTCCAGATATCTTTTGTCATGGGTTAAATCAGGATATTCAAAATAGCTATGTAGAGGTTTATCCAAATCTAATTTGTTCTCCTCCATCAATTGTAATACAATGTATGCGGAAATGGGCTTGCTTAATGATGCCGCAGAAAAAATTGTTTCCTCATTAATGAGATCCTGGTTCTCCACACTTCTATATCCATAATACTGAGATAATGTAATTTGGTTTTGCTCAAAATAAGCCAATGACATGCCTGGTATGTCGGCTTCTTTGAGAAGATTTTCTATTTCGTCACCATTCCTAAACGGTTGAGAGTATGAAAAATTAAATGAGCTCGTAAATATTAGAATTGAAATTACTATGATAATGGTTGTCGGTAGCTGTCTCATGATTAAGTGTTTAACTTGATAATAGTTTTTCATGCGAATGATATTTTTGTACACATTTATCATAATAGAGAGCCGTGATTTTATACAGAAATCTCAATCAACTATGTCTTTGAACCTTCTGTAAAAACTGTTTTCTGGTACCGATCTGCTAAGTGTAGTGAATGGGACAGTCTGGGTTGATAATGCTTTTTTACTTGCAACAGTTACTTTTGTTGCGTTCTGTAGATTTCTCACTCGGTTATTTGAAACCCTCATACCAATTATATTGTTTGTATCATCTCGTTCAAATTTAATATTCCTAAAAAACCACTGATTGCCAGAGAACATATCCTGTTTAATTGTTGGTTCAATAATAATGCTACTCAATCGTGAATGTTCTGCAATCAGATGGTCTTCTGATTTACGGAAAGTATAGGATGTACTAAGTTCTTCGCTATAAAAAGTGCCCGTATACTCATTCAGTTGATTTGAAGAATAAGAAATGGAATTAAAGGCATCAAATTTGTCGGAATTACCATTAATATTCCTTACCACCATTGTTCGTTTATCCTCATTATTTTGAAATTCAACTTTCAAGTCTGCTTCTACGTTTAACATTTGAAACTCATTATTACCTATAGCTGCCAATGGGCTTTCATTGGCCCCACCTCTAAAATATCTCAGTGTATCATTTTTCAAATAGATTTTTCTTGAATACATTGCTTTCTCGCTCCAATAATTCCCGCAAAAGCTTTCCAATTGTCCGTTACTTAACTTTATAAAGTTTCTTTCTCCGATTTGGTTATCAATTGAAGGTTTATCAAAATATTCGTCCAAGTAAAGGTCGGTTACCTGCAAGGCTAACCTTCCTGCATTGGATGCTGCATAATTACTAAACACTATTACCGCAAATTTTTGTTCAGGAAACCTGCCAAAATAACTACGATACCCCGCATCGGATCCTCCATGCTGAATTTGATTTAATCCTTTGTATTGGTTAACGAATTGTCCATAAGCACCACCAAATGTTTTGCCGTTGTTTAATGTTGCAAGCGTGTTCATTTGATTTATTATATCCGCATTCCCAACTTTAGGTGATGAAAAATTTAACGCCCAAAGACTTAAATCTTCAACAGTTGTGAATAGGCTTGTTGCTCCAACAATAGCAAAACTTAACACACTTTTTTTATAGCCTGTGCTGTCTGAATAGTATGAATAAGCTCTATTTTTTACAATTTTTTCATGGTCATCATAAAAAAGTGTGTTGGACATTTTTAATGGTTCGAAAATTTCCGATTTAGTAAATTCAGCAAAGGACTGACCTGATACCCTGGATACAACCTCAGCCAGCAATGTAAATCCTGTATTGGAATACAAATACTCTTCACCGGGTTCAAAATTCAATTCTTTTTGATTAGCTACTAATTTAAGAACGTGGTCCTTGGTTATCACATCATCAAGTCGCCATCCAGCCATTGCTAACAATCTCCATTGATCCCTTAATCCGCTTGTATGTGAAGCTAAATGTCGCAATGTGATGGTCTTACCAAAGTCAGGCACCTCTGGAATATATTTTCGTACATCATCCTCGAGGTTTAATTTCCCCTGATTGGCCAAAAGTAAAATCGAGAATACAGTAAACTGTTTGGAAACGGAGGCAATGTGGAAGATTGTTGATGGGGTGTTGGGTATGTCATATTCAAGGTTTGCACTCCCATAGCCCTTTTTGAAAACGATCTCTCCATTTTTTACCACGGCAACAGCAGCTCCAGGTTTATTCAGATCGTTGAATTCAATAAAAATGCTGTCTATTAGCTGCTCTAATGCATCATCTTCTTTCACCTCCTCAACTTCTTGAGCATCCACTTTCAAAGTGTTTATTAATAATATGATTGCTAAAGTGTGAAGAAAAGGGAGTCCTAACAGTTTCATAATTTCCTGTTTATTTCAGATTAACAGTACAAAGACGGTAGCCAGTTTATGAATGTTGCAATTCATTGAGCAAGATTTTTTAAATAAATCCCAAGTTTTATTATACCCATTGGCCTATATCGTTTACCCTGTTTATTACTTTATTGATCCTATCTAAGGGGGTTAATCTAATAAAATTGATAAATTGTTTTTATCCAGTAGTTGAACTAAAACCGCAGTTCGGCGGTAGTCTCCCTCCCTATTATTATACTGAAAATGCGTAGCAAGAAAGGCAAGGCAATAGTACTCAGAGATGAGATCATTGAGCTGGAATACAATCCGGAGGACGAGGCAGGCAAGAAACAAACCAAGGTTACAAAACGGCTTCGTTTAAGAAAGGTCTGTTACCAGGATGAACAGAACCGTTATGATGTGTTCCTGACCAATTGTTTTGAAATTACCGCAGAGGAAGTTGCTTTCCTGTGTAAAAAGCGCTGGGGCATAGAATTGCTGGTTAAGAAAATGAAAACTAATTATAATTGTAATGCAGTGAATGATAGCCTGATGGAGTTGTGGCGAAATATCCTGATTTTTCTGGCAGTCAAGAGGTCATCGCTTCGATTCCGATATGCTCCACTCAGATAATCAAGACCTAGCAAAATTGTAGGGTCTTTTTCTATTTCCGGAGTGTACTTGGTGGAAGAACTATTTTTGAATATCAAAGTGTTATAGCTTAATAATGTAAACATTTTTGTTTATATTTGTTGTATAAATAACTATGAGTACGACTGATTCAAATATTTCCATTATAAAAGGGATACATCCCGGCATTATCCTGGAAAGGGAGCTTAAAAAAAGGAAGCTTCCCAAAAGGCGTTTTGCCATATCAATTAATGAATACCCTCAATTATTAGGTGACATTACCAAAGGTAAAAGAAAGATCAATCCATCGTTGTCTATTCGAATCGGGAAAGCACTGGACTTGGATGAAAGTTTTTTCAGTGTCCTTCAAGCCTATTATGATATCAAGCGGGAAAAGGAAAAACAATCCAACCTGGCACATCCTGACCTTAAAAAATTCCGTCCTGTTGTATTTTGGGATACGGATATTAAAACAATTGATTGGGAGAAAAATAAACCCAGTGTTATCAGGCGAATATTTGAAAGGGGAAACGAAAAGGAGATCAATGAAATCATCCGCTTTTACGGAAAAAAAGATGTTTCAGCAATACTAATACAAACAAAAAACCTAGCTCCAGAGGCAGAGTATAATAAAAGAAAATACTCTGACTTATAGCTTATGCCAAAGGAATTATTTTATGGTACGGTAAGTCCGCTTTTAAAATCAATCCTGGAGCTGTTAATGAAAGAAGAAATTTTCAATACGTTCCGGTTGGTTGGTGGCACAGCACTGAGCTTACAACTTGGGCACCGGGAATCGGCAGACATTGACCTTTTCACTGAAGCTGAGTATGGTTCTGTTGATTTCGATACCATTGAAAAATATCTGGAAAGGCAATTCTCATACATAGACACATTTGATTTCGGGGCAATTGGTTCTGGAAAATCATACTTCATTGGAGAATCTGCAGATCAAAGCATCAAGCTGGATTTATACTACACTGATCCTTTTATCAGACCGATTCTGAAAATAGACGGGATCAGGCTGACCGAAATTGATGATATTGTTGCAATGAAAATCGATGTGGTTGGACGCGGTGGCCGAAAAAAGGACTTTTGGGATCTCCACGAGTTGTTAACCGGTTATTCCGTTGTCCAAATGCTTCAACTCCATCAGGAACGTTACCCATTCACACATGACAAAAAGGAAATCTTATCCAATTTCACAACATTTGGAAACGCTGATTCTGATTTTGATCCAGTTTGTTTAAGGGGCAAATATTGGGAAATAATAAAACTCGACATCTTGGATGCTTTGGAAAGTATTGGATAGATCTGGGAATTCTATAAATCGCTTATAAAGTACCTGGCAGTCAAGAGGTCATCGCTTCGATTCCGATATGCTCCACACTAATTATCAATAGTTAAGGCTGCTTAATTGAAGCTCGTTTTTTGCATAATTGGCCACCTCACCAAGTTTGGTCAGCATGGGATCAGCCAGATGACTGTCCACATCTGCTACTCTCTCAAAATCATTCAGAGTTATCTGCAGGTCGCCAGTATAGTACCTTGCTATTCCTCTTCGTTAAATTATTATGTCGGAAATCGGGCAAGATGCAAGTGCTTTGGTGTAGAGTTTTACGGCTCTGCTATATTTACCCTCTTTCATTAAATCATCGGCTTTGTTTTTATTCATTTGGGCAGCCTGATAAATATCGCTCCCTTCTAACTTGAAAACAACGACTGCTTCCTTATCCATTGTCACGGGACAACCATTGATTGAGCCTGGATTCCACATGCCATTTGTGGCCTCCAATGCACTAATCACAGAATGATCGTATTCAGGAAAAACACTTTCGATACCTTGAATTTCTAACAGGTTTCCTGTTGGAGAGACATTAAATTGAACAACAACCGCTCCTTCTATTCCCCAATTCTGGCTATTTAATGGGGTACGTAGATTTTCCTGTATGAATTCATTAAAGTCAACAGACTCATTAGTCCCTATGAATGTAGGTTCCAGGATATTTATCATACTTGATTTTTTGGGTTTTTCTTCATTCTGAGCAAAAACCAATGAAGAACATATTGCGAATATTAAGATGGATATAGAAAGTCTCATGGTTAAAAATTTTGATGGTTAAAATATATGATGGTTCTTCTTTCGAAGAAAAATTAGAATCTTCAGCTCTATTCTTGTTTGATGGTTGTGGCAGGATTGATCCTGGCTGCCTTTTGTGCCTGGAAGCTAAGAGTAATCATAGAGATCAGCATTACAATGAATCCGGAAAGTATAAATATCCATGGACTGATTTTTGCCTTATAAGCAAAATCCTTCAACCAATGATTCATATAGAGCCAGGCAATGGGCCAGGCAATCACATTCGAAATCAGAACCCATTTCAGTGCATCCCAGGAAAACAGGGTAACAATTTGCCAGGATCTGGCTCCCATGGCTTTTCTGATCCCTATCTCCCTTGTTCTTCTTTCTGCCATAAAAGAGGACAAACCGTACAATCCCAGGCAGGACAGGAAAATAGTTAGTGCTGCGAAAAGGGCAAACAGACTACGCATTCTGCTTTCAGACAAATATAAATCGGCGTACTCCTCCTCAAGAAAAGTATATTCCAGGGGGAAGGCAGGATATAGCTTTTTCCACGATCGTTCAATATTATTGATTGTTTTCCTCACATCACTTCCTTCCAGTTTGATAAAAATATATCCATACATTTTATCTGTATATGGATTGGACATGAACAAACAAATGGGATCTATCTCTTTATGGAGCGATATAAAATTATAATCTTTCATTACACCGATAATGACGCCTTTCATACCCCAGAGCCTGAATTCTTTTCCGATTGGATCTTCTAGTTGCATCATTTGTATTGCCGATTCATTTAATATGTAATTTGTAGAGTCTGCGGGACGATCAATACTGAAATTACGACCTTCCACAAGTTCAATACCAAAGGTGGGAATATAATCATGGTCCACCAGATTGACATTTGCATACAGAAGATCCTCATCTGTCTTCCCTTCCCACCTGAACCCATATGTCCCACCATGATTAATTGTTGGTAGATTTCCGCTATTTGAAACTTCTTTTACACCCGGATACTTCAGCGCTTCTTCTTTAAAAAAATGAAATTTCTCCCCCATATTTCCTAGAACAGAGATATAAATCACCTGGTCCGTATTGATCCCCAGGTTGCGGTTTTGAATATATGTGAGTTGACGATAGACCATTCCGGTACAAATGATCATAAGAATCGCAATCGAGAATTGTAGAATTACAAGTACCCTTCGAAATGATACCGGGCCACTCTTTATATCTCCCTTTAAGGTCCTTGCAGGGATATATGAAGAGAGTAACAATGCAGGGTAAGATCCGGAAAGGATACTCGTAAAAACCAATATGGCAATGACTCCGAATAAAAAACGAGCATTTGTATAATCAACATGAACTTCTTTGCCTGTGAAGGCATTGAAAGATGGCAAAACCGCCTCAACAAGCAGCATAGCAATAAAATAGGAGATGAGGCAAAGCAAGAATGACTCTCCCATAAACTGCCGTATCAATTGTGTCCTGCTTGCTCCAAATACTTTTCGAACACCTACTTCACGGGCCCTTATTGTGGAACGGGCAGTGGAAAGATTTACATAATTGATGACCGAAATAAGAAGAATGAACAGGCCAATGATCATGAATATCCTGATGTACTTGTCTGTTGGCTCCGAATGTCCATATACATCATGATCGAAGGAGGACCTCAGGTGTACATCAGATAAGGATTGCAAAAAAAATTCATAGGTCCCATGGCTGTAGAGCTCGGTTGTAAGTGTATCGATCTTGGTTTTCAGAGCGGCGTGATCCACATTTTCACTCAATAGCGCATAGGCCTCATATGAAAGACTCTCCCAATGAATTGCATAGCCTAAGTCCTCGATTATTTCAAAATTTATCAGGATATTGAATTGTAAGTGAGCGTTGGCAGGAACATTTTCAATAACACCCGAGATCGTGATGATTGTTTCATCATCTAAACTGAGACTATTTCCAACAGGGTTTTTTTCACCGAAATATTTCTGAGCAATCTCTTCCGAAATGACGGCAGAATTCTTGCTTGTAAATGGATCACGATCCGAACCATAAATAAAAGAATAGGTGAAAATCCTGAAGAATTCCTTATCTGCAAAGGCAATCTCTTTTTCATAAAATTTCTTCTCCCCGTGACCAACCATCATCTCTGACTGATGAGCAGGAGTAAATCTTGCCGTTTCAGTTATTTCCGGAAAGGATTCTTCAAACTTTGGGGCCAGTGGAGCGGCCGTTGCAGTAAGGCGTATATCTCCATCTGCATTTTTCATTGTTGTAACGATCCGGCATATATCGTCATAATTATCATGATGCTTGTCAAAACTCATTTCATCCAGAATCCACAGGTAGATGAGCACTGCAGCGGCCATGCCGATCGATAGGCCCAAGATGTTGTTAATGGAGTAAGCTTTATG
>PVMK01189327.1_pt1 | contig 23323 bp, 25 predicted proteins | sample 1853481 | NCBI WGS metagenome assembly PVMK01 (sample SAMN08533507, study PRJNA380276) | Marine sediment metagenome, whole genome shotgun sequencing project. | reverse complement strand
GTCCGAGCCGGTCGGATCTGGCCGGGAGGGATGTGCCAGGTTGTGCAGCAGACCGCCATCACCGAGCGGCACCGCATTGGTGACGCCTTGCGTGTCGAGGTATCCACCGTATCCGATCAACGGCATCGGAAGGGTGGGGCCGTGCGTTGCCGCGATCAGCGCACCGATCGGAGGATGTCCCTCCGCTGTTCGACCGCTCCACGTGCCACGTGTGCCCTGGTCATGACCGTTGGTTGTGGTGTCCATGCCATTGATGACGGTCAACCGCTGGTAGTGCGTCTGGAAGAACGCGTCGAGTGCGGTTCCGTCATCGCCGAGCGGTGCGTAGTTGATGTTGCCCGCGGTCCGAATGTCGCTCTTGAGAAAGCGCCCCATCGGGTCGTTTTCGTTCCCGTTTGCACGGCCCTTCGGGTCGCACAGGTGAGTCGGATCCCAGCCGCCGCCGGCGTGCATGATGATCCAGTAGGTGCCCGTATATCCACCGGACCCCGTCTGGGCCGTAGCGCGCAAGGGGTCGACCACGGCGGGCAACACACAAGTCAGCCCGGCCCAGCTAGCGACGCGTAAGAAGTCTCGACGATCCACAGCTAGTCCTCCCTCACTCGTAAAGGTACCGGTAATCGGAAAGGAGATAACTCACCGCCGCCATCCAAGCGCGTACGGTGTAGTCAGGGTCCTGGTTGATACGCCGATCATTGGGGAGCGAGTCTCCCGTCATTCGGTCGTTGTTGAGACGGCAGGGGTCGGCGAGGTCTTCCGGCACCGAGCCGGTCGACAAGCCGTCCCGACCGAGGTTGTAGGCCTCCGCCAATACGACCATCGTCGCGTCGATCTCCGCGTCGTTAGCCGCCAGACTCTCTCCTAGGATCTGCGCGTGGAGGTGCCGAACCGCTTCGCGCACCTGGTCCGAGCCACTGTCGACCGCCACGTTGCGGTCGATGCCCGGGAACAGAAGCCGCTGGTTCGAGGCCTTCGAGAAGTCATACGGGACAGCAGAACATGCCACCTCGTACGCCATGCGCTGTGCAAGGCTCGCCATGACTCCGTTTGGCTCGGTGACACGTTGGGTGACCAGGTCCGAATCGATACCGCCGTAGAAGATGCGGTACTGGTCACGTAGATAGTCGGTTCGACCGGGTCGTTCTCGCCACCGGACACCCATCGTAGCCTCGATCTTCCGGTTGAGATGCTCCGGTGTGAGAAGCCGCGACGTGCCGAAGGTCGAGAGCTCGATCTCCATTTCCGGCGTCAGTGGAGTGGCGTTCGCCGCACGGAAGTACGGGCTGAGCACGATCTCGCGCACGAGGAGCTTGAAGTTGTAGTTGCTGTCGATGAAGCGCTGCTGAATCGTGCGTAGGATTTCCTGCTGCACGTCGTACGCACGCTTGAGAGCCGGGTCGACGTCCGGATCGATCTCAGGCTCGATTTCCGGCAGGGGGGGGAGGAGGAGGAGGAGGAGGCATCGTGCCACCGGTGCCCATGTCGCCGCCAGCGCCACCGGTGCCCATGTCACCGCCCGCGCCGCCGATGCCCATGTCGCCACCCGCGCCGCCGATGCCCATGTCGCCACCCGCGCCGCCGATGCCCATGTCGCCACCGGCACCGCCCATGCCCATGTCACCGCCGGCACCGCCAGCGCCGCCCATGTCCGGCATCACATAGGACACCGAAAGGTCGAGCACCTTCTGGCCCGTCAGGCCCTCGAAGACCGTTTTCACGGTGGCCTGCGCAAACCGCGGGTTGTCGGCGAGCCGCTTCGCAAGCCAACGCAATGCGTGCTTCCGCTCCCCGTCGGGCAGCGCCTCACCATTGAAGCCTGGGGGCAAGATGTAGTCAGGGCCGAACCATTCGCCTTCGCCGCTGTACTCGCCCCTCTCGTTCCAGTTCATGTAGAGACCGGCGATGGGATCCATGGTCGTATGACAGACGGTGCAGTCCGGATTGTTCAGCGTCGGGTTCTCGCCGAAGTCGTCGCTTGCGTCCACAGGACGGCTTCCGAACCGATTGATGTCGATGTCTAGGAAGAACCAGTAGGTCATTCGTGAGCGATGTCGGTTGATATTCGTGTCGCTCGTCGGGAAACGGTTGAGGAACATCGCCGACGTGAGGATGCCCGCATGAGGGATCCCGGGAACTTGAACCGTTCGGAACCGTTCGGGGTCTTCGCCGAGGCCGAGCGGAAGGTCTGGTAGGCCGATCAGCGATAGGGCCGAGTAACCATTGAGCATGGTGTAGTCGGCGGTGAGGATCTCCGTGAACGGACGCTCCGTGCGAATGACATGGGCGATCAGTTCGAGGGGCTCACGCGCGAGTGAGTCGTTCGTGACGAGCGCGACGTCGTCGTTGTCTTCCCCCATGCTGTCGAACCATCGAAGGTTCGGCCAAATCTCTTCGTCGAGAAGCTCGACCGCGTTCTCTCGACCCAGGTACTTGTCGGTGAGAAAATGATCATTGTAGAGCTCGATCACTCGGTCGCCGAAAACGGGATGCGCCATCAGCTCGGCAAGAGACGCCTCGAGACCCCGTTGGCCCAGGTCTTCGGTAACCCGGATCTGTTGCTCGGTCGGTACTTGACCGATGAGCTCGAGACTCGCCTTACGGAGAGTCTCCGTCCAAGTCAGCAGCTCGAGCTGGCCCTCGTAAGGATTGGCGAAACCCTCGGAGGTGGGGCAGTCGTTAACGTTCTGTGTGGAGCAACCTCCGAAAAGCGTGGGGTCGCCCTTGCAGCCAGACACGGCCAATGCCGAGCCGACCAAGAGAACGAACGCGCCAGCCTTGAGGTTGCCGTTAATGCACCTGTAACTCATCCTCACGAAATACAGCCTAACATGCGAAAACACACCCTGCAGGCCTAAAATTTAGATGTATTACAAGTGCATACAGGAAAAATCTAAACCTTTAGGGTTGATTATGTTAGCGATCGAGCTTGCATTATCTGTCCGGTCTGCCAGGATCTCCGAGGAATGGGAGGTGAATTTTTCCTTTGGAGAGCTCAAGTTTTTGGCCCATTATTGGACTCATCAGAGGAAAATTTCACTCTGACTGGTGGTACGAACATGCTTTATAGACGGACGATTAGGCTTCAAATGATGACCGTTGCATTCGGGATTTCGTTGCTCGCTGCATGCGGGGACAACACCGTCGCACCGCCTTTCTCGGGCTGTGACGATCCACCCACGTCTTGCTTCGATCCGCTCTTCGAGTCGGAAGTGCTTCGAACAAAGCTCGAAGGTTGTGCAGGAGATCCGGTGCTTGGTGGCTGTCATCTCGTAGCGAATCCGAGCACCATGGAGCTAGACCTGACGGATCCGGCGACGACGGTTGAAGCGGCGCTGTCTCCCTTGGTAGGTCAGTCTGGCTTGAGCGGGGACCCGTTCATCGATGCGGCGTGTGTGGGTGACAGCGTCCTGCTGCGGAAGCTCACCTCCGATCCGGGCTTCGGTTCGCGTATGCCACTCACAACCAACGACTGGTGGAGCAACGACGAGGTCGAGTGCTTTCGCGCGTATCTCAACGACACGTTCGGCCAGCCTGCAACCGAGTGAGGCGCACGCCGTCGTCTAGCCGCGTTCGGCGCGGCGAATGCCGAGGTTGACGATCTTTTGGAGCAGGGCGGGATAGCCGATGCCGGCGGCTTTGGCTGCGCTTGCGAACTCGTCACCGTCCCCGATGTCTGGGTTGGGATTGGCTTCGAGGAAATAGAGCTCGCCGTTCTCGTCGAGGCGGTAGTCGATTCGAACGCTTCCGTCGGTGCCGAGTCGTCGACAAATGCGGCGTGATAGCGCCCCAATGCGACGCTCCATTTCGTCGGAAAGGCCCTTGGCGCGTCCGAGGCGGACGCCGTACTTTTCCTGATAGTCATAGTCCCACTTGACCTTGCGCGTGGCGATCTTCGCCGCGTCGTCGGGGAGCTTGTCGAGGAAGATCTCCCACGTGGGAAGCACGTTGAGCCGGTGGTTTCCGAGCACCGAGGCGTAGAGCTCGCGCCCTGCGATGTACTGCTCGACGACTGCGTCTGTCATGATCTTGTCGTGGATGAACGCCACCCGTTCTTCTAGCGCTTTGTCGGTGTTGACCACCGACGCTTGCGCAATCCCGTAGCTGCCCTCCTCGATGAGAGATTTCACGATGAGCGGAAACTCGAGTCGAGGCGGGCGCTTGATCTTCCGATAGCGTGGGAAGACCCGAAACCGGGGCACTCGAATGCGATGATACGCCAGTACCTTCTTGGATAGTGCTTTGTCGCGAGCCAGGAGGAGCCCGCGCGGGTTGCAGCCCGTATACGGCGTTCTCTGGAGCTCGAGGTAGCCCACCACGTGTGCGTCGAAGATCGCTTCTCCGTCGAACTCCTCGAGCAAGTTGAACACGACGTGAGGCTTGAGCTCTTCGATCGCCTTTCGAAGCGGAGCGAGCTCATCGCTTAGGCCCACCAACATGACCTCGTGACCAAGTGAGCGCAGGCCTTCGCGCACGTCGTGCTCGGTCTTGAAAGGCGCGATCTCCTTCCGGGTAAGTTTGCTGATGTCGTCGGGAGGGATGAGGCTACTGTGCACGAGAACGATGATTCGCCGCCGTCTTACAGTGGATGCCATGTGTCCCGTCGGTGCAGGAGGTGCACGGTGTGCACCGTCAACATGATCGCGAAGTCGAGCTTCGTCTGACGTTCCCCCTTGGTGAGTCGTAGCCGAAGCTCACGACACCGGCCGATGATATCACGAAGCACCTGGTCGACGGTGAATCGGTATTCCCCAGTGAAAAGCGCGATTTGCTCGCGGATTTGGCGACGATTGCGCCGCAGGAAGGACGCGGCGGTCTCGTTGTTCCGATAGCGTGGTGAGTCACTGAAGATCTTGCGGAGGTCACGGTCGTATTCGTCGCTAAACCCTGGGCTGTAGTGGTCCTGGCGCCGTTCGTAGTGGCGCCGAAGCGTGTATCGAAGCCGCGACAGCGAGTAGGGCTTCCCCCGGGAGCGCACCTGGGGTTTCTTGTCCGATAGATCTTCTGCAAGCTCGTCCATGTATTCGAGCTTTTCGAGGGCGGGGGAGTGTTCGTAGCGTCTTCGCCAGTTCGAGCGGGGCGCAAGCCAGACCGCGAAGGTTTCGGCAAAGTCTTCGACTGGATGTGCCTGGGCGTACCAACCATCGAGGTGTTCGACGAAGTCCTTGCTCAACGGATTCGGGCGGTAGTAGTCGGGGTAGGGTTCCGAGGCGCGGCCAAACGTTTGCTGCCAACGCTTGCGACGCTGGAGGTTGTACGCGTGCTGGAGCGCATGCCCCGCTTCGTGCCGAAGCAACCGCATGCAGTCGCCCCGCGTGCCTCCCTCCACCTCGAACATCATCTGGCCCTCGAGACGCATGAGCCGTGGGTGCGCCAAGTAGAACGGGATGCCTATGCCTGGAATGCCGTCGGGGCAACACCATTCGTCACTCAGCCACGCGTGCAGGCGAAACCGTTTCAACCCTGCGTCCGCCAGCTCGTCTTGCAAGCGTTCGAGGCAAGCCTCGAGCCAGGTTCCCGGGACGACGAGCCCTAAGTCACACAATCGCACGTCGAGCAGCTCTTCGGTCGGCAGGCTTTCCCAATCGTTCGTCACGGACCGGCCAGCTTGACGGATCTAGCCGAGCAGCACAACGATCGGTCGTCAGACGTAGGCTCCCAAGGTGAGCTCGTGCTATGGGTCGCGCCAGCGTATGGGGAATCCGAAGATCGCGATCGTGGGGGGCGGTATTGCCGGGGTCGGGGCGGCCTGGTCGCTTCATCGCGCAGGGCACGAGGTCGAGTTGTTCGAGAAGGGGCCGGCGCTCGGCGGCAATGCCAAGACGTTTCGATGGCCTGTAGAGCAGGGTTACGCCGAGTCGCCGCTGCTCGTCATCGCTTGGCCCGAGAGGTACTACCACAACTACCACCTGCTTCTCGATGAGCTCGGCCTCGGGAGAACAGCACTCCCGATTTCGTATTTCGTGCGGAGCCCCGAGGGGGATTTTCGTCAGGACGGAGAGTCGACACTCGACAAGCGGTTTGCTGGGCAGTTCAAGCGATGGAACAGGCTCGTGAGCTTCGTTTCACGGGTTTGCGACTTCTTCCTGCCGAAGAACAAGCACGACTCGATATACCATTTTTCGTACTTCAACCCGATGAACGTCATCCCCCTTTATTGGATGGCGCGTCTCTTCGGTATTTCGAAGGAGTTCTGGCACACGATTTTCGTGTCTGTTCACTGCGCGACCTTCATTACGACGTCGATGAAGCGCATTCCAGCCGTCATCCTGCCGATTCTCGAAAACGTCGTGCCCCTCGAGAAGCCATGCCGAATGGGCACTTGGGACGGACCTCCGCGTCAGGTCTTCGAGCGAATGACGGCGTCGTTTGCCGGCCAGGTGCACACCGATCACGAGATCACCAGGGTTGCGCGTGAAAACGGACGCTTCGTCCTCGAAGATAGCCAGGGGCGCCACTACCAAGCGGACAAGGTCGTTTTTGCATGCGATGCGCGCTCCATTTTGCACACGCTGGAGTCTCCGACTCGGTTGCAGCGGCTGCTGTTCAGCAACTCTCAGTACGTCGACGACGTGGATCCGACGTTTTCGAAGCTCGTCGTGCATTCGGATGCGAGCATTTTCCCCGAGGAGCACAGGGACGAGATCGCGTCCGATTTCAATACCTATGTGGAGCTCGACGGAACGGGGTCACTCGAGTGCACCTTTGTGCTCTCTTCCCACTATCCTGGCCTCAAGAAGTACGGTGTCCCGATGCTGGTCACCTTCAACTCGGACAAGCCAATCGACCACGTGCAAAAGCGGATCGACCTACCACGCTCGAATCACACCCTTTGCCTCCGCAATTTGATCATCATGTCGGCCATGCGTTTTCTCCAAGGCAAGAACGACATCTACTATTGTGGAACGTTCACCACACCGGAAGGCGGTCACGACCTGTCTTTCATGTCGGGCTTGGTGGCTGCCCGCGCGATCGGAGCCCCATATCCGTTGCCCACGAACAACCCCGAAGCCGTTGCAGACTTTTACCAAATGCAACGGATGATGTTGGGGCGGGTGCTTCCGGACTAGAGGGGATGCCCCTGCCCGAGCTGATTAGATACTGACGTGAACCTTGTGGCCCTCGTAAGCTGCGATGCCCGCATCGACTTTTTGGCCCAGCTCCCGGGCAAGCAAGAGCAATGCTCGCGCCACCGCTAGCTCATCGCCGATCTCGGGCATGTCGGGGTCGTCGGGATTGCGACGAGCTGTGCCGCTCGCGACGAACTCTTCCCCGTCGATCACCAGCCTAGCCGTTGCGTCCGTGGTGTTGCCTTCCTCGGTGACCTTGACGTCCACCCTGAATGCCTTTGACGTTCCCATTGGACACCTCCTCAGGGGAACAATAAGCATAAGGACCTCAAAGAAAAGGGGACGGTCTCCTTTTTCTAGGGGTTAATTCGTTGATGTAACCTGCGAGTATTTCATCCGCAGCTCTCACCGGTAAAAGCCACAATTATGCTGGACTGAAGCTCTCGTACTTGGAGTATCCTCGTCCACTCGATGCACACCGACCGACGGAACTTCATGAAGCTCTCGGCCGCCGGGGCCGCGGCGCTATCGACCATGAGCACGGGGGCGTGGCTCTCTGGCTGCACTTCCAGCCAAGCCGTGCCCGGGATGCGCTTTCTCAGACCAGGAGACGTCGAGCTGCTGAGTGCACTCACGCCGTCGGTGATGGCAGGGCAGGTGGGGCCCGGCGATACCGAAAAAATCGATCGCACCGTCAAGTCTTTCGACACGCTGCTCGCCGATACCTCGCAGATCGTCGTCGACCTGCTCTTGGAGGCGTTTGACGTGCTCAACTTCACCCCGACGCGAGGGCTGATGACTGGCCAGTGGGCGAGTTGGTCAAAGGCTAGCGTTCAAGACGCGGACCATGCGTTGGGCCGCCTTCGCGACAGCAGCATCGAGTTGCTCAATGCGATCTATGCGGCGCTGATTCGAATGATCGCCAGCAGCTACTATCTCATTGCAGAATACGACGCGAGCACCGGGTACCCGGGCCCCCCCAAGAAGATCGTAGGGGTCATCCAGTGACGAACCTGTCGACCATCACGCTTGGAAGCAGCACCGACCCCTACCGCAAGGCCGAGGAACGCGGGTGGGACATCACCAATGCGACGGAGCTCACGGCGTCCCTCGAGCTCGAAGCCGATGTCGTCATCGTGGGTACGGGTGCTGGCGGGGGTACTGCGGCCGAGACGCTGAGCAAGGCGGGGCTGAGCGTGGTGTTGCTCGAGGCGGGCCCGCTGAAGACCTCGAGCGAGTTCGACATGCAAGAGCGGTCTGCGTATCGAGACCTCTATCAGGAAGGCACGGGCCGAGCGAACAAGAGCGGTTCGATGACGATCTTGCAGGGTAGGTCGGTCGGAGGCTCGACTACGGTCAATTGGACGTCGAGCTTTCGAACGCCCCCGCAGACTTTGAAGTTCTGGGCCGACAGGATGGGTGTCGTCGGGTGCTCGGTCGACGAGTTGGCGCCCTACTTCAAGCAGATGGAAGCCCGACTGAACATCGAAAAGTGGGGGATGCTCCCGAACCCGAACAACGAAGTGCTGAAAACCGCGTCGGAAAAGCTCGGGTACTCGTGGAATACGATTCACCGCAACGTGAAGGGTTGCTTGAACCTCGGCTACTGCGGCCTCGGTTGCCCGGTCGATGCGAAGCAATCGATGCTGGTGACGACCATCCCAACGGCGCTGGATCACAAAGCCAAGCTCATTCATCACGCTAGGGTCGACCGGGTGTTGGTCGAAAGCGATGCGGTAGTCGGGGTCGAGGCATCGGCGCTCACGCCTGACGGCTGGGGGACGACCGGAAAGACGATCAAGGTTCGCGCGACCCGCACGGTGTTGGCCGGCGGTGGGATCAATACACCGGCCGTTCTCCTTCGGTCGAGTGTTCCCGATCCCCATAGCCGAATCGGTAAGCGTACCTTCCTTCATCCCACGACGTTGTCGATGGCGATTTTCGACAAACGGATCGACCCGTTCTACGGCGCTCCGCAGTCGATCTATTCCGACCACTTCCAATGGCAGACCATCGACACTGGTCCCGTTGGCTTCAAATTGGAGGCGCCGCCCATGCAGCCGGCCTTTGCTGCCGGTTTCTATGGTGCGTCTGGCGAGACGCTGACGGAGGGCATGGACAAGCTCGCCAACACACAATGCACGATCGCGCTCATGCGCGATGGTTTCGATGAGCGGAGCCAGGGGGGTGCCGTAGAGCTCAACGACCGAGGTGAGCCGCTGCTCGACTACGAGCTCGACGCGTACCTGTTGGAAGGCGTGCGTCGGGCATGGAACACGATGGTTGAGATGCAGTTTGCGACCGGCGCTAAGACCGTTCGGCCGGCCCACAAAGACGCTCGACACTATCGCTCTTGGACCGAAGCCAAGGCCGCGATTGCGGCGTTCCAATACGCGCCGCACAAGGTTACGGTCGGCAGCGCGCACGTGATGGGCGGCTGCGCAATGGGCGAGGATGAGACAAAGAGCGTCACCGACAGCGAGGGGAAGTTCCACCACCTGACCAACCTCTACGTGATGGACGGATCGCTCTTCCCAACGAGCATCGGCGCCAACCCGCAGCTCTCGATCTACGGCCTGATTCTCAAGCTCTCGACCAAGCTAGCTTCCCAGTTCACCGCCTGATGAAGCGTTCTTCTTGCCCTTGAAGCTCAGGAAGAAATTGATCGAGAGAATGTGTACCAGCCGATTGGGTTGGCGAGACAGATAGTCGTTCAAGTAACCGATCTCCACGCGAAACCGCTTCTCGAACGCATAGATGGCTAGCCCCAGGAAGACTCGGTTCTGATCGAAGCCCTGCTTGGCCCAGCTCGCACCCTGGATGCCCACAAAGACCTCATCCAAGAATGCAATGCCCACGGGGACCGATTCTTTCGGGCGATAGTTGAGCCTCACCAGTTGCCGAAACCGATGCGCTGTTCCGCTCCCCGGATTCGAGAACCGTTGCTCGAAGCGGCTTCGCGATTGGAACCACAACCCGAGCTTGCTTCGATAGTCGAAAATCAGCTGTTCCCACACGCGCTGCTCGTCGATGCGTTGCCCCGTTGCGTCAAACCACTTCGGGACCCAGGCATACCCTACCCAAAGCGAAACCCACGGAGCGAACGCGTATCCGACCCCCGGGCGAAGGATGCCGACCGTCCCGCTGTCACCACGCCGCGCATGCACATCGAGCCAAAACACAGGGCTTGGTTGGTCTTCAAAAACCTGCCCGGTGGCAAACAGCGCCGCCCAGATCGCGAAGTCTTTGTCAGTTTGCGCGCTAGCATGGCGTCCTGCCGCGAGTACGAAGGTGACGACACAGAGAAACACGAGAAGTTGACGAGTCATGCTGCTCGCGGTTTGTAAACCGGGGGGCTCGATGTGGCAAACGCCACCGATTTTTCGCGACGATACTTGCATTTGACGGCGGAGCGCCAGAGACTCCCCTGCTGTGTATGACCATCTTCGGCGAACCATCGATGAGCTCGCCCTCCGTTTCGACGGGATTCCAGACGACCGCAGGCTTGCGGTTGAGCGAGTAGCGATTTTCATTGCCGAACGAATGAGCGCGGGCGAGCCCACTGCGCTGACTTTCATCTGCACCCACAATTCACGACGCAGCCACATGGCCCAGATTTGGGCGGGGGCTGCCGCTGTGCACTACGGCGTCACGGGTGTAGAGATTTACTCGGGCGGCACCGAGGCGAGTGCGTTCAACCCGCGCGCGGTCGAAGCGATCAGGCGCGCGGGCTTCGTCGTTGCCAATCCTGGCGGGGAGAATCCCCACTATCGTGTCCGCTACTCCGAGGACGCACCGTCAATCGAGTGTTTCTCCAAGACTTATGACGATCCGTTCAATCCTCAGAGGGATTTCGTCGCGGTCATGACGTGCTCGCAAGCGGATCGAGCCTGCCCTGTGGTTCACGGAGCGGCGCTACGGGTTCCCATCGCTTACGACGATCCGAAGGCTTCCGATGACGGGCCTGAAGAAACCTCTACCTACGACGCACGGTGCCGCCAGATCGGCGCCGAGATGCTTTACCTCTTTTCGCGTGTGCGCACCTGACGGCACATCTCGGGCTATACTGCGCTGCCATGGAACCCGCACTGACCCAGGCCGATCCCCCGAATAGTTACCTCATTCAAGGTCGAGTCGTCACCATGCCATGCATCGTCCGGGATGCTTGCTCCGCGACCGCTACCTGGTTGGTCAGCGCGCGGGCAGCGCAAGCTCTGTTGCCCGGTCCCGAGCTCGAGATCGCCGAGGTGATGCCCGGCCGTGGGCTATTGAGTATCTCCTGCATCGACTACCGCGACAACGACCTCGGGGACTACAATGAAGTGTCGATCGCCTTTTTCGTTCGCGAGCGTGGCGCGTCTCGCGGCCTTCCATATGCGGGCACCGCGATCGACATGATGCGTGGACGCCTCCCGACCCACATCATCCACTTGCCGGTCAACCAGTCTTTTACTTGCGAAGCCGGCCGAACGATCTGGGGTTTTCCGAAGACCGTCGACGAAATCGACTTCGACACGAGTGGAGACCGCGCGCTCTGCACCTGGAACAAGGACGGGCACAACGTGCTCCGGGTAAGCTTGCCGATCGGTGGCAAGCGAAGCTTCCCCGAGCAAACCCTCTGCACCTACAGCTACATCGACGGCGAGCTACGCAAGACGGAATTCACATCGAGCGCCGAAGACCTCGGCATACGCCTCCGGGGCGCTGACATCGAGCTCGGCGCCCACCCCATCGCCGACGAGCTCCGCTCCCTAGGCCTCCCCAAGCCCGCCCTCATGAGCATGTGGATGGGCAAAATGAAAGCCCGCTTCGAGGGGACACGCTAGCCCCCCAAAACCCCCATCTTTTCAAGCAATTACGACCCACACCGCGATAACCCATGCCGGACGGTGTGTACTCGGCGATAGCCCGAGCTCGGCCGAGTTTGCGCGGTGTGGGTCATAACTGCCTGAAATCAGGACGGTTTCAAGGGCCTAGCGGTTGTCCCCGCGTTTCGCTCATGCGGAGGGCGGTGAGGGTGCCTGATGCGAAGGTTAGGGCGGCGACGGTCCAGATTGCGGCGGCTAGGTTGAAGCGGTCGGCGATCAGGCCTGCGAGGAGGGCGCCTAGGGCGTATCCCAAGTCGCGCCAGAGTCGGTAGACGCCGACGGCCGAGGCCCTCCATTGCGGGTGGGCCACGTCGCCGATAGCTGCGAGTAGGGTGGGGTAGACCATTGCGGTGCCGGTGCCGAGGAGCGCGGATGCGCCGGCGAACCCTGTGAAGCTGCTCGAGAGAGCCATCGTGGCGATGCCGACCGCTTGAATCCACATCCCTGTGACGATCAGCCACTTGCGTCCGACCCTATCGGAGAGCGCACCGGTGAAGAGTTGGCCGAGGCCCCACACGGCCGGGTAGATCGCGGTGAGCGTCCCGATCTCGCGGAGGGACATGCCTGCGGCCGCGAAGAACAATGGAAAGGCCCCCCATGCCATGCCGTCGTTCAGGTTGTTCACGAGGCCCGTTTGGGATACCGACGAGAGATCCTTGTTGAAGAGGGACGTCTGCCAGAAAACTTCGCGCTGTGTCGGGAGCCCCTCGGGTGGCGCTTCCCACATGGTCGACTCGTGTTCGACGTGATGCTTGGTCTCCTGAACTGCAAAGACCGAGAGCAATAGCCCCGCGACGACAAATCCAATCCCCAGATAGAAAGGCTGCGGGCGCAAGCCGTAGCTTGCGGCGAGCCAGCCCGTGCCGAGCGCAGCGGCCCCGAGTGCGAAGTATCCCGCGAACTCGTTGATTCCCATCGCGAGGCCCCGACGCTCGGGGCCGACCAGGTCGATTTTCATGATTACGGTCGTCGACCAGGTGAGCCCCTGGCTGGCCCCAAGCAACAGATTTGCGAAGAGAACCCAGTTCCAAGAGGGTGCCCAGATCAACAGAAAGGGCACAGGCGCGGCGACCAACCAACCCCCAACCAGAATGGCCTTGCGGCCCCATGCATCAGACCACCGGCCAGCAAAGTAATTCGCCGTGGCTTTCGTGATGCCGAACACCATGATGAACGAAAAGATCGCCGTGCGCGCGACGAGGTTGAACTCCTCTTCGGCGAACGCGGGCAGGATGCTCCTCTCCATCCCGACCATCGCGCCGACGAAGGCGTTGACCAGAACGAGCAACGAAAACTGACTGAGGTTCTCGCGAAGCCCAAGGACCACCGGCCGCGATGTCTCCCCCATTTAGCTACCGTCGCACAGGTTTCTATTGAAATCCACGGACGCGGAGCGTACCTAACTCGTTCCAACGGAGGATGACGATGGAAGTTCGCGCCGCGGTGGCTTTCGAAGCCGGGAAACCACTCTCGATTGAAACCCTACAGCTCGAGGGGCCCCGCGCAGGGGAAGTCCTCGTCGAGATCAAGGCAACGGGCATTTGTCATACCGACGCGTACACACTTTCAGGAGCGGACCCCGAAGGGATCTTCCCCTCGGTGCTCGGTCACGAGGGTGCGGGCGTCGTGGTCGAGGTCGGACCCGAAGTGAAGTCTCTCCTGGCTGGCGACCATGTGATTCCTCTATACGTCCCGGAGTGTCGCGCCTGCGAGTACTGCTTGTCGGGCAAGACCAACTTGTGTCAGGCGGTCCGCGCCACGCAGGGCCGGGGCTTGATGCCCGACGAGTCGAGTCGCTTCTCGCTGGGGGCCGAAACCATCTATCACTACATGGGCACATCGACGTTCTCTCAGTACACAGTGGTGCCCGAGATCGCGCTCGCGAAGATCCGTGAAGACGCGCCCTTCGACAAGGTTTGCTACATCGGGTGCGGTGTGACGACGGGCATCGGTGCGGTGATCAACACGGCCAAGGTCGAGCCCGGAGCCAACGTCGTCGTATTCGGCCTCGGCGGGATCGGGCTCAACGTTCTTCAGGGCTGCAAGATGGTCGGTGCCGACAAGATCATCGGCGTCGACATCAACCCCGCGCGTCGCGAGCTCGCCGAAAAGTTCGGGATGACCCACTTCGTCAACCCCAAGGAAGTGGCTGGCGACTTGGTCGCGTATTTGGTCGACCTCACCGGCGGGGGCGCGGATTACACGTTCGAGTGCATCGGCAACGTCGACTTGATGCGCCAGGCACTCGAGTGCTGCCACAAAGGGTGGGGTGAAAGCGTTATCATTGGGGTGGCGGGGTCCGGTGAGGAGATCTCGACGCGGCCGTTCCAGTTGGTGACCGGGCGTGTTTGGCGTGGCACGGCCTTCGGTGGCGCCCGGGGCCGCACGGACGTGCCCAAAATCGTCGACTGGTACATGGAGGGGAAGATCAATATCGACGATTTGATCACCCACAAGATGCCGCTGGCGGAGATCAACACGGCCTTTGACCTCATGCACGAAGGCAAGTCGATTCGTAGCGTGGTGGAGTTCTGAGGTGGCTGACGAAGGGATTTTCGTCCACCAGTTCGAGCTCGGGCCGTGGGACAACTTCATTTATCTGGTGGGTGACAAGGCGACGCGGACCTGCGCCGTCGTCGACCCCGCCTGGGACGCCGATGTGATTTTGGAGGAGGCCAACAGGTTAGGTGTCGAGATCACCCATGTTTTGTGCACTCACAGCCACTTCGACCATGTGAACAGGGTCGATGCAATCCTCGAAAAGAAGGACATCCCGGTCCACATGTTGGGCGAAGAGATCGACTTCTCTGGATTCACGTGTGAGAACCTCGAGCGCCACAGCCCCGGTGACGCGCTGCGCATCGGAGATCACTTGGAAGTCACCATGGTGCACACGCCCGGTCACACACCGGGCTCGACGACATACCGCATCCGTGACGCCATCGTCACCGGCGACACGCTCTTCATTCAAGGCTGCGGCCGATGCGACTTCGTCGGCGGCGATCCCGAGATCATGTACGAAACGTTGAAGCGCCTGACGCAGTCGCTCCCGAAAGACACCCGGATGTACCCCGGCCACAACTACGGTCCGGTGACCGTGTCGACGCTGAACGAGGAGCTCGAGGCGAACCCGTACCTGCAGCACAAGACCGTGAGCGACTTCGTCGCGCATCGCATGGAAGGCAAGACAGCAGGCACCAACCTGCCCCCACCGCCCGACTGGCCATAACAGCGTCAGCGCCAGCGTCAGCGTTCAGCGCCAGCGCCAGCGCCAGCGACAGCGCCAGCGTGAGCGTCAGCGTCTCATGACTTGGGGACGCGTGTAGTGCTTAGTCTTCGACGAGGTCAGGATGGTTGGGGTCGAGCACGTCCGGTTCCAGGTAGATCAGCTGCTCGATCGGTACTGCCGCCCGCGCCGCGGCTTCCGCCTCGTTGATCGTTGCTGCGACTCCAGCCGTGTCGAGTGACGGGTCGAGTTGGATCTTCGCGCCTATCAACAGCTCGTCGGGCCCGATGTGCTGGGTGCGCATGTGGATGACCTTTGTCACACCGTCGGTTCCCTCGATAGCGGCGATGATCTTTCTGCGCATCGGTTCCCGCGCCGACTCTCCGATGAGGAGACTCTTCATTTCGAAAACCAGCACCCCGGCGATGACTACCAGCAAGACGCCGATCGAGATGGTTGCAAGAGCGTCCCAACGTGAATCGCCGGTGATGGCAGAGACGGATATGCCGACGAGGGCGAGCGCGAGGCCCGTGAGCGCCCCGAAGTCTTCGAGCAGCACTACAGGCAGCTCGGGCGTACGGGAGTGTCGAATGAACGACCACCACGAAGCGCGCCCTTTGAGAGGTCGTGATTCGTTCACAGCGGTGCGGAAAGACGATCCTTCGAGAAACATGCCCAGGACCAGGATCCCGATGGCCCACTGCACGTTCGCTATTTCGTGGCTGTCCTCGCCCAGTTTGTGCCATCCCTCGTAGATCGCGAAGAGCCCGCCGAGTGTGAAGAGCACGAGCGCAACGATGAAGGACCAGAAGTACCGCTCACGTCCGAAGCCAAACGGATGCTCCGTCGTGGCTTCCCGTTCGGCTTGCTTGCTACCGAGCAAGAGTAGCGCCTGGTTCGACGTATCGGCGACTGAGTGAATTGTCTCGGCAAGCATCGATGAGGAGCCCGTGAATGCGTACCCCACGGACTTGGCAATTGCGATGCCGAGGTTGGCCAGAAGCGCTGCGATGATGGCTTTCTTCGAGCCGGATGCCATGGCGCGAGGCTAGGTGCCGGCGGGCTGCTGTCAACCGGCCTCGCAGCTCGCTGAACTCGTTGATCTTGTCGAAAAAGTGTTTGCGAATTTTCGGTGTGACGGTCTTGACGTCCACCGAGCGAATCATCGTCGTGCAGTAAGCTCTATTAAGAGGCTTTTGTGCGCGCCTTGAGGGCCTGGTTCATCTGCTGCTCACGGCGGTGTAGCTCCCGCGCTGCCGCCAACGCCTCCGGCTCCACCTGCGCCTGCGACCCCTCCGGTGCCTCCCGTTCCCCCGATACCGGAATCGATGCCCCCGTCTTCGCAGGTTAGGCATACCTCCACCAAGCAGTTCTGCCTTTCTTCCCACTCGGCAGTGCAGCTCATCGGCTCGCAGGCGTTTTCTGTCAGGCAGACGTAGTACGCGCGCGTCTCATCCGGGCAGGCGCCGATGAGAGCTCCCTCGACGACCCTTTGACAGCTGGCAAGTTCGGAGCAGGCGTCGCAGTACTCGACCGCGACCGGGTCAGGGGGCTCAGAGCCCGACGACTTACACGCGGCCGCGAGTGTCAGACCGGCCAGTAGCATGAACCCCAAACTTCTCATCGCGAGGCCCCTACGATGCACCGGTTCCCGCCTCGATGGCAACTTCAAAGTTCCGTGCTACGAAGTGCGGCTGCGGAGGGAATCACTATGGTGAAGACACTCATGTTCGGTCTTTTGACGCTGGGGATGGTCGCGGTACTTGCAGGTTGTTCCAAGGGCGGCGCCACGACGACGCCGAAGAGTCTCGAGGCGTATGACTTCCCGATCGGGTCTACGAACATCGGCCAGGGGGCGGCCGTCTTCGAGGAGTTCTGCGAGGGTTGTCACCCTGGAGGCGAAGAAGGCGACGGTCCCAAGATCGCAGGAATAAGCGAGTCGGCCTCCCAGATGCGGTTCCAGGTCCGCAGCGGCGGCGACGATATGCCCGCGTTCGATTCGAGCAAGATCAGCGACGAAGACCTCGAAGCCTTGCTTGCCTACACGGTCACCTTAGGCACGGTAGATCCGTCGCTTTAACCCCTCTCGATGGCCAGACGAAACGTTCGGCGCTCAAGCGCGTACAGGAAGCCATGAAGCACGGATTTCGTAGCGCGTTGCTCGCACTGCTGGGCATCGTTTTCGTCACCTCTACTGCGCTTGCGGCGCCGCTAAAGCTCGATCGCACTCACAGTAAGGTCGGGTTTACCGCCGAAACACTGCTGTTCGACGTCGACGGCGAGTTCGGCGAGTACACCGTCGAAGTCGAGGGCGATCCAAGTAAGCCCACGGTGGCCAAAGTCAAGGTCACCATCGACGTGGCGTCGATCGACACCCAGAATCAGAAGCGGGACGATCACCTGAAGAGCCCCGACTTTTTCGACGCCAAGAAGCACCCCACGATCACCTTCGCCTCGACCAGCATCCGCAAAAAGGGTGCTCAGCTGATCGTTAAGGGCAACCTCACCATGCACGGTAAGACCAAGCCGGTCACCATTCCGTTCAAGGTCGCCAAAGGCAAGAACGGCGCGGGGGTCGACACGACGACCTACAAGGGCAAGCTCACAATCGACCGCAACGCTTTCGGTATCGGCACCGACAGCATCGCAGCCAAGATCAGCCTAGAAAACGAGGTCGAGCTCAAGTTGCTGCTCGTCACATTCGACTGACCCCCCTTTAAGCTGATGCTATGCGTTGGCCACGGGGTTTCGCTCCTTGACCCCCATGGCAGAACAAGCAAACGCTTAGCGGGTGACAGGCTCTAACGATGTGACGGTGCGCCTGCTCGACCCCCAAGAGGCTCCTCTGCTGATTGGGTTGATCCGACGCTGCTACGGCGAGACCTACATCGACCCGACGTTCTATGATGGGTCGTTGGTTCGGGCGCTGCTCGCGAACGGGAAACTGCATTCGATCGGCGCGTTCTCGGTGTCCGGAGAGCTCGTGGGTCACATGGGGATCACGTCAAGACCGTGGGGCGGGGCTACCTCTGACGCTGGGATGACGCTGGTCGACCCTTTGCATCGGGGGAAGGGGATCGCCCGGCAGGTTGCCGTCGGTCTTGCGCAGCAGTCGGTGGCGCTCGGCCTCATTGGGGTTCACGACTATCCGGTGACCGTCCACGGGGCGACGCAGCGTTTGGCCAAGGGTTTCGGCGTCGATACGGGATTGATGCTCGTCAACATGCCCGCCGATGTCGCGTTTCGAGAAATGGAGACGCCAGCGCCGGGCCAGCGTTCGAGCTCGCTCATGCGCTGGTTGCCGTTCGGTCGCGCGCCACAACGGGATGTTTACTTGCCCGAGCGATACCATGAGCGACTCGTGTCGCTCTACGCGGAAGCGAGGTTGCCGCGTTCGATTCGCGAGGCCGATGCGACGGTCAGCGTTCAGCTGTCGGAGCTCGAGGTGGTCCTCGATACTCGACGGAAGATCGCTCGCATCGGAGTGACGCGAATCGGTGCCGATCTCGATGCCCGAGTGGAAGCAGAGACGCGGACAGCATCGGATGGAGGGGCGATCGTTGGGACATGTCGATCTTCCTCTCTCGGATCCGGGCGCCCCCTTCGCGGCCGTTGTGCTTCGGGCCATGGGATATTCGTTTGCCGGACTGCTCCCGGAGTATCGAGATGGCGATGTCCTTCGCGTACAGTGGCTTTCTCCAGAAGCGAGCGCCTCGGCATCGGCCGTTCTGTCGACCGACACCACCCGAGCGATCGAGGCATTTGTGGTAGAGGACCGAGCGATCTAGTTGCAAGCTAGCGGTGCTGAAAGATCAGTTTGCATCGGGCGTCACCACGGGGCTGACACGCAGCACCGCGCCGCTGGTTCCACCGCCATCGGTCGTTACGTACAGCAAACCATCTGGCCCCATGCGCGGCGAGCGCAAGCGTCCCTCGTCTTCGATGCAGCGACCCCCGTCCGTCACGTTGCCTGCGGCATCAACGAAGTAGATGTGCAAGTGCGTCGCCTTCAAAGTCGCCACAGCAAGCACGCCATCCCAGTTGGCCCATTGCGCACCCTCGATGAAGGTAGCTCCGGAATACGCGAGCGTCGATGATCCTGTCGACCACGCCGCTTCGATCGCGCCGTCGAAGGTCATGGGCACGGACTCGTTGTACCCAGGCACAGGGTCCCACCCGAAGTTGCCCGCCACAAGCAGGTTGACCTCGTCATCGACGCTAGGTCCGTGCTCCGCTGACATCCCGAGGTCGTCCGCCGCGCGAAACGCCATCCCTTGAATGTTCCGATGGCCCTTCGAGAAGACACGCCCTCCGGCGTTGCCGGGCGCGGCCTTTCCGTCTCGATCGATGCGGAGAACCTTGCCGCCGAGCGAGTTGTCGTCTTGAGGGGTGGTGCCGATCGCTGCGTCGCCGGTGCCTACCCACAGATAGCCGTCCGGACCGAAGCGTGGTCGACAACCGCTGTGCCTTCCGGTGCTGTATGGCATTCCGGTCACGATGTCGGTGCGGTCGGGGTCGCTGTCGATCGGCGTGTTGAATGTGTATCGAACCACCCGCACATCTGCGGGGCCGTCGGCGGTCGAGCAGAAGCAGACGTACACATACCGGTTGCTTTCGAAGTTGGGGTCGACCTCGAGCCCAAGCATTCCGCCCTCACCGTTCGCGATGAGATCGCCCGGTTCAATGACAACTGGCGCTTGGTCGATTCCGTCGACGTACACGTTGAGCCAGCCCGGTCGCTCGGTCACCAGCACGGTACCGTTTGGAAGCCATGCGATATCCCACGGATTGGTGAGGCCCGAGATCACTGGCGTGACGTCGAGGTCGGAGACCGTCCCACCGTTGCTGCCCTGGCCGCCCAAACCGCCCTGGCCGCTCGAGCCTCCGCTGCCACCGGCGCTACCTCCGCCCCCGGTCGCCCCGCTGCCTCCGGTGCCGCAATTGCCGCCCCCGCCGTGCCCGCCGCCATCGTCGCACGAGGCGATCGCCAAGCAAGAAATCGTTACCAGCCCCAAAATGCTACGACTAATCTTCTGCATCAGCGTTTCCCCCGATCGCCCAATTAGCCATCAAGTCGGCCTTCGCGCCAGCTGGCGACATCCGCCCTGCTCGGGCAGCCGATACCACGTGCATCGGCGGCCGCAGGATGTCAGAGTTGCGCCCCTTTCCCGCAGGATCAAAGTGAGCTCCAACGTCATGCGAAACACCGGCGGCGCGTCCCTCAATGGCGCGCTCAAATCCCGACAGATGCTCGGGAAGTACCGCATTCGACGGCGTGTCGGCGACGGAGCGTTCGCGACCGTCTATGAGGCCTACGACACGATCGAAGGGATTCGCGTCGCTCTGAAGGTTCCACACCGCGACCTTCTCGCAAAGCACTCCCTGGCCGAAATCCACCGAGAGGTGCGTCTCACCGCGCGGCTCGATCACCAGAACATTCTGCCGCTTCGTAACGCGATGATGATCGACGACTACTTCGTCATCGCAACGCCGCTCGGAGAGCAGACCCTTACCGATCGATTGCGATATCGACTGGGGCCTACGACTGCTTTCTCGTATTCGGAGCAGTTGATCGATGCGCTGGCTTACGCGCACGAACAACGGATCATTCATTGCGATATCAAGCCGGACAACGTCATCATTTTCGAGGGCCAAGAGCTTCGGTTGGCAGATTTCGGCATTGCTAAGGTCGCGATGAAGACACGCACGATTGCGGGATCTGGGCAGGGCACCGTCGGTTACATCGCTCCCGAGCAAGCCATGGGGAAGCCGTCGTTTCGATCCGATGTGTTCTCGCTTGGACTGGTGATGGTCCGCATGTTCTCTGGGCATTTGCCGGAGTGGCCGTTCGACTGGCCCCCACAGGGCGCAGATCGGCTTCGGAGGAAACTCAGCCGCGACTTTATCGACTTCTTGCGGCGTTCGATCGAGGTTCGGGAACGAAAGCGCTTTCGCGACGGTGTTCAGATGCAAAAAGCATTTCAACGATTGGCGCCCAAGGCACTCCGTGGACGTAATGGGAGAGGAGCTGCGTGAGCGATAGCCACATCTTCGCGGATGTGGACTTGAGCCAGAGCGAGTGCTTCGCTTTCGCGGGTGGTGAGGCCGCGGTGTTGAGTGCGCGCAAGCCCGAGCGCCAAGGTCCGAACGAGGACGCAGCCGCGCTGATCTCGATCAGCGACAGGGCGGGTGTGGCTGTCGTGTCCGATGGTGCGGGTGGGCATCCGGGGGGCGCCGAGGCGGCCGCCATTGCGGTCAACTCCGTGTGTGATGCGGTGTCGACCGTTGGCGATGATGTTCACGGTCTTCGCGAAGCGATCATCAACGGCTTTGAATCTGCCGATAAAGCGATCTCTGCATTAGGGAACGGGCGCGGCAGCGACGCTCGCGGTGGTCGAGGTTCAGGACGACACGATGCGCGCTTACCACGCGGGCGATTCGATGGTTCTCGTGACGGGGCAGCGTGGTCGCATCAAATGGCTGACCGTTCCGCACTCGCCTGTCGGTTATGCGGTTGAGGCAGGGTTGCTCGATAGGGGAGAGGCGCTCCTTCACGAGGACCTGCACTTGGTGTCTAATTTCTTGGGTGGGCAGGACATGCGCATCGAGCTCGGCGCTACGCTCAAGCTGGCGTTGCGAGATACGGTCGTCCTCGCGAGCGATGGCCTCAGTGACAATCTGCACCTCGATGAGATCGTCGAGCGGATTCGCAAGGGCCCCCTGCGTGCCGCTGCCAATGAGCTGGCGAGCCTTGGTGCGAAACGCATGCAGACGCCGAGGGAAGGCGCCCCTTCCAAACCGGACGACTTGACCTTCATCGCCATTCGGCGACAGCCCATCAAGGGTCGCAGGCCTCGCATCAACTCCGGAGGAACTCCGAAGCTGCAATGACGCGCCGCTGTTCTCCAAGAGCTTCGTGGCATGCATTCACGGAGCCTCCGAAGAGGCGACACGTTGAGGTTGTCGCCTCGGACGGCTGGTTGCCGAAGGGGACACGCAGGGCCTTCAGAACCGGCCCAATCTCGGGGAGTTGTCTACGTTTTCGCGGTGTGCCTCGGAAGTTCCCGCAACTACATCGTTCGCAGAGGCGGTGCGCGTCCGCTGAGGGCGGAGCCTGCGAGGGAGTGCAGCGCGGAGCTGCTCTCGCAAGATGAGGCGGCGCTCCTGCATGAGCTGGTCGAGCGTGAGCTGCATTGCGTCGAGCACGCGCTGATGGCATTCCTCCACATAGGTCGCGTCGTCTGCAGCTTCCGGCCCGGAGCGCTCGAAGTAGATAGGTTCGAGGACGTCGATGAAGATGGGCACCGGCAAGGGGAGGAAGGGTGGCGCCCCCACCGTGAGCCCCCAGGGGACCGACACTGTGATCGGAAGGACGTCCGTGCGCAGGAATCGATGTGTGCGCAGAAGGCGGGACAACCATCGCCCGTCGCTCACCACCCACCAGACGTCGTGAGATCCCGCTGAGACCACCGGGATGATAGGCACGCCCTCGCGCAGCGCGAGCCGCACATAGCCACGGCGGGGACCGAACACGACGCGACCCCGATCACGTGAGGAGCGAAACGCATCGAGGTCGCCGCCCGGATAGACCAGCACCTTGCGCCCGGCTGCAAAGACGCGGTGTGCATTCTCGGGGTTGGCGGCGATCGCCCCCATTGCCGGTAGCATCTGGTTCGTGAGTGGCGCCTCCATCACGACTTGGTGGGCAAGCGCGTAGGGGACGTCGTCGATCCCACGCTCGCGTGTCAGGGCAACCGCGAGGATCCACGTGTCCGGCGTCATGAAGCCACCACTGTGGTTGCATACGTACAGTGCGCCCCCGTTCGGGATGTTGTCGAGACCGCGGACCCGAGGCCGAAACCACCTCCACAGGATCGGCCCAGCAATGTCTGCGAAACGCTCGAGCACCTTCGGATCGCGATTGTCGAGCGAGTTGACGTCGTGGAAGCCAGGTAGCCGCAGCCAGAAGTGAATCACTGTAAGGAGAGCCTACGACCTGTCCGCCGCGCTGCAATCATCCTGTGGCTCAAAAGCCTACTCCATCGTGGGCGCCGGCGAAAAGGACGCCCAGTAACGATTTCTCGAACGTATCTTCCGGAGGATCGTAGAGTATCGCGTCGCCGACGAGGAATGAAGCATTGACCGAGGCATTACCGAACGCG
>PVMK01182692.1_pt1 | contig 23337 bp, 23 predicted proteins | sample 1853481 | NCBI WGS metagenome assembly PVMK01 (sample SAMN08533507, study PRJNA380276) | Marine sediment metagenome, whole genome shotgun sequencing project. | reverse complement strand
TCTTGCAAGCCTGTCCCAAAAAAGGGGTTAGGAGCTTCTTAGCCCAGATATTTCACGAATTACCTAGGCTATTACCTACCAGGCTGCAAGAATGATTGTCAAGAAAGCAGGTGAGTGAGGCAGAGGGTAGAAGAATTTCGGATTGCGGATTTCGGATTGCGGATTTGAAAAGGCAAAGAACTTGGAGCAGAGAGAAATAATTGCGAAACTGGGAACCCGCCCGTAGGGTGGGAGTCCGAAGGACAATTTCAACTTACAACAAATGAAGCGAAGCTCATACAGTTTCCAGCTGATCGCTGACGGCTGAAAGCTGATAGCTAATATGGACAGGCAAAACCGGCTAAGCTGGCCAAACCGGCTCAACAGACAGATGACAGAGGTCGGAGGTCAGAGGTCGGAGGTCAGAGCTTCAAATATTAAACCAACTGCCGCGAGTGGAATAGAACTATAAGCAGTTCGAACGTCGAATCGCGGCTAAAAGCCGCTCCCACAGGAGACAAGATTCGGGGAAGGACTGATCGGAAATGAGGGCAGATATGACCATAGTACTCCCATTAGCATTCGGTCACGCTAGAATGCGTGAGTTCAGTTTGCCTGAAACTTATCTCCTACCCGATTCGTCTCGCCAGAACCGATAACGTAAGACCTTATAGCCATTCCTAAATTGAATATCCTCTAAGAATACCTTCTCGTTGGCATTAACGTCATGGCAAATCTGAATGTTGGCCTTATGCAGTTGCTCTGAAAGAGGCAAGTCACGAGCCACTTCAACCGTGTAATAATCGGAGTCTTGATTTTCAGCAACCATATTCAAATTCCCTCCTGAGTTGGGGAAGACAAGATTAGCATAAAATATTCCCCCTCAGTTATTAGTCTGCCACAAGACCCAATTTGTTTCACTTCTAATTTAAAAAAACTTAGCATTGAAGATTAACCACAGAGGCACATATCTAGTGTAAATCCGAAATCCGAATATCGAAATCCGAAACAAATTCGAATTACCAAAATCCAAATGACCGAAACACTAGACAAGTCTTTTCGAGAAGTTACGTTTTGGACATTTCAGAATTCGAAACTGGGGACCTGTCCGCAGGGTGGTGAGTCCGGAGGACCAATTTTGTATTTGTTTCGTGCTTCGGGTTTCTTATTTTGAATTTGAGTGCGAAGCACTGATCCGTGTCTCCGTGGTTAATAAAAGCATCTACAGTATATGAAGCTAAACGAATAGATCCAAAGCAAAATCATCGGGGATGCTCCGAAAAGGTTACGAGAATTTGGTTCCTACCGATTGCATTGAGAACACTCCGGACTTAGTTTGATTGAGTAAAGTGAGATCGATAGACTTAGCCCCAGTCCATTTAATGGCGTCTGAACATTCTGGCAAAAACGAAGGAGGGAAGAAAATGACGATAAAAGCGTATGCAGCACAAACAGCTGGAGGACAACTGGAACCCTTTGAATACGATCCTGGGGAGCTTGCGGCTGACCAGGTTGAAATTGACATCAGCTCTTGCGGCATTTGTCATAGCGACTTGAGCATGTTGAACAACGACTGGGAAATGACTGAATACCCCTTAGTGCCTGGTCATGAAATCGTAGGGAAAATTGGCGCGGTGGGTGAACGGGTCACGCATCTCAAGCCAGGGCAGACCGTTGGCCTGGGTTGGTTTTCCAAGTCATGTATGACCTGCAGCGAGTGCATGTCCGGAAATCACAATCTCTGTTCCACCGCTGAAGGTGTAATCGTTGGCCGTCACGGCGGCTTTGCCAACAAGGTACGAGCGCACGAGGGTTGGGTCATTCCCTTGCCGGAGGGCATTAACGTCGCCACTGCGGGACCTCTTTTCTGTGGCGGTATCACTGTTTTTAATCCCATAATCCAAAACAACATCCAGCCCACCGATCATGTTGGTGTCGTCGGCATCGGCGGTTTAGGTCATATGGCCCTCCGCTTTCTTAGAGCCTGGGGCTGTGAGGTCACCGCATTTTCCACCAGCCCCGACAAAGAAGCTGAAGCCCGCGAGCTTGGGGCCCACCATTTTGTCAACTCGCGAGATTCTGACGCTCTAGCCACTCTTGCCAACTCCTTCGGCATGATCCTGGTGGCGGTCAATGTCGAGCTCGATTGGGACGGTTACATTAGCACCCTCCGTCCACAAGGCAAGCTTCACATTGTCGGGGCGGCACCTTCCGTCTCCGCTGCAGTTTTCCCGCTTATTCTGGGCCAGAAATCAATTGGCGGCTCCCCGCTGGGCAGCCCGGCCATGACCGCAACCATGCTCGAGTTCTCCGCCCGACACGGCATCGAGCCTGTAACCGAAACATTTCCCATGTCTAAGGTCAACGATGCCATGGAGAAGCTACGCTCGGGGAAACCACGCTATCGGTTAGTGCTCGAAAACGATCTGGATTGATTAGCACGTGAAAGTGAGTTTTATTTATGACGATCAAGACAAAGACTCTCATCGCTTTGTTACTCTTGAGCATGGTGGACACGGTGATCCCCCTTTCCTATTATAGGAGTCATCCTCATTTACGTTTTGCTTCAGAGACCGCCATGGGTTAGAAATGTTATTGGGGAGCTATATGGGGAAATAGAGTCGGACCGGGCTCGGTAAATGGGAGAAGCAAATGGAATACGATTTTCTGGTAGACACGTATGACACCGAACGGATGAAAACTCTTAGCGTCTGGAGTATGTTTACGGATGACGATCTTCTCATTCGTCCTCAGCCATTGGACAAGAGGGATAGGAATCCGCTCGAGCACATGGTGCATCAGTGCATGAGTGAAGACAAATGGTTTTGCACTATGTTTGGCATTGATGTTGGCGCTCCTCCTTTACCTGAGAAGGAAACACGACTTGAACTTATCAAACGATACGCAGAAGATTCCGGAAAACGACTTGAAATTCTAAAAGAAAAGGACAGAACCTGGTGGGAACAAGAGGTCTCCTTTTTTGAAGCGCAACGAATGAGAACCTGGGTTATGGTGAGAAGGATAGCTCATACAGCGCAGCACCGGGGAGAACAGACGGCTTTGCTGAGAATGTTGGGAAGAGAAATCCATAGTATTTACGGACCGTCTGCTGATACTGGTGGCTTACCCCAAAATGATGCCTTGACTATATATGCCTACCCGGACATAAAGTCTCTAATTGAAGGCGAATCAAAAGGTGGTTTAAAAGCACCCTTACCAGGACCCGGAAACAAACCATCTACAGAGCGGCCTGATGTTTGAGGTTGGACCAAAGAAAATAGGTCGAAATGGAGTAGCGTGTGATGGAAGAAATCAAGCGTATAGCTTTAGTGGCTCACGATAACAGAAAAAAAGATTTAATTGAGTGGGCTGAATGGAATTATGAGGTATTAATACAGCACAAATTGATATCGACAGGAACAACAGGTAGGTTACTCGAAGAATCTGTTAATAAAAGGTTAACTGATGAGGATGCACACCATTTTGAAGTAATGAAACTGAAATCAGGCCCGCTGGGTGGAGATCAGCAGTTGGGTGCAATGATAGCGGAGGGGGGAATTGATTTATTAATATTCCTGTGGGATCCCATGCAACCACAACCTCATGATGTGGATGTGAAAGCACTCCTGAGGATATCTGTTCTATACAATATTCCAACTGCGTGTAACCGTTCTACCGCAGATTTTATGATTTCATCACCTCTTTTGAATGCCGAGTATGAACCAGAACTCAAAGATTATTCCGACTACATAGGACGGACTGTACTTTATGAGAAGGAATAGAAAAGCCCGGCGAAGTTCAGAGGAAGGCTTGTCTATCCCAGGGTTTGGAGTCTGTGGAGATGTTTTTTAAACTATTCCTCGCCTTTACCCTTGTTCCTTTTATAGAAATCTACCTGCTCATCAAAATTGGCGCGCAGGTTGGCGCCTTCAATACTATTCTCATCGTAATTTTGACAGGACTTCTCGGGGCTTCCCTGGCCAGGCTCGAGGGCATCAAAACCATGACCAAAGTCAGGGATAGCCTGAATCGTGGAGACCTCCCTGCAGAAGAAATGTTGGATGCCATGCTGATCTTCGCAGCAGGCGTTGTACTGTTGACACCCGGTTTCATTACCGACCTGGCAGGGCTTACTCTTTTGGTGCCAAAAACGAGGTATTGGCTCAAGCGCTGGTTGCGCAAAAAATTTGATGAATGGCTCAAAAAAACCAACGGCAGAGGGGGAATGTCCATAAGATTCTAGCCCCCACTCTCGGCCGGAGGATAGGCAGCATGAGCAGGACATACGGAGGCAGGCGCAAATCGCGACGGCCTAAAAAGACGGGTGAAAGCAAGACCGTTGATGAGATCGTCAGGGAACTGCGGAAGAACATTTCTCCTGCCAGCAACTATCGAGAACGCTCGTTGAGTATTCACGGACTCTTATGCGCCAAATGTGGCAGAGAGTTCAACAATAACAATAGACACTTACTGACTGTGCACCATAAAGACGGGAACCACCGGAACAATCCCCCTGACGGCTCTAACTGGGAAAACCTGTGCGTGTACTGCCACGAGGATGAACACAGCAGGGAGCTGCTTGGCGACTATTTGAGTGGAGAAGAGGGGGACGGTAGTTGAATACGGCTACCGTTATTTGGTGGCTTGCCGAAATTCGCAGGAAAAAGGGGAATGGTAATGGAAGAATCAAGATCACGAATTAGTAGAGACATTATTCGGTCCTTTCGAAAGAATCTGAACGAGGACGTGATGTTTATGTGCCTTTACATGAGTGAAACTGATGGCGGAATTGTAACAAATGAGCGTCCTTTCACGGGAAAAGAAACTATAGACCTGTTAAGCGCTATTATCGAGGGAGCTGAGGACTTTATCGTGCCAGCGATAATGTATTCCTTGTTCAATGTTTATGGCCCAATCAAAGTATTTGATATTCTTAAGGACTATTCAAAAGGATTTGACATGAAAGGTCCTTTTAAGGTTGATCCCGGGGCAGGCAGCAGCGTGCCGCCAGTGCCAGAGAACTAGCTTGGCGATTTTAGATTGTAGAATGCAGATTTTAGATTTAAGATCTCCCGGTAAGGAAGGCATGCACCTCAATCTGCAATCTAAATTCTGAAACTGGGAACCCGCCCGAAGGGTGGGAGTCCGAAGGACAAATCTTAAATCATACGTAGACTGGCCCAGAGGACCAGGTTTTCTATATTTAATAAAGGGGGCACTGCAATGGATAAGGAAGACCTCAAAAGGCTTGCTGAAAACCCTGAGTTCATCCAGAGCATCTACAATTACTGTGATCGATGGTGTGAACGCTGTCCTTTCACCTCGCGTTGCTTGAATTTCGCCATGGACAGTGAAGAATTTGGAGATCAGGAGGCTCACGACATCAACAACGAAGCCTTCTGGCAAAGGCTAACTGAAACATTCCAGATGACCCTCGAGCTGCTGCATGAAGCAGCCGAAGAAGAAGGAATTGATCTCGAGTCTATCGATGCCAAGGAATTTGAGGAACAAGAAAAGTTGAACAAGGAGTTGGCCAAGAACCACCAATGTTCCCGCGCGGCCAAACTGTATAGCGAGATGGTGGATGACTGGTTCGATTCGGCGCAAGACATCTTTGGGCACGAGGACGATGAGCCAGACCTTGAGGTGTCAGCGGATATAGGGGATGTTGACCCGACTGAAGAAATTTCCGACTTCGGCGAAGCGGTGGAAGTGGTCCGCTGGTATCAACACCTGATTTATGTCAAACTCATGAGGGCAATCCGTGGAGAGCTGGATGAAAGGCTAGAGATTCTTGATGAATTTTCTAAAGACTCGGATGGCTCGGCCAAAGTGGCATTAATCGCCCTGGACCGTTCCATTGCTGCCTGGGGAGAAATCCGCAATCTTTTTCCTCACCGTAATAATGACATCCTCGATATTTTGGTACATCTTGAGCAGCTACGGAGAAACGCGGAAAAAGCCTTCCCGGAGGCAAGAGCATTTATCCGACCGGGTTTTGACAAGATAGATTTGAATAGTTAGTAAGGAGATAGGAGTCAGGAGACAGGAGCCAGGAGGGAACAGATAACCACCAAGACACGAAGACACAAAGAAAAACAAATAGTGGTGACAAGAGCTCAGCTGAGCAAGTTTGAAAAATTATGTGATGTGTTCTGCTTATTTAATCTTGATGGCTTGGTGCCCTTACGGCGAGGAAAAAAATGAACCACCAAACTCCGAGGAGTCAGAGCCGAATGCGCCCAGAGAAACTATGGACTCTGACCAGTTCTTTGCTGTAGAGAAAGGCGCCATCCCGCTCGCCCCAACCATCACCCTGCCGTTCCAGAATCCAGCCGCTCTCCTTCTTGCCGCCAAAGGGAAGGCGCAGAGGAGTGAAGTGAAAATCGGGGTTATCGTGAACCATCCCGAAGTGTTCATGGAAGGCCCTCCTCGTTTCGCCCGATGGTGACCCGTAAAAAGCCAGAAGAAAACCGTATTTGGTCTGAGTCAACTCCTGCACTATGGGCTCATGGTCATCGAAGGGTTTGAGGAGAAGGAAGGGACCGAAGAGTTCCAGGTCTGGAATTTCCCCTCCTTCCATTTCGAGAACCAGGGGAAGCACCCTCTCGCCTTCAATAGTGCCCGCAAGCTTACGAGCCCCTGAACACCTATCCAGAGCCCTCTCAAGAATTAATCGAGTCCGTTCCACCCGAATGGGCCCAATGTCCGTCTCCTGATCGAAAGGATCTCCAACCTTTAAATTTCCAGTGAGCTCCAGGATCTGCTCGCGTACCTCTTCATAGAGATCCCTGTGAATCAGTGCTTTTTTCAGGGTGGTGCAGTATTGGCCGCCGTTGATAAATGCCCGGCGCGCAATAAACCGGCTTGCAGCCTGCGCGTCAGCATCCTCAAACACCACAGCTGCAGGCATACCACCCGGTCCGGCGAAAAAAAGCTTGTCAAAGGCGCTATGTTTACTGCGGTATGCCGCCCCCACCGCCGAGGCACCGGAAATGAAGAGAACCCTGACCGCCTTATCCTCCACGCACCCTCGGCCAAACCCCCTGTTATCTTGACCCATTACCGGTTCAAAGGTTGCAAAAGGCTTGCTCATTGCGGCGACCAGAGCAGCCGTACGAGGCGTCTGCGAGGAGAAACTGAAGCGCAGTCGGTTCCCTGTGAGCAGTGCCGAACCGCCGAGACGGGCCAGCATTACACTGGGAGCGTCGTAGGGGAAAATCGCCGCAACAGTACCGTAGGGTTGACCATTTTCCAACCACTCGATCTCTTTCTCCATTGTCTGCAAATACTCAACAGCCAGTTCCACTTCCACAGAGGTGATTTTTACCGGAAAGCCGGCGTCCAGTGCCGCGGCTTCCTGAAGCTCTGAGGTTTGGCCCTCAAGTGCACTTGCAAGGTCCTGTATTTCCTCTAGTCGACTCGTATAATCTACGTTTGACACAGCTATTCTCCTCCTTGGAAATCCTTCACTGATACAATCTACTCGGATTTTACCAAAAGGCAACCATTTCCATTTTGTGGAAACGGCTAAGCCTATGACCGGGAGAAAATGGTACGACAAAAACCGTTCACTAGCTTGGATAAAAAACCTGCGCTATACTGTTTCACCGTAATGGCGAAGAATCCCACAAGAAAGACCCTGATATGAGTGCTGCTCAAAAGTTTATACCGGTATGGAAGGACGAATATACGATTCACTCATATCAGGTGGATGTTAGCAATAATGCGACCTTGGTCGTTTTGTCTCAGCTCATGCAAGAATCAGCCTGGAATCATGCTGAACATCTCGAACTTGGTTTTTCACATTTGAACAGAAAAAACTTTATCTGGGTCCTCTGCCGACAACTGGTCAAGATGTATTCTTTTCCCAAATGGGGGGATATGATCCAGGTTCATACGTGGCCGACGGCAAAAGACAAACTCTTTTGTTATCGTGACTTCAGAATCTCAGACAGTGCTGGCTCTGTCATCGGTGAAGCGACCACTACCTGGTTCGTCATCGATCTCGCTTCCAGAAAACCGCAAAGAACAGATTCGTACTTCCACGTAGACCTACCGGAGGATGTTGAGCGTGTGTTCCCAGGCAAGTTACATAAGCTACACCCTGTGAGTTCAACAGCAAACACTAGATCGGTTCAGGTTACTTACGGGGATCTGGATAGAAATGAGCATGTAAATAATGTGAGATACATAGATTGGATTCTCAATGGTCTCCCGTTTGATTATCTGAAAACACATGAGTTGAAAGAGATGGAGGTCAATTATCTCTCCGAGGCCGCTTATGATGATGAAATCCTGGTAAGTTCCGAAAAGAAGGAAGCATCTAATTTCTTCCACAGCTTGATTCGGAACAGAGATAACACTGAGCTTTGCAGGGCTCGAACAGCGTGGGAGAGCAAAAGCAAATGATCAACAGGAGTGTATGTTGTCCCAGGTGTTGCAAATCAAGCAGTACAGGACCACCTTGAAGACATTCGAGGTAATATCATGCTCTTTGCTCAAGAGGCTGAGGTAACGCTGCTCTAGCCCGGATATTTCACGAATTGCCTCCTCCGAATGAAAATGGACTCATGATCATATACGACCAAGAAGAAAAAATGACCTTATATGAGTTCGGTATTGAGATTCCTGTCTCTGACAGTAGGGTGAGCAAAACTTTTGAGAAGTTGAGATCTCACAGAATACGATTTTCTGCAGAATAAGTCCATCCCCAGCGCTTATCTCATGGCTGGCGGCTATGGTGAAAGCTCGTGGGAGGTTTACGCACAGTTTTTGGAATGGGCCTTGCTTGATAATCTGGAGTGAACGTGGGAGCAGATGCTATGTCAACGGAAGCGCAAAAAAAAGATGGTTTTCTCGTTGGTGTCATCTCGGACACCCACGGTCATTTACGACCTGAGGTGGCTGAAGCTTTCGCAGGTGTAGACCTGATAATTCATGCTGGTGACATTGGCAAGAATGAGGTGCTCGAGACATTGCGCGCCATAGCCCCTGTACATGCAGTGCGAGGTAACATGGACGGTGGCTGGGCCCATGGTCTTCCAGCTGCAGAGGTGGTTGAGATCGGAGAGGTTTTGATTTATGTGCTGCATGACGCCTATCTCCTCAACCTGGATCCGGCTGCAGCCGGCTTTGTCGCTGTCATAAATGGTCATACCCATAGAGCCGCTGTCGAGAAGCGGAAAGGTGTGCTTTTCCTCAACCCGGGCAGTGCTAGCCCCCATAGCTCATCAGGCACGGTTGCCCTGCTTCGTATCCGGGGAACCTCCCTTGTACCGGAAGTGGTGGAACTTTAGCCTGCAGGCCTTAGTGAAAAATCTAGGCCCAGATGACCTGGCTTTGAGTTTTCTCTGAGGGGGCTTAAGTAGTTTTTCCTTCGTACACGAGTCAGCTGGAGTAGTGGAGTCTATAAAATCCCAAACTCCAAGCACCAAATCTCAGGGCTATAGGTGTCAGGTGTCAGGAAAATGAAACATGGAACCTGAAACCTGAACACTGAAACCTTTTTTCTTCTTCCAGTCTTGTAACAACTCTCCACTCTTGCCCGACTATCTGTCAACGGTGGCTTGGAAACAAAACGGCAAACAGTTACCTTTAACCCGGATATTTCTGGCTAACCCACCGGCGCAACCTGGGGACTATTGGTGAAATAGAGGGGAGCAGTAATGAAAAGAACGCTTTTGGGTCTGACGATTTCCATTCTAGTTGCTGTGTGTCCAGCCTGGGGTCAGGATGCCACGCATCTTTTCAATCTTGGCCTGGAGAGTTCCATGGTCAACAAAAAGATCCACTACTTCACCAAGGCACTGGAGCTGAATCCACGGCTGGCAATTGCCTATGACAAAAGGGGACGACTCTATTACTTCAAAGAGAATTACGACAAAATGATGTACGATTATTATAAAATTACTGAGCTTAGACCCTCGGACCCGGAGGGTTACCGAATGCTCGGTCTAGCTCATCTGAGAATGGGTAATTTAGACGTGGCCATAGATAAATTCTCCCGGGCTGTCGAGCTTGAGCCTAAGCTTGCAAGTGCCTACGGCTATCGGGCAGAGGCCTATCATCTGATGGGTTTTCCGGAGAAGGCCATTCAGGACGCCACCAGGGCCATTGAAATTGGCACCGCCCAGCCAACCATTGGTAGAGCATATACAGTACGGTCAAAGGCATACAGACAGTTGGGGCAAGAGGGTCTAGCTAATGCAGATTTCGACAAAGCCTACGATTTAGATCCGGAAAACTACGGTTACAAATACTTCACCATTACCAATCACCTGGCATCTTTTACAAATGATGCCAGCTACATCAGTACAGGCGATATTCGCCGCTTGGGACTTATCGGTGTAATAGCAGTTCTGGCTGTGCTAATCTTCAAACTGGTCTTGCCGAACCCGCGTAAATGATGGTAATTATTGCGCAGCTTCTTCTCTTATCCACCTCCGTGCAATCTCAAAGTATTGGAGTGGTGGAGTTGGTGGAATATGAGCCCAACACTATGTGCTCGCATGAGGATCGGAGCGTGCAATCCATCTCTGTCAAGACTGATCACACTTTTGCTGATCGCCTTATTACTTCTGGCTGCATGCTCAAAAGAGGACGACATAGAACAGATCCTGAATCTAATCAAGGAAGGTGCGAAGCTGGCGGAAGAACACAATGCCGCTGGTCTTTTAAAGCTCACTACCGAGGACTTTGTCGCCCGGCCGGGTAAGCATGATGGTCAAGAGGTCAGAAGGATACTCTGGTTCGCTTTCAACCATTACGGTAATTTCAAAGTCATGTATCCTGAGCCCAGTGTCGATCTCGAGGAAAGTGGCCGGGAGGCATCCGCAAAAGTCTATTTCATGATAGTCAAAAAAGAACGATCCATTCCGGCACTCAAAGATCTGTACAGGGATCCTCGAGGTTGGCTCGAGGAGGTGGGAGAAACCGCTGATCTTTACCGTCTCAAGCTGGAATTATTGAAAAATAACGAGGATTGGCTGGTGAGAAGCGTACTCCTCGAACCTTTCAGGGGTGTTGGATTCAGTGGGTAGCAATATAGACCCGTTACCCTTGTTGCACACGATGGTGGTAACCACAGAGACACGGAGGCCACAGAGGAGATAGTTATTGTCAGTCGTCCGTTGTCCGTCGTCCGTGGCAAAGGGAAGACAGCTTTATTGCAACGGACTACTGACCACGGACCACGGACAATATATTGAGGGGAAAAGGGAATATGGCACAGAGTAAGACGGTGTTGTCTGTCTAGAAGCTCATCGATGATTTGGCTATTTCTTACCCCACTTCCTCGCCAAATAACTGTCTCTGCCTGACCCGTATCGATAAAGCTTATACCTTACAGGATTCTTCTTGTAGTAACCCTGGTGATACTCCTCAGCCCTGTAAAAAGGGGTTGCGGGTACAATTTCGGTAACGATCTTTTTGGCAAACTTACCGGTGTTCTTCAGCTCTTTCTTGGAAGCCTCAGCCAGTCGTTCTTGCTCTTCAGTATGGTAAAAGATCGCCGTCCTATACTGGGCCCCGGTATCACCAAACTGCCCATTTTCCTGGGTGGGGTCAATATTCATCCAGAATACATTGAGCAGTTCCTCATAGCTTACGCGGGAGGGATCGTACACGATTTCCACGGCTTCCGCATGGCCTGTGTTGCCAGCAGAAACTTGCTTGTAGGTGGGATTCTCTTCCTTGCCGCCACAGTAGCCCACCGTGGTGGATATCACCCCATCAAGCTTGTCAAAGGGCGACTGCATGCACCAGAAACAGCCACCGGCGAATGTTGCTTTCTCGAGTTTGTTTTTGGAGACACTTGACCTGGTCTCCGCACCACTTGCATATGTAGTGCTGAGAAGGCCCAGTGCCAGGAACCCTATTAAATATATGATGCTGAGTTTGTACATGAACAACTTCCTTTCTATACAAAATGTCATTTGTTCCATTAATGATAATCACTAATCTCTCCATGTTCCAGCCCGGACCCCGAGCGTGCCGCCCCGTAAGGGGCTAACTCAGACAGAGGGCAGAGCAAATGCTGTTTCAAAATCCCCCCCAACCCCCCTTTATCAAAGGGGGGAACTCCATGGAATCACACCAAAATATCCCCCTTTAGTAAAGGAGGACCAAAAGGCTGTCCGACAATGTCATTCTGAGTCGCGCCGCAGGCGGGCGAAGAATCTCGACGCCTAAGTGGCTGAGACCATGAGATTCTTCGCTTCGCTCAGAATGACAAACCGAGGCTTACGGCAGGTTATCAGACAGCTTCCTAAGGGGGATTTATGTCTGCGGCTGGACGTTCAGCAAACGAAAAAAAAGAGTCTTTTCTTATTGGAGATCACGCCTGACTGATTTGGGCAAAGAAACGGTAAAAACCATATGATCTATTTCTGACGCATAGGAGAGAAGACCTCCCATATTCCTGAGGAGACGGTAGCAGAGCGGCAGGCCGATGCTCTCGCCGCCTTCAGCGAAGGGCATAAAAAGGAGTTCCGGATGCTTGACTGCCGGTTCGGAGGATGGATTCTTGAACTCAATGTAGAGGTCTTGCTCACTTTCAAAGGTCCTGATGGATAAAACGCCACCATTGTCCATGGCCTCGGCCGCATTGAGAATGAGATTGACAAAAATCTGGGTCAGTATGTCCGGGTCGGTGTAGACGTCCGACAGATCTGGATTGAGATTCAGTTGGCACCTGAGCCCTCTGATTTCGGTTTCAGGCGAGAGCAAGCCTACAGAGTCAGTGATAATGCTGTTGACAGAACATTCCTGAGGGTGGATTTCTACGGGGTTTAGATAGTTCCGTATCCTTGACAGTATTTTCTCCAAGCGTTGGGACTGCTGCAGGATAACGTCACACTCGGTCATATCCGGAAACTTCTTTTGAAGGCGTCGGGCAAAGCCGCCCAAGGAGACGAGTGGATTGCGAATTTCATGGGCTACTTCAGCAGCAATGGCGCCCAGAGTATTGAGCTTTTCTCTTTGGACAATGGCTTTTTGCAGTTGTTTTCGTTCGGTAACATCGAAGAAAACTCCGCTCACATATTCAATCTCCCCGTCCTTATCGCAAACTATCTGACCCCTTTCCTGTATCCAGAGAATTTCTCCACCTTTTGTTTCAATTCTGTATTCCCTTACATAGGACTTGTTCGTTTTTAATGCTTGAATAAAAGCCTTCTTGGCAGTTTCGAGGTCTCTCCCTATTATGACCTCAGACCACTTCTTTTTCCGAGAGTTGAACTCTTCCATGCGAGTAGCCTGTAAGCGACCTTACTTTTTCATCCATAAAGTCCACAGACCAGTCCTTGTATCCCCTGTAGACAATACTGGGCATGTTATTTATGAGAAGTCGGTACCTGGTTTCGCTTTCCCTAAGTTCTTGCTCAATCCTTTTGCGATCTTCTATCTCGCGTTTAAGCTGCTCGTTTGTCTGCAACAGTTCGGCAGTACGTTCTTGCACCCGTAACTCCAGTTCGGCGTGAGCTTTTTGCAACGCCTCTTCCGCCCGCTTGCGGTCGGTAATATCTGTGAGGACCCCCAGGCTGCCCGTTAACTGTCCATTTGCATCGTAAAAGCCCTTGGGAGATATCAGAGTGTAGACCCTTTGACCGTCTTTTGCTCTCCAGTCGATCTCATAACTTCTTGCTTCGCCCCTTTGACGTCTGCCCATCTGGTCTTGCATGAAGTCTTTGTAATCCTCATGGACAAATTCCACGATATGACGGCCTAGCATCTCCTCCCGAGAATATCCCAACATCTCGCAAAGTCTTTCATTGACAAAGGTAAATACGTAGTCCTGGTCCGCCATCGCCAACCCCTCGTTCATGGTCTCCACAAGGTGGCGATAGCGTTCCTCACTTTCCCGAAGTGTCTCCTCAGCTATCTTACGATTGGTGATGTCGCGAAGCAGGCCGTCGTAAGAAACGAGATTTCCCTGCCCATCGCTCGTGGGAACCAGACTGTTACTTACCCATCTAATCTGGCCATCCTTTCTTATAATGCGATGTTCTATCGGTTCCGGGTCATGTCCCGACAAAGCTTCCGAAGCCTGCGCTCGGATAATATCCTGATCTTCTGCGGGTACCATTCGGATCCAGAGGAAGGGATCTGCGTTAAATTCCTCCGCAGTGTAGCCCGTCACAGCCTCACAGGTTGGCCCATGATGAGTTTCCGCAGGATGACCGTCTGCTACCTTCACCGTAAATATGTAATCCGTTATGGCCTCGGTAATCCTCCGATATCTTTCCTCACTCTCACTCAGCGCTGCCGCTACCCCTTTGCTGTCGGTTTCCAATTGGGTGTGACGTTGACGTAGTATGTCCAATTCACCGATGAGTTGTTTCTTGGACTTATTTTCGTCTTTCATCTCTGCACCTTACAAATAAAGTGTATCTCCAAGATGTTAGCTTAACCAGCGTCCGCATCTGCTTGGCTAGGCCGGCTTCGCTGCCTACCAATCCGGTAGAATAAGGTACATTACAAGAGGAAGGCGAGAGTTTCAAGGGGAAGATTGCCAGGAGTTTCCCCAAAAATGGATGTTTGATGTTTATACATTGAAGCTATTGCCGAGTTGCGTCTCATTTGGAAATGAAAATGTCTTCCTGGTGTTTCTTCTGTCGTTCCAAGGCTCCGGCCTGGTCACTTCAAGCGCAGCTGGGTGCGGGGGAACAGGGAGGGGGAGCCTTCCCCCAAACTCACTGGCCAGTGAAACATGTGGGTTAGTCAAGCCTTGACATTAGTATGATAATCATAAAGGGTATTCATAGCCCGGATATTTCATTACCAGTAGACGTGATTGCCAAACATGAAAATACACGTCACAGCTTCCAGTTGCGTGCGGATTTTGACCTTTCTTCTGTTTCTCGGATGTATTCTGCAAGGCTGTATGACTCCAGGCAAGAATACACCTACCGCCGATTCGGACTCCATTACTATCCACCTTGATAAGGTGAAGGGGGACCTCGAACCTCTTAACTTTCAAACACCGCCGCCGTTTTCGAAATCTACCCACGAGTATTTCAGCTACTATGGCTTGGAGATTGATGGCGCAGAGCATATCTTCGGGACGTTCAGTGTTAGTGACAAGATTCTGTCTGCTCACATTTTCAAACCAAAAGAAAGCAAAGGAACTGTGATCCTACTGCATGGTTATGCTGATCACACAGGGGTCTGGAGACATGTAATTAGAACTGTGGTTAAGGAGAGATACACGGTTGCTGTGTATGACCATCCGGGGCATGGTCTTTCGAGCGGAGCTCGGGCATCAATTGATGACTTTTCTGAATATGTCTCTGTCTTGAAGGACTTCTTGCGGATTGCTCGTGTGCATCTTCCTGGGCCCTATCACCTAGTGGCACACAGCATGGGTGGCGCGGTAACGTTGGACTACCTCTTGACTGTTGATCAACCGGGTGTGGAAAAAGTGGTCCTCATTGCACCGTTAGTTCATTCCTCCTACTGGCATCTTTCCCGGTTTGGACACTCCCTGGGGAAGCATGTGACCGATTCCGTGCCAAGAGCCTCCCAGAATGCTTCCTCAGACGAAGAGTATCTCATGTTAACAGAAAAAGATCCGCTTCAGGCGAGACAGGTCGCAATGAAATGGTTCAGTGCACTTGTCGAGTGGAACCAGAGAATTCTCAACTATGAGCCGTCCACATTGCCAATAAGGGTAATTCAGGGAACTGCCGACACCGCGGTTGATTGGAAGTATAACGTTGAATTTATTAAGGAAAAGTTTCCAAATGCAGACATCATTTTGATCGAAAACGGCGGTCATCAACTGATGAATGAATCCCTGCCCATGCGAGCCGAGGTTATTAATCTTGTGGTGGACTATCTCAAGGGACTGGCTAAGCAGTAAGAGAAAAAAGATGCTCAAATTGGAAACTCATATTCGAGGCTGTCCGATAACCTAATTTACGCTAATGACTCCATTTGTCCCTCAGTAAAATGCGCTACGCAATTATCACTAATCCTGTCTCAGGTAAAATGACCGCGGAGCAGAAGCGTGCTGCCTTGGCGCAAGCCGCGGAGATTCTGGATACCGAAATCTACGGCCTTGATACCACTACAGCTGAAGAATTCGGTCAATGCGCCAGGGAACTCTCCACCCGCTGTGATGTACTCGTGGCCGCCGGGGGAGACGGCACCTTTTCGGACATCATCAATGCTATCGACACGGCCCAAACACCGGTTGGTTTTCTCCCCCTCGGTACCGGCAATGCCTTGCGCCACGCCTTACAATACAAAGGCGAACTGGCTGATGTTGCGGTGCGCATAAAGAACAGCGAAATTCGTGAATATGACCTGATCAATTGCGACCAAGAAAGACGTGCTTTTACCTCATCAGTGGGGATTGAAGGCACCATAATAAGGCTCAGACAGCACTATCGCGCCCGAGGTGGTACCGGCTTCAAAACATATTTCAGAGCCGTCCTAAAATCCTATCTCAAAAACTATGAGCGAGCCAACGCCAAGATTACTGTGGATGACGATACATTCGAGGTGAGAAATCTGTTGACCTTGATGGTAGTCAAACAACCATACTATGGCTTCGGAATGAAGGTTGTGCCCAGAGCCCGATTCGACGACCGACAGCTGCATATCCTTTGCGTAAGTTCCGGGCTCATTAAAACTGTTATTGGGGGGACGGCAGCATTTATAATCGGCAATCGAATTGGCGAATACTGTACCGGCCGGCAACTACGGGTGAAGTTGGATCGTCCACTGGTACTGCAAACCGACGGCGACGAAGGCTGGGCTGCTGACTCATTCTCTTTTACAATTCTCCCCAAGGCCTTGAAGATTAAATGCTAGTACCCTGAAGCCAAACCAGTGTAACCTCCGTCGTCTGCTCGTATTATATCATCCTTACTGACATCGTCGGTGAGGACTGGTTCACTCATCCCATCTTTGCCCATACTGTAAAGGTCATAGTCAGTATTCAACGGACTGCCTTTTTCTAAACCCTTGCCTTTCCCCTTGCCTTTCCCTTTTGCCCCTTTTGCTCGCCTATTGTCTTCCGCCCCAGGTGAGTCGAAATTGATGTATTGGTAATCGTTTTTCCAAGGATCTAGGGCAAATCCACGTCCCAGGTCCTTAAGATTACCGGGCAGTGTTTCGGTGTCATTCAAAAAATTCATGATCTCTTTTTCAAACATCCTGATTTCCGCTACAGCGCGGGTATTTCTTGCGCTATCGATAAAATGCTTATACACATTCACGCCAATAGTCGAAAGTATCCCAATAATGGTGATGACCACGATGAGCTCGGCGAGGGTGAAACCTCTCGTCCACCACTTCCGGTTGTGGGAACCAAATGAAGTAATACCAGTAAGCCAACGGAGAATTGACATATTCCTGGGGTCAAATAATTCTTGCATCTGTATCTGCCGGTTCCTCAAGGTTATGGCATCTTTCGTCTTACGACACTGGTACAGAATTATCCTGTCTCTTGTTCCACCTTGTCTTCGTCACTCAGCCGAAAGCGATGCACCTGTTCGAGCAGGTCAGCGAGATGCTGGCGGTGTTCCTGGAGAAGCTGCTGATCTGAATCCTGGCCGCCACTTATCTGGCTCGGTGTTTGCTCAATGGCGCTGAACGATCCCAGTGCTCTCAGACCTGCTTGCTGCAAGCTTTCGCATCGTTCAGAAAGTCCTTCTATCATCTGATTGAGCGCCTCTTCCTCGCGGTGAAGGTAGTCGCTCTTTCTAATCTTCACTCGAAAATTCAGATCCCCATTTCCTATTTTTGAAAAAGCCCAACGAAAACGATAAAGCGGACCAATGAGCCGATGGAATATTCGTACTGAATGGATGCCCAACACGCACACCATCGCGATGATAGCCGGCCATACCCGTGAATGGAGGGTCAGTAGTCTATCGGCGGCTGCGGCACGCATTTCCAAGCTCAGATCTTGGTTGGCCATGGCAAGTATGTCGGGAATAAAGAGGCAAACGGCCAAGAAAAGCACGATGACCAAACTGTAAGTTAAAATGATGGCCAAGACTCTATACTGTAGTGATCGGTCTACGATGGAGTATTGTTTTCGTCTCGTCTTTACTGTCATGACAACTCCTTGTACTATCTCCATCAAGAAAAGAGTTCGGGACTTATTGAAACCCTAGATCAATTGTTATCGAGGACTTCACGAATCACCCTGAGCATTTCCTTTATGTCGTATGGTTTACTAATGTGGCCTCTCGCCCCAGCCTTGATAGCTTCTATTGCTGGTCCATCCAATGCATAGCCACTGGCAATCAGAACCCGTGCCTGCGGATCTATCTTCAGAAGCTCCTCAAGACATCTTCTGCCGCCCATTTCAGGCATGATCAGGTCGAGTATCACTAGATCAATCCGCGCTTGCTGTTCGCCATAAAGCTTTAGCCCGCTCTTCCCATCTGGTGCAGTAATAACCGTATAACCCGACTCACCCAGCACCTGCACTACCAGATCTCTGATGAATTCCTCGTCATCCACCAACAGAATTGTCTCACTCCCTTTCATGATTGGAGCTCTCGCCTCTTTTTCATCAGCTACCTGTACTTCTCGGTCCAGAGTCGGCAGATAAATCTTGAAAGTTGCACCCTCACCGGGGTCGCTGGTGCAGCTTATAAAGCCGTTGTGGTTTTTCACAATTCCATAGACCATGGCCAGACCTAGGCCTGTACCCTTGTCTACATCTTTGGTGGTGTAGAATGGTTCGAAGATGTGCTCCTGGGTTTCCGAATCCATACCATGACCACTGTCTGAGACCGTCAGCAGGGCATAAACCCATGGGGTGGCATCAGGGTGCAGTCGACAAACTTCATCGTTTAGAATCGCATTCTCTGTTTTTATGAGCAGCTTGCCCCCTTCAGGCATGGCATCCTTGGCATTGACCGCCAGATTCATGAGTATCTGCTCCACCTGGATGGGATCGGCGTTAACAATCCTGAGATTGTCAGCTAGATCTAGGTCAATGTTGATCATTTTAGGAATGGTGCGCTCCAAAAGCGTCTTTACCTTTATAACCTCATGGTTCAGGTCCAGGGGGCGCCTGTCACTGTCAACAGCCCGGCTGAAGGTGAGTAACTGCTGGGTGAGGTCAGCGCCTCTTTTGGCGGCACCAACGATACGCACCAATGCCTGGTGGGCGCGCTCGTCCCGGTTTGCATCTTGAAGAAGCATCTGACCGTAGCCTTGAATAACCTGTAGTAGATTATTGAAATCATGGGCGATCCCGCCAGCTAAAGTGCCAACGGCTTCCATTTTCTGGGCTTGGAGCAGCTGGTATTGTATTTTCTCCTTTTCCTCTTGCGCCTGCTTGCGCTCGGTGACGTCTGTCAGGAAATTGAGGGTGGCTGGTTTGCCTTCCCAACTGATTAAGACTCCGTTGGCCTCCAACCACTTAATACCCCCTCTTTTGTTAACAACCCGAAAGTCAAAGATTCTAGCTGCTCCTTCTCCCTCAAGGAGTTCTTTGAAATACTCTGACGCCTTTGCTTGATCCTCTGGGTGGACAAAGTCCACAAATGGTCTGCTGGTTAAATCTTTACTTGAACAACGCACAAATTCCCGGATTTTGGGATTGAAAAATCTGGACATTCTATCCTGAATAACCAATATTGCCTCGCTGGCGTTGTCCACTACCAACCGATATTTTTCCTCCGATATATTAAGCTGTTTTTTTGCTTCTATGGATTCATCATAGTGTTTCTTTAGAGTTAAGACTGCTTTTACTCTTGCCGTCAGCTCTGGCATGAAGAAAGGTTTTGTAACATAGTCTATGGCGCCGGCCTCCAAAGCTTTGACAATGTTTTCTTTCTTATCTACAACTGTCACCATCAAGATGGGAATGTGTACTGTGACTGGATCTTCTTTAAGTTTTCTAGTAGCTTCGATACCGTCGATTACCGGCATCTGAACATCCATTAAAATCAGGTTGGGTTTAAGCCTGCGAGCCGTATCTAGCGCTTCCTTGCCATTGGTTGCAATATGGACCTCATATCCTTCGTATTGGAGTGCCGCACAGAGAGCGTCTCTAATCTCGGTATCATCATCCACCACCAAGATTCTCTCCGGCTCTTTGATCAAAGAAGGGTCAGCAATCACACCTGTCTCCTGGTATTGGGAATAATCTACTGTAACCAAGCAGAATCCATGCCAAAATTGCTCTAATTCGAATTATTCAGAATCAGCTGTCGCGACGAACCAAGCCGAAGGAAGGCGCGAGGACGCCCTCCATCCGGCTCAGACCTGTAATAAACAGCCACCAGTGTACGACTCCCTTTTAGAGCGAATAAAGAATCCGGGACCAAAGGACGTGGCTTTGGGCCACCCCCAGAGGGGGGTTCAATGGTCTTTACCTCATGCGGCAGTATGCTGGAGTGCTAAAGTGACTAGAAATTCCAAACCTGTTTTGGTCATTTGAGATTGGAATTTGAGATTTATTTGTAATTTGGTGCTTGGAGCTTAGGATTTCATAGACTCAATTACTTCACAGCAGTTTGCGATGTTGAATAAGGTCTAGACATGGGCAAAACACTGGTTGTCACAATAAGTTGCATGCTCTTTATCAGCGCCCCGGCCTGGGGACAGGATGCCATGTACTTTCTTAATCAAGGCCTCGAGAACTCCATGGCAAACAAAAAAATTCATTACTTCAGCAAGGCCTTGGAATTGAATCCCAGGCTGGCTGTCGCCTACGAGAAACGGGGGGTACTTTACTATTTTCAGGGGAAATATTCTGAAATGTCAGAAGATTTTTTGAGACTTGCAGAACTCGACCCGTCTAACTCTGAAGCGCATCTGATGCTCGGCCTGGCTTATCTAAAAAGGGATGAGTATGACAAGGCCGTTGAGAGCTTGGCCCGGGCCATTGAGCTAAATCCTCGGCTGGCCAGCGCATACGGTCATCGCGCGGAGGCCTATCGCCTTAAGGGAATGGTTGACGAAGCGATCCAGGACTCTACCAAGGCTATCGAGCTTGGGGACACAAAACAAGCCACCGGCAGGGCTTATACGACCCGGGCGAAGGCTTATTTGCAGTTGGGTAAAACCACATTGGCCGATAAGGACATTCGGAGATCTTTGAAACTAGATCCCAGCTTCTTGTTTTATATTCACCCTACCATGACCAACTACCTTGCCGATTACGTAACCGATTTCGACCATGAAGGTTCAAAACATATTCGTTGGCTGGGACTCTTGGGGTTGCTCGCTCTTTCATGTGTGCTCATCTTTCGGTTCACCTTGCCTGCTCCTCATAAAACTGATGATAATTGAGTAGCGGTGTTCGTTATTGAGTAAGGACTGCAGTTTATTCTGCAGGAATCTGTAGGTAAAGACGAAGGCGGAATGGTGTTGGCTAGTCTGGAAGACCGCGATCTTGTGGGATGGATACTAACTATTGTCCATCCAGAAATTCTGGGTGGACAATAATTAGTCGAGCTTTGATTCACTCTCTACCTGCCACCTCATCTGGCACATCTATTGCACCATTACACACCGGGCAAAAATACACGGAATAGTAGGTTTCGATGAAGAAGACCCTGTCAGACACAAACATTCTTCTCCGCAGCCAAATAACAGATGATCCTCACGGGGAGATCAAGGTCAAGCTGGCGGAATTTCTCCTCGCCCTGATTCAAGCCTTTCTGCGCACCGGTTATTACACTCCCGACCATCCCGAATCACAAAAAGCTAAGGTGGGACTCTACGAAGATTTTCAAAGTCTTTTCTCTCAAAGAGACGAGTTGACCTTCCTGGTACGCGAAGAACTTGAGGGGAAAAACATCTTAATCGAGGGGGTTCTGCCCGAGGTCCAAGACCTCAATGGTCTGATGATAGCGGGGATGGCAGATATGTATGTTCCCAGATTTGTCAAATTCCTCGAACAGAAAGACCTTATCAGTTTGACTCTCAAGAACGCTATGACTCAGACGGAATTCACCAGTTTCGTCGACGTCATGAGCGAGCCTACTTTTGTCGACACCAAAGAGACTGGCGCTAAAGAAAAGTTCAGCCATACTCTGCAAGAGAGAAACATCTTCAACATCTCTTACATCTACAATGAAGAACTCGTTATCGCACGAAACATTCCTTGGCGATCTCAGATCGCCCTTACTCGTCTCAAGAAAGACTTCAGCTTGGTCCCCTTTTTCACGGACCTCGACCTGGAAGGGCTGAAGAAAGTCAGAAAGCAGATCATCCAGGACTTAATCAGACCATTGCGAAATGCTGAAGCCATCTACCATATTTTGATGAACAGTGATCTCGCTGTAACCGAGGAATTTAAAGAGGCTGAAATCGACGAAGAAGTAATCGAGGCTCTTTCCGATGACCTTCTCATTCAGATATCTCAAACATTGCTCAAAGAAACCTGCCGTCAGGAGGAGACAGAACCCGCACAAGGAAAATCTGTAGAGCTTGCCAAACAGTTCGCCTCTGCCCTCAATCTAGGGGAAATCAAGGGGAGAGAGTCCATTCTGGGAGAGTATGTCAAACACAAGCTCATTTCTATTGAACAATTGCCGAACGAGATGCGGCACCAGATCAGGCTTGAGCAGCTGATAAGAAAATTCCTCCAGGACAGCAAATCCTTTCTCACCCAGTTCGACAAAATTCAGGACCAGAAACAATATCTGCGGGTGGCTCGAGCCTTGCTGGAACTTATTCCTGAGTTGATACGTCGAGATCAGTATGGAGAAGTCCTGGAGATCATACATTGCCTGGATCGGCACTTTCGTGAGAAAGAACACCTCTCCAGCTGCGCCGGGCACATTCTAGATGAAATCAGCAAGGGTGAGACCATCTCGGCATTGCAGAATAAATTTCTCATTGGAAAAATGGAGATATGCCAAACCATAACTCCGATTTTTCTCGCACTTGGCGGCAGGTCAGTGCCTCACCTTGTCCCCATTTTGGTGAGAAGCCGTGATCTTTTAGTCCGGAAAAATGCAGTTGAGATAATTGCCCAAATCGATCCCGCAACCATCGGCTTTGTCTTAAATAAGCTAAACCGAAAAAGGAAGCGAAACAAGGTCCATAATCGACATCCTCCGGGTGCTGGGAGAGATAGAGTCTGATGAGTGGCTGCAACCCTTGGCCAACACCCTCCTGGGCTATCTCAGTCATGAAAGCCCCCAGCTCAGAGTGGAGGCACTGAGGGTATTTTTCAGAATCAAAGGCGCTGAGGGCAAAAGCCTATACTTCGATCTACTCAATGACCCAGACATAGATGTGCAGAAAGAGGCGATTCACTGCCTGGCCAGGGTCAAGAGCACAACTGCCCTGGGCAAATTCCTCGAGATGCTGAAAAACCTTGAAGATTCTCCTTCGGCCAAGACAGAGCGTCTGGAAGCATGCCTTTTTGGA
>PVMK01163754.1_pt1 | contig 23350 bp, 26 predicted proteins | sample 1853481 | NCBI WGS metagenome assembly PVMK01 (sample SAMN08533507, study PRJNA380276) | Marine sediment metagenome, whole genome shotgun sequencing project. | reverse complement strand
TCCCCGACCTCTGAATCCCTGAAGTTCTTTTACAACCGCATCATTGTCTGATCGGACGCGTCGAAGGGACCGACAGCCCATCTATAATGCTTAAACCATGCCTCTCTGCCCGGGAGCACCCGCCTTGGTATCCTCTGAAAAAGGCTTTTCGACGGAAGACTGGACCAGATCTTCATGACACAGGTCTTTGGCTTCAGCAATTTGCACCATGCAACCATCGCGGACAATGCCGATACGATCACTCATGGCCAGCAGTTCGTCATGATCGGAACTGATCAGAATGACACTCTTTTTCTGGGCCGTTATTTCATTAATCAAATGAAAAAGCGCCACCTTGGCTCCGATATCAATTCCCTGAGTCGCCTCATCGAGAATGAAAATATCTGCCTGGGAGAACAGCCAGCGCGAAAGGATAACTTTTTGCTGATTGCCACCTGACAGCAGGCCCACGAGTTTACTTTGAGATTCCGGAGAAATATTGAGTTTTTCAATAAAGAACTGCCCCACCTCCAGCTCTTTATGGGGTTGAATCAGTCCTTTTTTCATCACACCTTTTAAGTGGACAATGGTTTTGTTGGGCGGTCCGGGGAAGTTGAAAAATAGTCCGTCAAACTTGCGGCTTTCAGTTACAAATGCAATTTTAGAGCGGATGGCATCCTGCGGCGAGTGGAAGGAGACGCGGTCGCCGTTTAAGTGAATCGAACCGGTTGTCAGGGTATCGAGCCCAAAGAGGGCCCGCGCAATTTCCGTGCGGCCGGACCCCAGCACTCCCCCTAATCCGAATACTTCACCCCGCTTTACCGAAAAACTCACATTGTTAACTTTGTTATCGGTACAAATGTTGCGCACCTCTAAAATCGGCGTGTCGGTTATATTGACCACTTTGGGGTAGTAATCTTTTACTTCTTCGCCGACCATCTTTTTGACAATATAGCTAACATCGATTTCAGATTCTTCCGCCGTGCTGACCACCTGGCCGTCTTTTAAAATGGTAATGGTGCTAACCAGATCAACAACTTCATCCAGCCGATGGGAAACATATAGTATCGATTTTCCTTGCTGGGCCATCCGCCGCAGTAGCTGATGCAAATTGGCAATCTCATCGATCCCCAGGGCAGTGGTCGGTTCATCCAGAGTAATCATGGATGCATCGGCTGCAAACGCTTTGGCAATTTCCACCAGTTGCTGGGCAGAAATCGATAAATTGCCGACCTCTTCATCAGGATTAATTTCGATTTCAAGACTTTCAAGAATGCGAATTGCTTCATCTCGCATCGTATTCCAGCATACCGTGCGACCTACCCTACTGATAGGTAGACGGCCAAGGAAAATATTTTCCTTGACCGTCAAACTTGGAACCAGAGAGAATTCCTGAAACACCGTGGCAATCCCATGGGAGCGGGCAACCGTTGGGTTGTCCATTTTAACCTGCTTTGCGTTCAACAAAATGGTACCGGCATCCGGTTGGTACACCCCGGAAAATATTTTAATCAGGGTGCTTTTCCCGCAGCCATTGGCACCCAGCAAAGCATGGATCTCACCCGGATAAATGGATATAGACACATTATCATTGGCCTTAACTCCCGGGAAATGCTTGGTGATGCCTATTAGCTCCCAAACCGGTTTGCCTTTGCGTTGCATCAGTGCTTTCTCGCCTCACCTATCGAATTAGTACTTTTTTGAAGGTTTCGGATACAATCTCTCAGGGTGTTGCAGAACCTGAAGGATATTTGACTTGTCAACTATGGTGGTCGGTGTCTCCACAAACCCTCCCGGGTAAGACTTGTTGTAAATATCGAGCACAACCTGCAAAGCGATCTGTCCCATAACAAACGGTGTCGTGTCGACCGTCGCGGTGACACGGCCCTCATAGATCGCCTCCAGACCGGCAGTATCGCCGTCATTGCCCAGCAGCATGACATCTTTTCTGCTCAGCGCTTTGGCGGCCATGGCGGTTCCCATGATCATATAGTCATTGGCCGCAAAGACCAGCTCAATTTCAGGATGGGCTTGAAGTGCGTCCATACCGGCTGCATTGCCGCCTTCCACATTCCATTTGCCGTCAAGGCTGGTGACCACTTTAAACTTGGAGCCCTTGATGGCATCCAGAAATCCGCCGACGCGCTCGGTTGAGTGATAACCGGGCTGCCCTTCGATAACCCCTACTTTCAGTGCCTTGCCCTTGGCCATTTTCAAGGCATATTGTCCGATCTTATAGGTTCCTTTTCTCTGGGAGTAGCCGATGACGGCATGAACGGGAGTTGGAAATTTGGGAATGTCCGAATTCACGATGGCGACAATGATTCCCTGTTGTACGGCTCGTTTCAGCAGGGGGGCTGCCGCGTTTTCATCATGGGTGGAAATAATGATGGCGTCGACCTTTTGACTGATCACGTCCTGCAGCATACCCATCTGGCCGTTAATGTCGGCTCCACTCTGGGGTGCCAGCATGAATGTATCCACGCCGGTTTTCTTGCCAAGATCCTTGATCCCTTCTCCGATGGCGATGTAATAATTGAATTCGGTTGCCGGAGGCATGTAGGCGACGCGAAGGGATTTGGGATCCTTTTGTTTGACCTGATCAAAGCTGGCCTGTGCACCTTTATCGAGTGCAACGGGTTTGGCGTAATCAACGGCAAAGGCGGGGACACAAGTAATAAGTGCCAAGCTGATGATTACCGAAACAAAGAGAGTAAATTTCTTTTTAGTTTTCATTTTCATCCTCCTTTTCTTTGTGGTTATGCATTTGGTCAGAATTGGGTGGTTGGAATTTTTGGTTTTGATCACCTCCTTTAGTGTTTGACCCTTATCGTGCTAATCCGAAAAATTCGCTCAACTACAAAATTTGGGTTCGTTGAGGCCTTTCACATCCACCTTTACAGCAAACAGGCCGCCGGATAATGGTTCAGAATCGATTTGCTCCTGAGTCATCAGATATCGGGCAGTGGTGATATAAAGCACATCGAGTTCTTTACCCCCGAAAACCACACAGGTGGGGTTCATTACCGGCGTTTCAATAATCCGATCTATCGTGCCGTCCGGACGATAGCGAATCACCCGATAGCCATTCCACTGTGCATTCCACAGAAATCCTTCCGAATCAACAATCGAGCCATCGGGGATGCCGGGCTGATCGGAAAAGTCGGCAAACAGGCGTCTATTCGAAATGGCGCCGGTATCCGTATCGTAATCATAGGACCAGATCTCACCGGTGGGTGAGTCAGCAAAATACATTATCTTTCCGTCAGGACTAAAACAGGTGCTGTTGGCACAGGTCACCCCGGCTATGATTTGATGGAAACTCAGGTCAGGGTCCACACGATAAACATTTGAAATCGCTTCACCACTTTCGGACTCATTCATGCCACCGATAATAAAGCGGCCCTGGCGATCGCATCTTCCGTCATTGGTGCGGGTGGTTGATAAATCAGGCTCGAAATCCTGAATCCGCGAAGCATCGCCGCTTTCAGGGTCCCAGAAGGCCAGACCGGATTCGAAAGCGAGGAGAAGACCGCCCTGTTTGCGAAACGCAAACGATCCGACACGCTCCGTGGTTTTCCAAACCCGGGTTTCTTTTGTTTTCGGATCATAGCGCCATAGCTCAGACTTTTCGATATCCACCCAGTACAGTTTTTGCTCATCGGCAGACCAGGCCGGTCCTTCCCCTAAGGTATTCTGACAATCAACGACACATTCGACTTCAGACATTCTCTCCCTCCTTCGTTAAAATACGGAGCTTGAGGTAATTCAGGTACACGGGCGTTCGAAAATGAAAGATGAGATTTTCTAAACACAGCGTATTCGGAATGCAGCGGCGACTTTGACCGGATTCCGATTGGCTTCTAACTGCTATCTCATATATCAGATAGTTTCCGCTGTCAAGAAAAATTCTATTTTAAAAATTATAAATATTATCAAATTGTTAAATATAAATTGTCCGTTTTGAGCGATAATTTGCACACCGATTCAGGGGCCAACAAAATCCATCTTTTCACTTCAAATATTGCCGGCAGACAAGCGCTTGACTTTTATAAAGGATCCCATGATAATCGGATTTGACCGGATAAAGATGTGCAAACCTTAAACCCAAGGGATGCCGCATGCCTTGAACTTATAAAACCCTGTTTCGCATCATAAGAGACAGGGTTTTGTATTTGGAAGCGCTTATGAAGCCGCTGTCCTTAGAAACTGTGTATCGGCTTTTGGGAACCCAGAACATACCGGGCCAGGCAAAAGAACTGGAAATTCTCTGCATCCGAATTTCAGAACTCGTCGAATTCAATGGTGAGGATTGGATCCGTGAAAACCGGCAAAAGCTGATCGACGAATGGTACTATATTATACGCCAGGGAATCATCCATTAATGAAGGATACCCCGGAAGTCGAAATCCGCATCCGCAAGATGCAGTAGCAAAGAGGGTTACGGTTTGGCAGGTGTCCTCGATTTTCACCGGGAAATAGATAATTTTAATAATACTCATCGGACTACGGTATACAGATAGTCATTTGAAAATATTCGAGAGGGGACTGAGATGAGCAAACTGTTCGAGCCCGGTGAAATTAACGGTATGCCGCTGCAAAACCGATTTGTGCGTTCGGCGACCTGGGAAGCAATGGCGGACGAGAACGGCGCAGCTACCCCCGAACTCATTAATTTGCTCGTCAAACTTGCCAGGGGTGAGCTGGGGCTGATTATCAACAGCCACGCATATGTGCAAAAAGTCGGGCAGGCCGGTCTCAAACAGCTCGGCATTCATAATGATGATATGATCTCGGGGCTGAAAGACATCGCCGACGCGGTGCATGACCACGGCGCAAAGATTGTCTGTCAGCTGGCCCATGCCGGTTTTTTCGGCAATACAGCGTTAACCCGTCAAACCCCGATCGCGCCTTCCAATGTGGAAGGCATCGCTGAAGGTGCCCGCCAGGAGATGACAAAAGAAGACATCGGACGTGTTATAGAAGCCTTTGCTGCAGCTGCCGGCAGGGCCAAAAGTGCCGGTTTTGACGGCGTACAGATCCACGCCGCCCACGGCTATCTCTTAAGCGAGTTTATCTCCCCGCTGTTCAATCACCGCACGGATGAATATGGCGGTCCAATTGAAAACCGCGCCAGACTGGCGCTAGAGGTGTTTCAGGCAATCCGGGAGACAGTCGCAAAAGACTTTCCGGTTTTAATTAAAATGAACAGCAAAGAGTTTGTGGACGGCGCTTTGATGCCGCAAGACTTTGTTCAGGCGGGCAAAATGCTGGCCGAGGCCGGTATTGATGCCATTGAAGTCAGCGGCGGCCTTCCCATCCGTTCCACGACACGCTCCAGCCAGTTAGGCATAAACAAAGAAGAAAAAGAGGCCTATTTTCAGAAAGAAGCAGCGGCTTTAAGAAAACAGGTCGATGTTCCGATTATTCTGGTGGGCGGAAACCGGTCCTTTCATGTGGCTGAACGCCTGGTTAATGAGGGCGTGGCCGACTATATTTCCATGAGCCGGCCTCTGATCCGGGAGCCGGGTTTAATCAAGCGCTGGAAAGCCGGCGATTTGACCAAAGCGGCATGTGTTTCCGACAACCTGTGCTTTTTGCCGGCAAGAGCAGGCGATGGTATCTATTGCGTAACCGAAAAAAAAGAAAAAGCGCAGGCAAAATAGAATCTCAATTAGCCACAGACACACACGGACAGGCACAAACGGCCGAGCGTCTCACCTTGGCGAGACTTGAGGAGCACCCCGCGCAATGATTGCGCTCCGTTTAAGGACCGCTTCGCTTTAGGTTGGAGGCAAAGAAATAAATCGGTAAGTGTTGTTCCCGTCTTAATGATATTGTCGAAAGAGTCTCATAGCACATAAATTTTTATTTATTTTCTGTCTGTGTATGTTTGTGTGGGTCTGTGGCTAATATAAAAACATTGTTCCTCGCATCAACGGCGCATCAGCACTTCTAAATGATTTTTGACCTATACTTGATTTTAGGATAAGTTTATAGTTTACGATTCAAAGTATATTAAACAGACCCATTTCCGGTTAAAAAGACAGACATTTTCTAACATGAACCCTTTGGCCCGACATAAAAAATTCTGGACAATTGCCTTCTGCTGTTTAACAGGTCTCCTCCTTCTGCTGGGTGATGTGTCCGCTGCAATCGCCGAACAGACCAAGGAACAAAAAGCCCGGCAGCGGATGCTAAATCTGGAGGCGACCAATGCCCTCTGGCGCTTAAAAAGGGCCCTGGAAAAAGACGGTTTTTACAGCGCACGCGTCCGGCTCAATGTCTGGCGGGCTGCGGCCATCGACGCCGGTAAATTGGACCCGCAAAAATATGAAGAATTTAAACTGCAGATCTATGAAAAATCCGTAAATGATTCTTTGAAGTGCTTCGAATATTATATCGAACAGAACAGCCAGCACGATGCCCGTATGTGCCTGCAGACCTGGAAGATGCACGCCAAAGAAATCGACCGTTTCGATGAGTCCGCTTACCAGGAGTTTGTCAAACGGCTCGACAGTTTAAAAGCAAAGCAGGCCGAATAACATATAACTCTAATTGAGCGTAAACAAAAAGGAAAAGCAGGGCTAAGGTTTTAAATCGGTTATGAGTTCACGAATTATATATTCCCTCAGGAGAACTATGCCATGAGAAGCAGCAAGACGCGCTTGATCATTGGGATATTCATACTTGCCTTTTTCGGAGCGTTTCTATCATGCGCCACGGATAAGGCGCCGTTGCAGATCGAAAACAGCCTTCCTCAAAGCGAGCTTGAATATTATAATGACTCTTTTGACAGGATGCGGGAAGATCTCTGGGAAAGAGCCGGGTATTTACATAAAGAAGAACAGATGCAAAATTTTAAACTGGCCGACATGCGCTTTGAGAACGGCAAACTCATCATTCGCACCAAAACCGGCAGCTTCAGCAAAGGGGGCCTGGGTGCAAAGTATACGTTTAGGGGAGATTTTGATATTCAGCTGGATTGCCGGATTAATTTTTTAAAAGGCACATCCGGCATGGATCAATTACTGAATATATTGGTGGTCGATAAAAGTGGAAAGCTTGGCAAAACAGACATCGTTCTTATCAATTTGGCCATGGGAGCGGGAATGCATCAGGGGTCACTCAGCACCGGCGCCCTTATAAATGGTAGATGGAACAGCGGCGGCTCAAAAAAGACGGAAAATTTCAACGGCACGTTACGGATCCTGCGGAAAGGAAAAAAAATCAGTGCATTATATAAAAACGAGGGGGCATCCGCATGGAGCAAAATGCATACCTTTCGGGCAACGGATAATGATATGCTATTTGGTTTTCAGGTGCGAAATTTTTTTAACAAAAGAACCACCATTCGGGCAACACAATCGATATCCGCAGAGTTTGATAACTTCAGAATAAATGCTGCGCATGAAATAATTGAAGAGGAAATCTGAATAATGAAATTCTTGATGTTTATTCCTGTCCTTTGTTTTTTCATTCAGATATCCGCCAATGATGCCTCACCATCTGACAGGGTTGATGACCCCACCGGTTGCGATAAAGCCGTGCATTATCGCGTACTTGGAGACTTTGATTCCGATAAGGTTCAAGCGCATCAAAACTATCTTAAAGCCATTGAGCTATGTCCGGGTTACATTCGACCCTATGAGCTCGTGGGTAATTTGTACCGCAAAGAAAGACAAAGCGAGAAAGCGATTGCTTATTTTACAAAGGCTGCCGAACTGGGTACCACCAATAATAAGTTGTATTACCTTTTATCCCGTTTACTGTTTGAGAAAGGCGATCTGGACGAGGCCAACCGCAACATCAAAAAATCACTGAGCCTCCGCGCAGATTATCCCAGGGCGTTGAAACTAAACCAAAAAATTGAAGCGGCTGGTGACAGCGAGGGACCCCAGATTATTCTGTATGAACCCTCAACCCGGCGCGGGATGAAAATCCTTAAAACCTATGAGAACCTGACGGTGCGGGGGATTGCCACCGACAAAAGCGGGGATTGCCTGGGTAAAAGTCAATCAACTGGAGACACCCCTGGATGAACACGGAAACTTCCTCAAAGACATTCCCATCCAGCTGGGCATCAATACCATCCGGGTGGAAGCCGCCGATTCCCTGGGCAACCGCGCGCATATTTCAATTGATATTGAGGGTGAAAAGTATGCCCTGCCACCCTTGACCCGGGTCGAATCCACTTCTCAGATAAAAGCACTCTACGGCAAATCTTTTGCCATCGTCATCGGCATCAATCATTATGAAAAATGGCCGGGTCTGGAATTCGCGGCTGCCGACGCGAAAGCCATCAAGGACGCCCTTCAAAAAACGGGATTTGATGATATTAATCTGATTTTGGATAAAGAGGCCACCCAGCGAAGGATCCTCAGCGAACTCTTCCATAATCTTCCTAAAAAAGTCGGCCGCAATGATCGCGTCCTGTTCTATTTTGCCGGCCACGGTCAAACAGAGACTTTATCCGGCGGCGGGAAAAAAGGCTATATCATTCCGGTGGATGCCGAAACAGGCAGTTACACCTCAACTGCTATTTCCATGGAGCAGATTCGAAGTCTTTCCAGCCGGATTGCGGCCAAGCATATTCTTTATGTGATGGATTGCTGTTATTCCGGCCTGGGGCTCAACCGCTCCGCCGGGGTTTGGCCGGGCATCAGCGATTACCTGCGCAAAGTTTCTGCGATGCGGGTGGTTCAGATTATCACCGCCGGCGGCCAGGGCGAACAGGTCCAGGAAAAAGAAGGCCACGGATTGTTTACCTCCTATTTTTTAAAAGCCATCGAAGGCGAAGCCGATCTCGATAAGGACAACGTGGTCACGGGCACCGAACTGGGGGCCTATCTACGGCCCACGGTCTCAAATGCCTCCCGGCAGGCTCAAACGCCCCTTTTCGGCAGACTGGAGGGCGAGGGCGAGTTTCTCTTCTTTGTTAAAAAAGAAAAATAAAGGAGGATTTGGCTATGGGTTCGAAAGAATGGAGAATTCATAACGCTTCGGGAAGCAAGCGTGTCATCGTTACCAAAGAACTGCCCGGCGATCGCTGGCTCAACATTCTGACCGAAGCCGATTGTAAAATCGAAATCTGCACGTCACCCGATGTGTTAAGCAGCCAGGAGATTAAAGCCGCTTTCGGGGATCGGTGCGACGCGGCCATCGGCCAGTTAACCGAGCCCTGGGGTGATGATTTATTTGCAGCCCTTAAAGCCGCCGGCGGAACTGCCTACAGCAATTATGCGGTGGGCTTTAATAATGTGGATGTGGCTGCGGCCACCCGGCACGGCATTCCGGTGGGCAACACGCCGGGGGTGTTGACCGAGACCACCGCCCAGATGGCGGTGGCCCTGACCTTTGCAGCCGCCCGCCGGGTCGCTGAAGCCGAACGGTTTTTGCGAGACGGCAAATACGACTGCTGGCTGCCCAACCTGTTTTTGGGCAATCTTTTATGGCGCCGGACACTGGGGATCATCGGCGCCGGCCGTATCGGGGCCGCTTACGCCCATATGATGGTTGAAGGCCACAAAATGAACCTGATCTATTACGACCCCCACCCAAATGAAGCTCTGGAAAATTATGTGGCCCGGTACAGCAAGTTTTTAAAGTCCCAGGGCCAAGCGCCGGTGTCCTGCAACCGTGCCGCAACCGTTGAAGAATTGCTGCAGGAAGCCGACTGTGTCAGCATCCATACGATCCTGGATGAATCCACCCATCACCTGATCAATGCGAAACGCCTGGCGCTGATGAAAAATGACGCGATTTTAGTGAACACCAGCCGCGGTCCGGTGATTGATGAGGCCGCTCTGGTGGCTCACTGTCAAAAACATCCGGATTTTAAAGCCGCCCTGGATGTATTTGAAGATGAGCCCGAGATGAAACCGGGTCTGGTGGATCTGGACAACGTGGTGATTGTCCCGCATATCGCTTCGGCCACCAGCTGGACCCGCCAGGGTATGGCCACTTTGGCTGCCGGTAATGTGGCGGCCATTTTGCAGGGCTATCCGGCCTGGCAAAGGAGCGATATTGCGCCCTTTCTGGAAGGCGATGCGCCCAAAGCGGCCCCCAGCATTTTAAACGCAGAAGCTTTGGGGATTCCGACGTACGAAGATTAGAAAGGTTATTTTTTATCCGGGGAAGGTTCCTGCTTATCAACACTTAAAAATTTAACACCAAAGCCGTCCGGGCTGGACCATACAATTTCGCCTTTGACTTTGGCCTTCTGGTTCTTTTTTAAAGGAATCTCAAATGTGAGGGTCTGCCCGGCAGAGAAATTTTCAACAGCTTCAATAAAAACGCCGGCGGAACTGATATTTTTTAAAAACCCCTCGAAAATGAGGTTTTTAGCGGCGAAACGGATGGATTTCGGATAGGATTTGCGTTGATGTTTGCGGATATCGTTCCATTCCGTGGCATCGCCTTTTTGCGATTTTACTTTACGGTAATCAATGCTGTGTTTGGCCCCGTAGCCATAATAAAAAACGGATTTTTTCAATTTCTTGCGCCATACGATTTTAACGCGATAGCATTCGTAAGTATCTTTTGAGGATGCAAAGGGCGAATTGTCAATCCCGACGAAAATTTCTTCTCCCGGCTGCAGCAAATTATCGGCCTCGAAATATAATCCATTGGCACTGAAATTCATCATTTTGGCCCTGTGCATAAGGCCGGCCTTTAAATTTTCAATCATAACCGGGCATTGATGATCGATGCGCGCGTTATTTCTTTTTTCAGGATTGGTATCCATGCGGGTATTTATGTTCTTAAAGATTCACGTAAAAAAAGCAGCGCCGTAGCTGGGGACCCTGCTTTTTGCCAGTTAAAAAATTCATTGAATCCGGAAATTAAAACTAGCGCTTATCCCACTTCCATTTTATGCTGATTTTTCGACAATATAAATCGGAAGATATTTTTTCCTCAATTTGTCCAGCTCGGCCCTGACAAGGGTGAACATCTTCGCGATGATGGCGTTCATTTCCTGCATGGCCTCAAGTTGCGCCATGATCTCAGGATAGAGATGTTTGCCTCTGACCCTTTTGAGCTTTTTTAGCATTTCCTTCGATATCATTTCAAACCCGGCAGGGGCGTTTAAAATCGCATCCAATAATGCCTGGTTGCTGCCATCTAAAAGTGATTTTTCAAAATGAGACAGGATCTGGGATTCGGTCATGCCGGAAAGCCGATCACGAATCTCACGCTCCCTTCAGGAATTTAAGGAGGCGATTACCTGCCTCGCCGAGATCTTCTGATAATTTTGCTTCCAGTTTATTAATTAAATCCGAGGCGCTCCTTCTCGACTTCAATATTTCAAGTTTAGTGATGGCTTTTTCCAGGATCCGGCGTCGGGCAGTGTCGCGATCATTCTTGCTTAAATTAGCATCGTCCTGAATTCTTTGAAACTCGTTCATGGTAAAATTACGCATGAGCAAAATGTCATTATATACTTTTTCAACGGAAGCGGCCACATCTTCAGGAAGAATTTTCTGGGCCTTTGCCACCTGCAATCGAAGCTGAGGAATTAATTCGTCAAGCATTTTTCTTTTAATTGTTTGGGGTTAAAACAATTGAAAGCGAATCCATGTTTTTTATACCGCTTTCCATAATAATATTCCGAATTACGGAATTGGGGTATAAGTGGTTGTAGAAAAAAACGTTTGAATAACGGAACGTTTTTTTGACAACCACTATAAACCCTTAATATATTATCGGCATCAGTTGTGAAAATATTAAATAATAATGAATAATGCAAGATTTATGCAAAATCTGCAAATCCGCCCAAAAGTTATTTTAATTTAAATTACAAGCACTTATATAAAAATACCCGCAAAATTACCCGGCACTATGAAAAATATTTACCAATTTATTGAAGTATAGTTCACAATTTAAAGTGTCTTTCATTTATTAAAAAAGGTTCGAAATATTTGACTTAGAACGCTAAATTCCCTATACCCTATCTAATCCACCAAAATTAAGATTCGCTTTTAACATGAATTCTATCGCAAAATCATACATCAAGACCCATTCGAAAAGGCCGCCCTCCAAAGACAGCGGTGTAAAAGATAATTCGGATCCCCGAAAATATCCACGCAAGCCCTATTTAAAATCCGTGTTTTTCAACTGTCGTGATCAAACATACGAAGGGTTGATTATAAATATCAGCCGCGGCGGTGTTTTTATTGAAACCGCAGATCAATTTTTCTTCGGTCAGTCAATCGAGCTGGTCATCTCGAACACCCGAATCGATCGAGGTAAACGCGTACGGGGCTGGATTGTGCATTTGGGTAAAACCGGAATGGGGAGTTACATTTAAAAGAATATTTGAAAGAAGGTCGGGCAGCGAACGCAGAAATGAAATAGACCGCAGAACCGGTGCAGATCGCCGAAAAAGGCACAAGCGAAAAAACCGTCGCAAAAAAACCGACGCAACTCGGGGCCCTATAATGAATTACCACACTTAACGCTTATACGCCTGCTAACATCTTCTCCGCCTTTCAATCCAGCACAGCAACGGCTTCAATCTCTACCATAAAATCCGGCAAAGCCAAACTTTCCACGATAAGCAGCGTATTGGGTGGGTAGGGTTCCTGAAAAAACTCATCGCGAACGCTGCGGTAAGTTTCGATGTAATTATAATGGGTTAGAAGTGTGGTCATTTTTACAATGTTTTGCATAGTCCCGCCGGCCTCATCCAAGATGTTTTTCAAATTGGTGTGTACCTGGCGAACCTGGGTTTCAAAATCTCCTTTGCCAACCAAATGGCCTTCTGTATCTTTTGCAATTTGACCGGCGATGTACAAGGTGTTGCCTGCCCTGGCGGCATGGGAATAACCGACGGTTGAATGCACACTGCTCAGTTTCAAAATTTCATGAGCCATAAAATGCCTCCTTTCATTTGCTGGTTTTAGGAGAATTGGCTTTCTTTGCTTTGAGGTGCAACAGGTAGGTATCCTTAGAGTAACTGATGTGACGCCTCGCAAGGTCATCCAACAATTTAAAGTCCTTGTTATCTATCGCTTTGATAAGCAGTTTATGTTCTTTCTGAATTCGCTTGATGACATCTGTAGAAGACCAGGCATGGTAGCGCAGAATATGACTCTGGGCTTTGAGCTGGTTGATGACTTGAATGAGTGTGGTGTTTTGCGAAAGCTCATAAATGTAGTTGTGTAAATCTTCATTGGCTGAGATCATTTCTCCGAGATCTCCATTTTTTATGCTTTCTGCAAACTTTTTCGCCATTCGCTTTAGATATTTAATATCAGACTTTTGGGCATTTTCAGCCGCTTTGCGGGTTGCCAGGGAATCCAATTCGACCCGGATCTCAAAAATATTTTCAATTTCATGTTCATCCACATCGCAGACCATGGCCCCCTTATACGGGATCACCTCGATCAAACCTTTGGTCTCGAGAATTTTAAATGCATCCCGCACCCAGAAGCGACTGACTTCCAGCTCTTTAGCCAGATTGAGTTCAACGAGTCGCTCACGCGGTTGGAAAACACCGGTTAAAATCATGTTTTCCAGACGTTCGATTAGTTTTTGGAAATCCTCTTTTAAGTTTTTTTTCGGATGAGTCATCGGTATCTCTACTTAATTCGATTGGCAATTAAACCCAATCCCCTTGGGTCACCATGTCTTTCAGGGCAGACATACACAGTTCCGGGCTCGCCAGAATCGGTAAATCAAAGGAACCTTGAGTTTTCTCAACCATATGGGCCATGGAGGCTTGCGCCAAAACGATCACATCGCACCGCTCTGATAATTTGTCAATTGCCCCTTTGACAATCCTGTCATGTTCGCCGACATTTCCCTTAAGCCTAGCTTGAAATGCTTCTGTCTCCAAAGTGCTAACAATCTCTACCGACTTACCCTTTTCGGCAGCACGGGAATGAATGAGATCGATACTTGGCTTCAAAGTTGTTTTAGCGGTGGTGATGACACCAATTTTCTCACCGAGCTCAATGGCTTTATCCGCCAAGGGGTCATCAATTTTCATGATAGGAATATCGATCAGATTGCGGACGGTATCGACTGCCGGTGAAGTGGAGGAACAGGTGAACAAAATCAGATCGGCGCCGCTTTCCATCAACAAACTTGCCTGAATCGCAACTCTGCGAACAATCGCTGGTGTCAATCCATCGTTTTCCATTAGTTGTTTAAGAATGCCCTCATCCACGATATGAAAACTTTTAACATCCGGAATCGTTTCCAGAAATAAATTCCGGAACATATCAGCGAGAAACCCAACCGTGTGCAAAAGCCCGATTTGTCGTACCATCACCATCCTCCTGCTGAAAGCAAGCCGGGTGTTTCAGTCCGGCTTGCAGCTTTTATACTCGAGGTGTTTTGCGTAAAAGTTGACCATAACCTTCTACCGCATCGTTAATCCCCAACAGCTTCATCAGATGCCAGGCCGTTGCCTGATTGGAGGCAACGACCGGCTTTCCGGAATCTTTCTCAATTTCTTCAATGACATCACTGCAACGGAAATTCGTACAGGTAATAAAGATGCCATCTGCTTCCGGCACCACAGCTTCCATAGCGCTCTGATAAGCCTGTGAAGGTTTGGTGGCCCCCATTTCATAGAGGTCTTCAATACCCAGACCAACGACCCGAAGAACTTGAAAACCCGAATCTTCATAGAAAATACGAAATCGCTCATTGATTTCTTCGATATACGGCCCGGCAATCACAATTTTTTTGAATCCCAGAAAGCGCATTGCTTCTTCTGCTGCAGTTGCTGTCGTGGTACAGGGGATGCCTTTACTCTGAGATTCCATCGAAGGAATCGCATTGGCACAGGCGAAGTCCGCCGTTGCATTTTCCATCATCTCAATCTCTTTTTTATCCCAGCCGGGGCCACCGACAAGTGACCCGGCGGTACAGGCAAACGCAATAGCGGACCGATTCCCCAGAATCTGGGATGATAGTCCTTCGGCTAAAAGGCCGGCAGCATTTCCCAGCGGCTCACTCAGTTTGGAACATTCTTCCACATTCACGACCGGGTTCATGTGAATTCTTGTTTCTCGAACTTGAACGTAGTCAGGTATCATCCGGCAGATCTCCGGTGTTGGGTTCAAATTGGGCCCAACGACAACCAGTCCGATTTTTGCCCTGTAGCCATAGGGCACGTCATAAACCTCTTTTTGCTTTAACATGGCAATGCGCTCCTTTCTTGTCCTCTTTTATTTAATATCCGAATAGATTTGGCAGCCAGGTTGTAATGCCGGGCCAGAATGCAACCAGCATGATCACCGCGAAAACCAGGAATAAAAATGGCCAAATTTCGCGGGTGGCTTCTTCAATGCTACAATCAGCAATGGGACAAACGATAAATAGACCCAGCGCTACCGGTGGGGTAATTAGTGCGACCTGAACCGTCATTACCACCAGAAGCCCAAAATGATGCGGCTCAATACCAAATGCCACCGCTATCGGACCAAAAACCGGTACGAGCATAATCATGGTCGCAACCGCTTCTAAGACAAACCCCAGAATCAACAAAAATGTTATCGTCAGTACCAAAAAGATATGCGGCGAGGCGGTTAGATGCAGAAATGATTTGGCCACCATCTGCGGAACCTGGTGGGTGATCAAAATCCAGGAAATAACTTTAGCCGTGGCCAGAAGCATGAAAACCACCGCGCTGGTCCGACAGGATGAAAGAAAACAATCAAAAATGTCCTTTAGCCGGATTTGACGCGTCACGATAATACCGAGAACGAGAGCGTATGCCACAGCTACGGCACCGGCTTCGGTCGGTGTAAATATGCCGCCAAGAATTCCGCCCAGTATAATGATGGGTACCATTAGACCCGGAATGGCAGCGAATGCTCTCCGAAACACATTCCGAATACTAAATCCGGCGCTGCTGATCGGAAAATCCTGACGAAATGACATGAAATATACCAAAGCCATCATACCAAATCCGATCAAGCAGCCCGGAATGGCGCCCAGCAGAAAAAGCTTGGCTACTGAGATGCCGCCACCATAAACATAAGCGTATATCAGCATCGCCACGCTGGGTGGTATGATCGGTCCCATAATCGAAGAGGCTGCGGTTACAACCGCCGAAAACGTTCGGGTATACCCCTGTTTGATCATACTCGGGACCAGCATTGATCCCACAGCGGCGGTATCCGCCACGGCCACGCCGGTTACGCCTGCGAAAAACATACTGGCTAAAATATTGACATATGCCAGGCCGCCCTTCCAGTGACCCACAAGGCTGTTAGCCAAATCGACCAGTTTGGGCAGGACTCCGCATCGACTCATCAAGTCGCCTGCCATGATAAAAAATGGAATGGCCATCAGCGGGAATGAATCAATGCCCCCAAACATCAAAGTCGGTAAAATGCTGAACGGCATATTCTCGGTTACGATGATAAAGGATACGGCTGCTAACCCAAGACAAAATGCAACCGGAACGCCAAGAAGTATCGTGACAACAAATACAACCGCCAGGATTAGCATACCGATTTTTCTCCTTCATCCGTCGGTGCAGCAGAATTTTTCTCCTTCAATATATCCTTAAAAGTGGGTAAAAGGAAAATGATCATCAAGATCGAACCCACCGGGATGGCCAGATAAAAATAAAAAATGGAAATGTTAATCGTAATGCACATCTGGTACAGTTGCCGGGGCAGGATTTTTATGCCTTCAATGGCCACGAACATCAAAAAGACAAGCGTTAAAATGTGAGCCAAAAGGCGAAGCCATTTTTGATTCCGCTGGTTAAAACGTTTGATTAAAAAATTAATACGGATATGGGCGCCGTCGCGAACGGCCAGCGCACTGGCGAGGAATACAATCCACACCATTAAATAGCGCGAAAGCTCTTCGGTGAAAATCAGAGACTGTTTAAAGCCGTAACGCAGTACAACTTCGGTTGTGACGATAGTCACGAGGGTTGTTGCACCCAGAATAATAAGGCCTTCAACTGCGCGTGAGAGCAAACGGTAAAACATATCTCGCCTCTTTCGGTCGCAAGCAAAAGTGGAGGATCGGAGCGGAAAACCGCCCCGATCCTTTCAGCAGAATCCGGGCTATTTGTTAAAGAAAACTACAGCATCAACCACCTCTTTGCCCTCGGGGCCGAAACCCTTTACAGCTGCCGGGTAAACTTTTTGAGCGATTTTACGAAACTCCGCCTTGGTGGCATCCGAGACGTTATTAATTTTCATACCATCCTTCCGCAGTTTGTTCATGACCTCTTCATTATCCTTTGCATTGATCTCGCGTTGCCACAGGGTCGCCTTTTGGGCCGCCATTTTTACTGCCAGTTGCAGGTCTTTCGGTAGCTTGTTCAGGCTGACTTTGCTCATAAGGACATTGCCCGGTTCGTTGACATGAGATGTTAAAGAGTAATACTTCTGAACTTCATAGAGCTTCCCTAAATAGACCATTCCGGGCGGGTTTTCCTGGGCATCCACAACACCTTGCTGAAGTGCCTGATAAAGCTCGGTCCATCCCATTGGCGTCGGGGCGGCACCTAAGGCCTTAAAAAAATCCACATGCACTTTGGCCGGCAGACAACGAATTTTAAGACCTTTCATATTGGCTACATTCTGGATGGGGCGCTCGTTGTTGCTCACATGTCGAAAACCGTTATCCCACCATCCGACGACTTCAAATCCTTTGGCAGACAGCTTTTCGCCGAGATACTGACCGAAGGGTCCGTCCAGCGCCTGGAACATCGTATCCGTATCTTTCCAGAGATAAGGCAATATGGTGATCCCCATCTCAGGGACATGGCCGGTCACATGACCGGTACCGGAAAGGACGAAGTCAACCGTCCCAACTTTAGCCATCTCCAATACCTCACGGATTTTCCCCAGGGATCCGGCATGGTAAACCTGAATTTCAACCCGCCCATTGGTCACTTCATTCACCAGCTCGCTAAACTTCTCAGCGCCTCGACCCCAGGAATGATCCTTTGGAACCGGGTTAGCGAATTTTAAGGTATACTCGGCGGCCTGTACATTGAACGCCACCAAAAACGCTAAACACACCGTCAAAACACTCAATTTGGTTTTCATAATCAATTCTCCTCCTTTTTTGTTACAGTTCATTTTCGGCCTTTTGGCGGTCGACCTCGGCGATATTGGACAACCGCCTTAAAGACAACTTAAATTCACTGAAAGTTCAAGGCCTTTGATAAAAACCGCGCTGCAAATCCAGTGTATAGATGATTTCATTTTGCGGCCGCGGAAAAACATTTCCGTAAATTTCCCAGGAAAACTCTCCTAAATATTCAAGGCCTTCGTCGCGCAACCTAAATGCTCGATCGTGTCCCGGAATAATCACCTCCCCTCTTTGCTTAATAACGTTGATGCTCTTACGGCTAAGATCATCATCTAGGCTCTGTAATGTTGCCGCACCGGTTACAATTTCCCAGCCATTTTTGACGACATCTCCGCACACGGCTACAGACGGGGTGCCGGTATAAAACAGACTCAAACAACCGGGAGTATGTCCGGGCAGACGGACAATCTCCAACTCCTTTCCGATGATAAGCGCATCCTCGACTGTGTGAATCTTTCGCCCTTCCAGCAGCGCCGGCCAAAAATCCGGAATGGCGTCATCTTGCACCAAACCGGCGTCAACCTCTTCGGCATAGCGAATTTCGGCTTCGCATAGAATAACCTCGGCATTTTGAAAAAGCGAAAGATTCAACACATGGTCAAAATGCAGGTGCGAGAGAATCACATGCCGGATGTCGTCGGGTTCGATGCCACGCCTCGCCAATGCTTCCCGCAGAAGCGCTCGATCGTTGTAATGTCCTGTATCAAACAGGGCCCAGCCGCCGTCCAGGGGAAACAGGACGCTGGAGCAGTAGCCGAGCCATCCGCGATTGCTGCGGCAGGGAACCCCCGTCAGAATCGTTTCAAATATGCCGATATCACTAGAATTGAGCCGGTCACCTTCGATTTTCATGTTTTCATCCGCTCGCGTCATGGCCGTCATTCTTTTTCATAAGCGGAACAGCCATTAATCGTCTTCATCGATCCCAGCCAGCCGTTTAGCCGCCTTCTTTTTGGCTTCCACATCCGTTTCCCGTAAGATGGTTACCCGGTGAGCTTCGGGGGAGCCGCCGCCGTGAATATCGGAAATTGTATCGGCACTTTCCATGGCCATTTTCTCAACCAGCCGGAACATCTTCATCCGGTTTTCCACCGGCACTTCTTTTTTGCCCTTTAAATATTTTTTTAGAAGGTGGCCCACTTCGGGGTTAGCAAGATCTTTGTCCGAAGGCAAATCGGCAACGTATCCTCCGCAAATATCCACCATCAATCGGATCGCTTCGGACATTTCTTTACCCTCGTGGATCTTGGAGGCATTGGCTAGCACGGTGTCAATGAAATACGTTCCTGAAGGCTGTTTTTTGCCTTCATAAGATGAAGCCAGACTGCATCCATACAGCGTTTCCGCACGGTGAATCATGTCTATGACCTTTTGTTTGAGATGACCCGCTTTGCTGGTGCCGCTGTAATCCATCATTGTTAAAGCAGCTCCGGTCATGCAGTCGATTTTACCGGACTTGCATCCGCCGTGGCTCTGGCGGTGATAAGAAGAGAATTTAACGACCATGTCGACAGCAAATTCTGCCTCACCGCACATGAAGACCCTTTCCCAGGGCACAAATACATTATCAAATATAACCGTGGGGCAGTATTTCGAGTAACGGATGTTGCCGATGTCACAGCCATCGAGCTCCCGGTTGTCCAGACTGGAGCGTCCGACCACATGGATCAGGCCCGGGGTGTCGTTTGGAATGGCAAATGCCACCGCATAATCTTCATCTCCTTTCTTCAGGGCGCGTGTCGGCAGGACGATTATCTCATGCGACGAAAGCGATCCGGTCTGATGTGCTTTGGCCCCCCGCACAACGATGCCGTCATCTCGGCGCTCGACAACGTGCAGGTACATGTCTTTATCTTCCTGCTCGTGGGGGCCCAGGGATCGGTCGCCTTTGACGTCGGTCACACCGGCGTTACAGGTCAAATCATTTTTCTGAACATGTTTCAAAAAACGGGTAAACCGTTCAAGATAATTTGTATTGTGCTTCTGATCGATGTCATAGGTGACGATGGAAAGCGCAGACAGACAGTCCAGGCCGGTGCAACGCTGATGGCAGGTGCCCACCCAGTTGCCGAGTGTTCGATTGATTTTGACCCGGGCCACCAGATCCTCGATTGAACCCGGTGGCAGAGTGAAGCGGTTTACCGGTTCGTCGATCAGCGGGCTGTGGGTCAGCATGAGGTCGCGATATTCATCCATCTGAGCCAGTTCATAGGTTGCACCCGTCGCTTCGATTCCGGATCGCAGTCTGGGATTATCGACGATATTGGTTATTTTCTCACCGGCCATGTAAGCGGTCGGTTTCATTTGCCTTAATGATTCAATGTATTCTTCTTTGGTTTTTACTCCCATTTTGGATATCTCCTAGATATTTTGAGTCTATCTAGTATCATCTCGCATAAAACGGCGGACAAAAGTCGCAATGCGATGGTTACAGTCTCAAGACCTATCAGAGGTGCTGGGTATAACAAGGGTTCAGCTGCCGGTCTGAGAGTTTAAGAAATCGATCGTTAATTGGTCGAATGCAAATAGTTGAGAATGCGACCCGTCGAGAGCCTCTGACGAATCGACTGGGTCGACGATCAACTATTTATACCCTAACGCTGCAGCGCGTAGTGAAACCACTGAACGTTGAGCTTTGAACCGGGAGGCTGACACCTGACACCCGCACCTGAGGCACTAAAACTGAAGCCGAATGGGTTTTATGCCGTCATGACCCTTTCAGCCCCGAGATTAAATGCTTCCAGATTGATCTGCTCCTTGCCTTTGGGAACCGATGCGACAATCGCCTGCTCCAGGGCTTGCCGGCCTACAACCCCGGTAATCTTACAAAGGGCACCCAGCATGATCATGTTTGCCGTCACCGCTATTTTGATTTCATTCCGCGCAATGGTCGTGGCCGGTACTTTATAAAGGTGCTTTACCTTCGGTGGAACCTCATGAACCATATCACTGTCGGCGATTAAGATTCCATCGGGCTTTAAAACTTCTCCAAAGCGGTTAATAGAATCCTGAGCCTGGGCAACCAGGATATCAGGGGCGGTCACCCTGGGAAATTCAACGGGATCATCCGAGATAATCACCCAGGCGGCCGCATAACCGCCTCGCAATTCGGAGGAATAGGCCTGTGTTTGGGTGGCATATTTGCCGTCAAAGGTGACCGCAGCTGAGCCCAGAATAACACCGGCCAGAATCGAACCCTGACCGCCCACGCCGGCGATTGTCAGATCGGTTTGTGCCATTATTTTTCCTCCGTCATCTTACGGCGCAGTTGAAGCCATTGATCACTGAGCTCGGCTTTTTCACGATCAATGAATTCGCCGACAATGATCTTACCCTGAAGCGCCGCCTCGTCCATTTTTTGAGCCTTGTTGATCCGGATGCTGTTTTCCTTGAAATGCTTTAACATATCGACCGCACCACCCAATTTGCTGGCCCGGCCGTACTGTACCGGGCATTGGCTAACGGTCTCAATCAGGGCAAATCCTTTTTTCTGAATGCCTTTTTTAATGGATCGGGTCATTTGGCGAGGATGGTGGGTCGTCCAGCGGGCCACATACGTAGCCCCGGCGGCAACGATCATTGGAGAAATGTCGAAATCGTGTTCCATCGTGCCATAAGGACTGGTAACGGTTTTGATGCCCCGGGGAGTGGTGGGCGCCGTCTGCCCCCCGGTCATTCCATAGATCCCATTGTTTACCAGTACAACGGTTAAATTGATATTGCGCCGGGCAGCATGAATCAGATGATTGCCGCCGATGGCGGTTAAATCGCCGTCTCCGCTGACAACCATCACATGTTTATCCGGCAGACCCAGTTTGACTCCGGTTGCAAAAGCGATCGGTCTGCCGTGCGTGGTATGCAGCGTATCGGCATTGTAAAAGGGGCTGGGGATCCAGGCTGAACAACCAATGCCGGAAACGAAAATGAAATCATCGATATCCAATTGCAGTTCGTCAATCGCGCGCAGGATCGCCTGGGAAACCGTACCGATACCGCAACCCGGGCAGGTAGTGGTACGCTTAATATGGCTGCGGGTGTATTTTTGCCTTAATGGATGGGCTGTCGCCGTCATTGAATTATCTCCTTAATGTGATCGAGGATGTATCGCGGATCATGGATCTGACCCAGGGTTTGTGGTCCTAAAAATGAAACCCGGCAGGCATGGGCGGCTTCAGCTTTGATATACGGATACAGCTGGCCGGTGTTGTTTTCCAGCACCAGTATGTGGTCCACCCTTTCAGCAACTAGACGGACTTCTTTATCCGGAAACGGCCAACAGGTCAGTAGGCGCAATGTGCCGGCATTTAATCCCTCAGCTCGAGCCATTCTTGCCGCCGCCCGGGCAGATCGCGAAACGGTGCCGCAACTGACCAACGCAACCGTTGCCGCTTCACAATCATCCTGAACCTGAATAATATCGTCGCGATGACTGAGTATCTTTTCTATCGGACGCATGGCATAGCGGTGCATGACCTCCGGATCGGTCAGATTCCGCATGCCGTGCTCATCATGACAGGAACTGGTCACGTGGGCCTTAAGGCCGCGACCGAATACCGGCATGGGGGCCACATCGGCATCGAGAAAATCCTGCCGGTCAAGAACGGTTTCGGCCGGTTCCGCTATTTTACGATTCTTCAATTGGATATGATCTTTTTCGGGAATCACGATCTGCTCCCGCATGTGACCAATAAAACCATCCGCCATTACAAAAACCGGGACTCGATATTTCTCAGCCAGATTAAAGGCCCGTATGGTCAGGTCAAACATTTCCTGCGGGCTCTCCGGACAAAGTGCAATGATCTGGTAATCTCCATGAGATCCTCGGGCAACCTGGACGATATCGCCGGCCTGTCCCACCGACGGCACGCCGGTGGACGGCCCGAAACGCTGGACATCAACGATCACCAACGGCGTTTCCGTGGCCACTGCAAATCCGATGTTTTCCTGCATCAGGCTGATACCGGGCCCCGAAGTAACGGTCATTGCTTTACAGCCGGCCCAGGAGGCACCGATAGCCGAACAGATCGCGCTGATTTCATCTTCGGTCTGCAAAAACGTGCCTGCGACTTTCGGTAGCCTGGCGGCCAGCAAATTGGCAACTTCACTGGCCGGTGTAATCGGATAGCCGGCAGAAAAATTGCACCCCGCGGCAATTGCGCCTTCCGTGCAGGCCCAATTTCCCATCTCAAAATGCGTTCCTGTTCGTACTCTATTATTTTGCTGCATCATGATCCTCTTGCTTATTCGCTGGTCTATCTTCATCTTTTTCAACGACAATCGCATAATCCGG
>PVMK01167582.1_pt1 | contig 23353 bp, 27 predicted proteins | sample 1853481 | NCBI WGS metagenome assembly PVMK01 (sample SAMN08533507, study PRJNA380276) | Marine sediment metagenome, whole genome shotgun sequencing project. | reverse complement strand
CCAGCAACAGGGCTTCGAGTACATTTTTCAGCGATGTTCGCGCCTGGTCACCAAGGGTGGACATGGACTTTAGCTCCGGCTTCTCACGTAAATTTTCCCCAGGGGCTCATTCTGTACGATGTCGACTATCTGTTCCCGCGTCAGTTCCATCAGCGCGAGGAACGTTACCACGACACCCCTGCGGCCTTCTTCTGCGGTGAAGAACTGGGTAAAGTTCAAGTACGGATTATCACGCAGGCGGTCGATGATCCGGGTCATCCTTTCGCGCACCGACAAGGGCTCCATCTGGATGTGATGATGGCTGAACAGATCAGCCCGGCTCAGCACGTCCCGCAGCGCGGTCAGCATGTCATGCAAATCGACATCGGGTGGGACCTGGATCACCTTGCTGTCTTCCAAGAAAGCTTCAGCCAAAATGAAGTCCCGGCCGTCACGCGGTAAGTCATCCAGGTCTTCAGCGGCCTTCTTGAAGCGTTCGTATTCCTGCAGGCGACGCATCAGCTCCGCGCGCGGATCGTCTTCTTCCTCGTCATCCGCTCCCATGCGGGGCAGCAACATGCGCGATTTGATTTCGGCCAGTATCGCGGCCATGACCAGGTATTCTGCGGCCAGTTCGAACTGGAGTTCGTCCAGCAGGCCAATGTAAGACATGTACTGCTTGGTAATTTCCGCGATCGGTATATCCAGGATGTCCAGGTTCTGGCGGCGAATCAGGTAAAGCAACAGGTCCAGCGGGCCTTCGAATGCCTCGAGGAAAACCTCCAGAGCTTCCGGTGGAATATACAGGTCTTTAGGCAACTGCGTGAAAGGCTGGCCCTGCACGAACGCGAAAGGCATTTCTGCCTGCTGTGCCTCGGTGCCGGATGGGTGGTCAACTGCTTCCAAATGAACTCAAATCCAGAAATATTTTATTACAGGAAGTCTATCACGCCTTGACCCATGCGCAGGACCCGGGGTTGGCCTTCGGTCAGGTCAATCAGGGTAGTGGGTTCAAGGGGACAGTAACCCGCATCCACGAACAGGTCCACCTGACCGTGAACCGCGTCAAACAACTCTTCCGTATCGAAAATTTCATCTTCCATGTCAGCCAGGATCAGGGACGAACTCAATATGGGTTCGTCTATGGTATCGAGTATCGCCTGGACGATGGCATGGTCCGGTATCCGGATACCGATGGTCCGGGTCTGTTTCTTCTGCTCAGTTCTCGGTACATTGCCGGTGGCTGGAAGAATAAAGGTATATGGACCCGGGGTGAGCTGGCGGATCAGGCGGTGAGCCCAATTATCCAGCCGTGCAAATTGGCTGATGTCCGACAGGTTTCTGCAGCAATAGGTGAAGGGGTGGTTCCGGTTGAGTTGCCGCAATCGAACGACGCGCTCGCGTGCTTTGCGGTTACCGGCGCGCCAGCCCAGCGCGTAACCGGAATCCGTCGGATAGGCAATCAATCCGCCGCGCACCAGCACCCCTACGATGTGATCAATCACCCTGGGTTTGAGCCCTTTCAGCCTGACTTCGATTCTTTCGCTCATTGATCGAGCCCTGTTCATTAGAAGCGCGACATTTTAACCTCAAAAGCCGGGGCCAGAGCACTTTTTATATTGAGCTGGTGCTAAACTGCAAATTTCTTGCAAAGGAAAAGTGATCTGACCCCGGCTCTGGAATGAAGAATCATGTGGTACGTCATCTATGCAAAAGATCGTGAAGACAGCCTGCAGGCCAGGCTGGAAGCGAGGTCCGCCCACCTTGAGCGAATCAATGCACTGCTTGATGAAGGCCGTTTGTTGCTGGCCGGTCCCCGGCCGGCTATCGACGCGCTTGATCCGGGTCCAGCGGGCTTCCTGGGATCCCTGGTGGTCGCGGAGTTTGATTCTCTGGAAGATGCTTGCGCCTGGGCCGATGCGGATCCTTATATCGAATCCGGCGCCTACGAGTCGGTAGAAGTGACGCCATTCAAGCTGGTGATGCCGAAATGAACCCGGCACAGCGCCTGGCGGAAATTCGCGCACGGCTGGAAGCTGAGCTTTCCCCCGAATCCCTGCAGGTGGAAGATGAAAGCCATATGCACGTCGGACATGAAGGAGCGAAAAGCGGCCTTGGGCATTTCCGCGTACTGGTGGTCTCAGACAAGTTCCGGGGACAGTCTCCGATCAAGCGCCACCGCCTGGTCTACCAGGCCATGGGTGACCTGATGCAAACCGACATCCACGCGCTGACTATTGAAGCCTTTACTCCGGATGAGTTTTAATTTCCAGAGCCGGGGTCAGAGTAAGGAACTTACTCTGACCCCGGCTGTACTTAATTTGTGGGCGACCAGTCAGGGCTCTGGTGTTCGGCGGTGATGGTGGTGTAGATGCCTCCGCGCACGTTGAAATCGGCGGTCAGGCGGATGTAGCGGGGATTGAGTGCTTCCACCAGGTCGTCAAGGATTTTATTGGTCAGATCTTCGTGGAATCCGCCTTCATCGCGATAGCTCCACAGGTAGATTTTCCATGATTTGAGTTCAACACAGAACGCGTCCGGAATATACTCCAGTTTCAGTGTTGCAAAATCCGGTTGGCCTGTTTTCGGGCACAGACATGTGAATTCTGGAGACTCGATGTGAATGGTATAATCCCGCGAAGGTTTGGGATTTGGAAAGACTTCCAGTTCCTTGTTTATTTGCTTGCTCATGGCGTCTCCGGAAATTGCCTGTTACATTAACGAAAAATCAAAACCAATCAGTTTAGCCATTAGATGATTAAAACTTCAATGCCGCCGTGCGCGGCGCTTAATTCCAAATCCGAACGTTCCGGATACGAAGGCGGCAGGCGCGAATGAGATTGTCCTCGATCAAGATGGCGGGATTCAAGTCCTTTGTGGATCCCACCACGTTTCATGCGCCCACCAACCTGATCGGCGTGGTCGGTCCAAACGGATGCGGCAAGTCGAACATCATTGATGCCGTGCGCTGGGTGATGGGCGAGGGTTCGGCCAAAGTCCTGCGCGGCGAATCGATGAGTGACGTCATTTTTTCCGGTTCTTCGGGGCGCAAGCCGGTGGGCACAGCGACGGTCGAGCTCATCTTCGATAATTCCGCAGGCCGCGTTGGCGCACAGTTTGCCGGTTACAATGAAATTTCCCTCAAGCGGCAGGTCTCGCGTGATGGCGTCTCGGTGTATTACCTCAACGGCAGCCGCTGCCGCCGCAAGGACGTGCGCGATCTCCTGCTGGGTACCGGCCTGGGTTCCCGCAGTTACTCCATCATCGAGCAGGGCATGATCTCGGAAGTGGTCGAGGCAAAACCAGAAGAGATTCGCGGGCACCTGGAAGAGGCCGCCGGCATTTCCAAGTACAAGGAACGGCGGCGGGAAACCGAACGGCGGATCAACCACACCCGGGATAATCTCGCACGCCTGGCTGATCTGCGCGAGGAAGTGGGCAAGCACCTGAATCGCCTGAAGCGCCAGGCCAGCGCCGCCAAACGTTATCGCAAGCTCAAACAGGAAAGAAGAGAGTTGGAATCCCGGCTGATGACGCTGCGCTGGCGCAAATTGATGGACCGGATTGAGCGGGACGGACAGGAACTGGCAAAAAAGGAAACCAGCCTGCAGGAGTGCATTTCCCGGCAAAGGGCGAGCGAGGCGGCGTTGGATAAGCTGCACCAGGAACAGGGCCAGAGCAACGAAGCATTCAGCGAAGTGCAGGGTGAACTCTACGGTGTGGGCAGCGAAATTGCACGCCTGGAACAGATCATCGAACACGCGAGGGAGTTGCAGGAAAGACAGAAGCAGGAATTCGAGGAAACCGAGTCGGCTCTGAAAGACCTTGAAAAGCACATGGGGCTGGACAAAGTGCAGGTTGAGGAACTGACCCGCGGCCTGGCCGAGGTTGAGCCGGCCCTCTCCGCTGCGGCCGATGCCGAAAACAAAGTCGGAAAAGCGATGGAAAAGGCCGAAGGCGCCGTCCAGGTCTGGCAGAAGCATTTCGAGGAGCATCACCTGCAAAGCACGCAAAGCAACCGTGTGGCAGACCGGACCCGGGCTGATATCGAAGTCCTGGACCAGGGGCTGATGCAGGCATCACGGCGCCTGGAATCGTTGTCTGAAGAAACGGCATCCATGGACGCTTCCGGCTTGCGCGAGGACCTGGAAGGCCTGTCTGCGGAGTCGGTGAAACTGGCTGCCGAAGAACAGGAAAAACAGGAAATACTGGATGAATTGCGCTCCGGCTTTGCGCAGACACAATCCGGACTGCGCTCGTCTGAAGAGGAATTTCGCGAGACACAAAGGGAGCTGCACACACGAGAGGGGCGCCTTGCATCCTTGCAGGCGTTGCAGGAGGCGGCGTTGGAAGACCAGTCAGGTGAGGCCTGGCTGGACGCGCAGGGGCTTGCTGACGCCCCCAGGCTGGCGCAGTCCATCCAGGTCGAGGCAGGCTGGGAAACAGCGGTCGAGACCGTTTTGAGCCATTGGCTCCAGTCGGTCGTTACACCGGCGGGCGCGGGCCATGGCGAGGCCCTGGGCAGCCTCGAAAACGCCAGCCTGGACTTGATTGAGGATCAGCAGGGCAAGGTCAAAGCGGTCAAGGGGACTCTTGCCGCCGTCGTAGCCGCACCGGATGCAGTGATTGACTCGCTCAACCGCGTCAAAATATCGGATTCCCTGGAGCAGGCCTGGTCAGCAAGAGACAGTCTGGACGCTGCAGAGTCATACATCACCCGTTCCGGTGAATGGATCGGCAAGGGTTGGGCGCGTGTGGCCCGTGGTCAGCCCGGGCAGGACAGCATGCTGGCGCGTGAGAAAACCATCAGCCGCCTGGTTAAGGAAATTGCCGGACTTGTTTCAGGGGCGAAAAAGCTGGGCGCTGCCGGCGAGCAGGCCAGAGACGAAATCCAGCAGCAGGAAGTCCGGATCAGCGAAGCACAGGCGGAGGTCAACGCCCTGCATCGCAAACGCAGTGAAGTGGACGGTCAGCTGGAAAGCCGGCAGTCCAGTATCACGCTGATCGCGGGGCGGCAACAAAACATCAGCGGGGAAATAACGCAGCTCAGGCAGCAGATCAAGGCTGACGAATCAGCCGTAAGCCTCGCTCGTGGTGAGCTGGAAAAAATGCTCGGGCAAATGGCCGGGCTGAAAGACGCGCTGGACGCGCTGGACGCTCAACGCAACCAGTTGATAACGGAACGCGATAACGCGCGCCGTGGACTGGCCGAGGCCAGGGACAAACGGTACGAGCTGGCATTGCGGGCGGGGTCGCGGCGGGCGAGTCTCGATTCCTTGAGCCATTCGCTGGAGCGCATGGACACCCAGATCAGCCAGTTACAGCAACGCTACCTGGGCCTCAGCGAGCAACTCGCAAAGGCCGGGCAGCCGGACCAGAAACACACCGATGAAATGGAATCACTGCTGAAACGGCGGCTTGAAACCGAGGCGCGGCTCGGGCAAGCCCGTCAGAAAGTCCAGCAGCTTGAAAACGACTACCGTGAAAAAGACGCTGACCGCCAGCGCGCCATCCAGAACTCCGATGAGATCCGTCAAACTCTTGAAACAGCCCGCCTGCAGCTGCAGGAAATTCAGCTCAATGCTCGAAATATTCAGCGGCAGGTGGAAGAGCTGGACGCGGACGTAAACGAGCTGGTGGAGTCCCTGCCTGAAGACGCAGAGCCAGAAGCGTGGGAAACCGAGCTGGAAAACATGCAGATACGGATTACGCGGCTGGAACCGATTAACCTGGCGGCGATCCAGGAGTTCGAGGAGGAACGCAAGCGCAAAGATTACATGGATGAACAGAATGACGATCTGTGCACAGGCACTGCAAACGCTTGAAAACGCCATCGCCAAGATAGACCGAAAAACCCGAACGCGCTTCAAGGATACCTTTCGAGAAAGTGAACAAGGGGGTACAGGAGCTGTTTCCCCCGCTTGTTCGGTGGCGGTCATGCATACCTGGAGCTTACGGGGGAAGATCTGCTGACCACCGGTGTGAGCATCATGGCCCAGCCTCCCGGCAAACGGGTCAGTAGCCTGCACCTGTTGTCCGGCGGGGAAAAAGCACTGACAGCCGTGTCCTTCGTGTTTGCCATATTCCGCCTGAACCCGGCGCCATTCTGTATGCTTGACGAGGTCGATGCACCATTGGATGATGCCAACGTGGCCCGTTTTTGCAGCCTGGTGAAGGAAATGTCAGAGACCGTGCAATTCGTTTTTGTCACGCACAACAAGATAACAATGGAAATGGCTGATCAGATGAGCGGTGTGACCATGAGTGAGCCTGGCGTTTCCAGGCTTGTGCAGGTCGATGTTGCTGAAGCAGCAAAATTGGCCGGCAATTAATCATTTCCTGACCGGAGAGGCAAACATTGGAAACATCAACACTTCGCTGGATTATTATCATTATCGGGGCCCTGGTGCTGGGCTCGATTTTCCTGTTTGGAAATCCCAGGAAAAAGCGCACGCCCCGCGCCTCGCGCCGCCAGGAAAAGAGCAACGACCAGCGGCAGGAACCCACGCTGAACGGCTCTTATCCAACTGAGGATCGCGAATTTGATGCCGAATCAGAGGGCGTCGCGGAAACCAGCCAGGGTGAACTCGATATCGGCGGTGTGAAGCCCGCCGCGCCGCGAAAACCGGCCGCCCCCCCACCGGAGAAAATCGTCACCCTGTTCCTGGTGGCCCGGGATAATCACATTATCAACGGCGCCGAGCTGCTGCAGTCCGCAATCAACACCGGCATGGAATTCGGCGAAATGAGTATTTTTCACCGGATTGAAGAAGGCGCGGATAAATCCGTGTTCAGCCTGGCGAATGCCGCCAAGCCAGGAAGTTTCAGCCGGGATGGATGGAACACTTTCGAAACCAGTGGCGTGGTCTTGTTCATGACCCTGCCGGGCCCCGCTAATGCGCTCGATGCCTGGGATTCCATGCTGGCAACCGCCCGGCGTATCAGTGAAATCCTTAACGCGGAGTTGCTGGACGAGGAGCATCAGCCCTTCACGCGTCAAAAAGAGGCCCGTATCCGTGAGGAAATGAGGGCATACGACAGGAGCAAGTCCTAGTACTCCTCGAAGGCGTACCAGACCGCGATGAATCAACAGGCAGCAGAACAGCGCATTGGCGAACTTCGTGCCGAAATTGAACAGCACGACTACCGCTATTATGTGCTGGACACACCCTCGGTCCCTGATGCCGAGTACGACCGCCTGATGCGAGAATTGCAGTCGCTGGAAGCCGGGTTTCCCAGGCTGGTCGTTCCTGAATCACCCACACAGCGGGTGGGTGGCCAGCCTGCAGAGGGTTTCGAAGAAGTACGTCACCGCACGCCCATGTTATCGCTGGCCAATGCATTCTCGGCAGAGGAAATTCAACAGTTCCACGAGCGCGTGATCAAGGGGCTGGAAACCGGTCACGTCAGCTATGTCGCCGAACCCAAGCTGGACGGCGTCGCCATTTCCCTGCGTTATGAAGCAGGCCGCCTGGTGCAGGCCGCCACCCGCGGTGACGGTGCTACCGGCGAGAACGTGACTTTGAATGTTCGCACCATCAACGCCATCCCATTGCATCTCAAACAGCGGGGGGAGCAGCAGGGACAGTCGCCGATCTGGCCATCCACCCTCGAAGTCCGGGGAGAAATCTACATGCCGCTGGCCGGGTTCGAGGCCTGGAACGAGCAGGCGCGGCGGGAAGGGCGTCAAGGAGCTGGTTAATCCACGCAACGCGGCGGCAGGCAGCCTGCGCCAGCTTGATCCGCGAGTGACTGCAAAACGCCCGCCCTGGCCTTTTATGCATACGGCGCTGTCGCTACTGGGGGCATGCCGGACCGCCATTTTGAGGTATTGCAGCTGCTCCGGGCCTGGGGTTTCCCGGTCAACCCGGAAGTGCGGCAGGTCGTTGATGCACCAGGCTGCATTGCCTACTACATTGATTTGGCCGCAAAACGCGACACCTTGACCTACGATATCGATGGCGTGGTGTTCAAGGTCGAGTCCAGGGATCAGCAGGAAACGCTGGGTTTTGTCAGCCGCGCACCGCGCTGGGCCATCGCGCAGAAGTTCCCGGGCAGGAAGAGGTCACCCGTCTGCTGGATATCGACATCCAGGTGGGACGCACCGGTGCACTGACCCCGGTAGCGCGGCTGGAACCGGTCTTTGTCGGTGGCGTAACGGTAACCAACGCTACCCTGCACAACCTGGATGAAATCCGCCGCAAGGATGTACGCGCCGGCGACTGGGTGGTGGTCAGGCGTGCCGGCGACGTGATCCCGGAAGTAGCCCGTGTGGTGCTGGAACGCAGGAAAGGGGAGCCCGCGGAGTTCCAGATGCCTGTGTCCTGTCCGGTCTGTGGCTCGGCGGTCGAGCGCATCGAGGGTGAAGCCGTGTTTCGTTGCAGCGGCGGTCTGTTTTGTCCGGCGCAAAGAAAACAAAGCATCATGCATTTTGTATCCCGCCGCGCTATGGATATCGAAGGCCTGGGTGAAAAACTGGCCGGCCAGTTGGTCGAAAAGGACCTGGTGAATTCGGTCGCAGACTTGTACAAACTGACCCGCGTGCAGTTGATCGGCCTGGAGCGCATCGGCGGAAAATCAGCCGACAATCTCTTGCAGGAGCTGGAACGCAGTAAAACACCGGATCTCGATCGCCTGCTGTACGCCCTGGGCATACGTGAGGTGGGAGAAGTCACTGCCCGATCGCTGGCAAGTCACTTTGGAACCCTGGAGCGGATCACTTCGGCCAGCGAGGAAGAACTGATCGAAGTAGCCGATGTCGGCCCTGTGGTTGCAGGCCACGTGCATGCTTTTTTCCAGGAAGCGCACAACACTGAAATCATCGCTGCGCTGGTACAGGCGGGACTGCAGTGGAAGGCTGTAGAAGTCGACCAGGGGGAACAGCCACTGGCCGGTCAAACCTGGGTATTGACCGGTGCACTGGGTATGCCAAGGGCAAAAGCAAAGAACCTGCTGGAATCACTCGGTGCAAAAGTGTCCGCCAGTGTTTCAGGCAAAACCTCGGTAGTACTCGCCGGGGAAGCCGCCGGTTCCAAGCTGAAGAAAGCCCAGTCGCTTGGAGTAGAAGTAATCGACGAAGCCGCATTCCTCCAGCTAATGTCAGAGCACGGTAAAAACCTGTAAGAGGTTGCTTGCGGCCGAATCGTGCGTCCGCACACTCTCCTTAAGGTAGCGCCAGCTTATACACCGGGGTCGGCCGCCGCTCTGTACTCACGTACACATCTGATGCATCAAAGCCAAAAGTCACCGCTTCATCATGCAGGCCGGGCGGTCCGACATACTCAAGCGGCGCTTTGCGGAAAGCTTCGGCCCATGACTCGTCCTCTGCGCGTTCAAACAGATACAGGCTGCGGTAGGTGATCACAGCAGCACGCCTGCCATCGCTTGAGATATCCATGCCGGTCGGCTGGGAAATCCAGGGCCCTCTTTTTTTGCTGGTGAGAAGATCAGCCATGGTCGGTGGCCTGAAGCCAGGTACTTCTCCCAGGTATTGCAACTCCGCTTTGCCGGCTTGCAACGCCTCTTCAACAGGCAGTCCATACAGGCGCGGTGGATGGTCCCGTTTGGTAAGGAACAGGATCATGTTGCTGGCGGGGTCATAGGCCATCGCTTCGCAATCCCGCGGTCCGTCCGGGTAACGGACTTTGACTTTGTGCAGCAGGTCCACCTCAGTCGCGTAAGTTCCACTTGCCGACGGTTGGGGTTCGGCCACAAGGTACAGTTTGATGGATTTATAGCGGGCCTTGTTGTCCCCGGAGTCGCCCAGCACCAGCAACGGTCCCGCTCTCACCCGGTATGCGGGTAATGTCTTCCCAGTCCCGGTTGTTCGCATCCCGGATCCTGACTTTGCCCAGATGGCGCCCGTCCGCGTCAGCAATATAGATCGAAGGGCTGCCCTCATCATTGTGCAGGAAGAATACGCCGCCTTCACCGGACTGAATACCGCTGACCTCGTCCAGTTCCTTTGATTCCAGGATGGCGGTAACCACGAAACCGGCGTCCGGCTCGTCCGCTGGTTTTTGAATTGCATCGGCGTCGCAGCCAGTGAGAGGTATCAGCAACAGGGCCAGGGCAAGCCGGATTTTCATAAGCAAGTGTCTCCTCTTGGACGTACAGTATAAAATCATCCCACATTCAAGTTTCGAAATATTGAGGTAGCTCATGTTCAGTGCATTATTGCGGGTTTTCTTCATCATCCTGTTGGTGTTATCAAGCCAGGCCGTCCGGGCGGAAAGAACCGATGTGATTTATCTTCAAAATGGCGACCGGATCACCGGTGAAATCAAATCGCTGTTTCGCGGCAAACTGGAGTTCAAGACTGACCACATGGGCTACGGTCTTCATTGAGTGGGATGACATCCGGGAAATTGGCAGCACAACCGGACATGCGGTCGAGTTGACCAATGGACAACGATTTTACGGTCCCCTGACCAAACCGGAAAATGCGGATATGATGGTAGTGGAAACCGGGGACGGACCGGTAGGCTTGAATATCCTGGATGTTATCGGGATGTATCCGGTGGAAGCGAACTTCTGGGACCGGCTTGATCTCAGCGCCAGCCTGGGTTTCAGTTGGGACAAGGGCAGTAAAGTAGGTAAATACAACCTGGGGCTTGATGCGGTTTACCGGCGGACTGAATCAATGACCCGGGCAGACTTCAGCACGGAACTCACGACGCAGGAACAATTGGACGATACGAAACGTACGGTGTTAAACGCCAACCATTTGATTTTCACGCGGAACAAGAAATTTCGGATTTATTTCGGAAACCTTGAGCAAAACGATGAACTGGGTGTTGATCTGAGGGCCCTGGTCGGTGCAGGTTATGGCTGGGTACCCATTCGGTCACAGAAGAACTGGTTCTCACTGTCAGCGGGTCTCGACATCAACCATGAAATTCCAGATGTGGGTGACGCTGAGACCAACCTGGAAGCTGCGGGCATGATGATATATGAGTATTACAAGTATTCCACACCGGAACGCTCGTTCAAGACCAATTTGACGGTTTTCCCGAGCATTACCGATTTTGGCAGGTGGAGGGCAAATTTTTCTACCGATTTCCGTTTCGAGTTTGTCGAAGACCTGTTCTGGAAACTGGATTTCTACCTCACCTACGACAGCGCTCCGATTTCACAAGATGGTGCGAGCAGCGACTTCGGCATCACTTCATCAGTAGCCTATAAATTCTGAATTGGCATGATCAGGCCGGGTCCGCTGATGCCTGGGGTATCACCGGCGCCATCGCGGGCTCGTTTCCATCCCTTATCGCGCGGTAATGCGGTGAAGTAATTTCTACTCCAGCCATGTGGAAAGCGTCCAGTATGTTGGCATGCAGATCCGAGTATATTATCGGCCGTATGTCGGCCCGGCGCGTACTCGCATTCAGTTCGTAGGCCACGTAGTTGTCATCCAGTGCTGTCTGCAGAACAAACGGTTTTGGTTCCTCCTCGATGTGTTCGGTGGCTGTTGCAGCGGACAACAACAGTTCCTGCACTTTCGGCCAGGGAACGTCGTAACCGATGGTGATGCCGGTGTGCAGCGTGATGCCGGCTTTTTTTGCCTGGGTAGAAAAATTAATGACCTTGCCGGACATGATGGCTGCATTGGGGATTGAAATTTCAATATTTTTCGGTGTAAGGATTCGCGTCACGAAGGCGGTACGCTCTATGACTTTTCCTTCGCTATCGGAGATGCGAACCTGATCGCCCGTCCGGAATGCCCGCGTAAACGTAATGACGATACCCGCCACGACGTTGGCGACTGCAGTTGTCGATCCCAGGGAGAACAACACGCCGATGAAAATCGTCACACCCTGGAATGCCGGAGAATCGGAACCGGGCAGGTAGGGAAAAACCACCACGAGGGTCATCGCAATAATCAGCAAGCGGAGCAGAGCGAAACTTGTTTTTGCCCATTCGGGATAAAACCCCGGTATCTTGATACGCCGCCGTTGAACGCCCATAAATATCAGCCTGAACAACCTGAGCAACAGGTACGCAAAGAAGATGATGACCAGCGTGGTGATGAGGTCCGGAATATAGTCAACAAAACCTTGCCAAATTCCGGATACTGCACTGCGGATTAAACCGGTGCTCATTTTCGCAAGGTCACGGGTCCAGTGGAACAAACCCAATACGGTGTTCAGGAAGGAAATGATGATGAAAATTCTCAGTACCCAGCTGATTACCTGGAAAGTCCGGTTAAGAATGGCCGCCACTTCAGCGGCAGACAGGATTTCCTGTTTCTGAATTCGCAGGGGTTGAACATCGCTGTCTTCTTTGAGAACGCGCCGCGAAAGGGCCCTGAAACCCCGGAAGACCAGCGCGTAAAACACCCAGTAGACCAGGATAATGAATACAGTCAAAGCCACGTTGGTGGCCAGCACGGTATAAGCATGATCGCCAATCAAATCGGTCAGCCATTCCTGCAATATCTGGATCAGTTCCAACATATGCCCAGGTTCTCCCTCTCGTTGATTTTCCGAGTATAGCAGTATGTTGTAAGAGTTCCCCTGGGGACGAATGTAAGAGGCCGCTCGATGGCGGACCAGTAAATTGCTAATCAGTCAAAGGTTTAGTAGTTTGAAAGACGTGAAATTACTGCTAATTTTCAATCCGCATGCGGCCATGGGCCGCGCCGCAAGGCTGTTGCCGGATATTCGAAAGGACCTGGAGCGGTTCGCTGCAGTGGAAGTTGCCTCGACCCGTCATGCCGGGCACGCGGTGGACCTGGCGGCCGCAGCGGACCTGGGTGCACTTGATGGCGTGATCGCAGCAGGCGGGGACGGCATCATGTTCGAAGTTCTCAATGGCCTCTACCGGAAAAAACCGCAGGAACGGGTTCCCCTGGGCCTGGTCCCGGTCGGCACCGGTAATGCTTTCGTCCGTGACCTTGGGCTGATGCCCGGGGAGTGGCGAAAGGGGATTGACATCATCGCCCGGAATCGGCCTCGAAGGGTGGATGTCGGACGCGTGCAGACCCGGTCAGAGACTTTCCATTTTCTCAATATCATCGGTATGGGGTTTGCGGTGGGCGCCGGGATAACGGCCAAAAAGCTGAAAATGCTGGGTAATGCGGCCTATACCCTGGGCACCTTGTGGGAGACAATTAGCCTTAAGAGTTATCCATTACATATTGAAATTGATGGAAAAAATATCAGACAAGATAATGTTTTTGTCGAAATTTCAAACTCCCGCTATACGGGCACCAGCTTTCTGATCGCACCGGATGCACGGATCGATGATGGGCTGCTGGATGTCACACTGCTGTCCAGTCTGCCGCGCAGGCGATTGCTTCGATTATTTCCCACCATCTATAGCGGTGAGCACGTGCAGTATAAAGAGGTATCGACTTTCCAGGCGCGGAAAATCAGGATTCACGCACCTGGCGGGCGGTTACTTGCGCCGGATGGTGAATTCCACGGCTACACGCCAGCTGATATCAGCTGCCTTCACAGGGATCTGGAAATATTCTGGACTTGACCGGCCCATGCTGGCTACCCGATACCTTCGATCGTACCGTCTGGCAGTAGCTTGACCTGTAGCGCCTTTGGTTTCCTGGGTAAACCCGGCATGCGCATGATGGCCCCGGTCAGTACAACCAGGAAACCTGCGCCGGAATTTATCTGGATGTTTCGTACCGTGACTTCGAAATCCCGCGGCCTGCCGTGCAGGGTAGGGTCATCCGACAGCGAACTGGGCGCTTTGGCTATGCAAATGGGCAGTTTGTCCAAACCCAGTTCTTCGACTCTTTTCAAATCTTTTTCGGCTTCCTTGGTAAATGCCACATCACTGGCGCCGTACATGCTTTTGCTGACGGCTTTGACTTTATCGATCACCGGGATGTCCAGGTCGTAAAGTGGCTGGAAGGGCCGGCCGCCGTCGACGGCGGCCATCACCTGACGGGCCAGGTCTTTTGCGCCCTCACCACCCTCGGCAAAATGCCGGGACTCGGCAAAGAACACACCCTCCTGGTCGGCGCGTTCTTTCACCAGCCGGATTTCATCATCCGTATCGGTTTCGAACCGGTTCAGTGCGACGATGGGCCGCTTGTTGAAGAGCATGACGCTTTCAATGTGTTTATCGAGGTTCACCAGGCCACGTTGCACTGCCTGGGTATCCGGCTCAGTCAGCCGGTCCTTGGATTTGCCACCGTGCATCTTCAGCGCGCGGATCGTGGTCACCAGGACAACCCCGTCAGGATCCAGGCCGGCCGTGCGGCATTTGATGTCAAAGAACTTCTCGGCGCCCAGGTCAAAACCAAAGCCGGCCTCGGTGATGGCCCAGTCGGAAAAATGCATGGCCATTCGGGTGGCAAATACGCTATTGCAACCATGCGCGATATTGGCGAAGGGTCCACCGTGAATGAACGTGGGGGTACCTTCGAGAGTCTGTACCAGGTTGGGATGAACGGCATCGCGCAACAAGGCCAGTAGCGCATCGGTGATGCCCAGTGCCTCCAGGAATACCGCCTCGCCAGCATAGGTGTAACCGATCAGAATGCGGTCCAGGCGCTGGCGAAGATCATCCATGTCATTGGCCAGGCACAGGATGGCCATGATTTCCGATGCTGCGGTGATGTCGAATCCGCCCTCGCGGGGAATCCCCTGGAAACGGCCACCCAGCCCCAGCACGATTTTACGCAGGCTGCGGTCATTCATATCCATGGTCCGGCGCCATGCCACGATCCGCGGGTCGAGTTGCAGTATGTTGTCCCAGTAAATGTGGTTGTCGATGGAGGCTGAAATCAGGTTATTGGCGGATGTAATGGCATGAAAGTCGCCGGTGAAGTGCAGGTTAATCCGGTCCACCGGCAGGACCTGGGAATAACCCCCGCCTGTTGCGCCGCCCTTCATACCCAGGCAGGGGCCCAGCGAGGGTTCGCGCAGTGCGATACAAACGGATTCGCCGAGCCGGTGGAAGGCCTGGCCCAGACCGATTGAGGTCGTGGTCTTGCCTTCTCCGGCCGCTGTGGGTGTCGTTGCGGAGACGAGGATCAGGTGGCTTTTAGCCGTCCGTTGCCTGGGGCGCGAAAGTGCATCCAGGTGGACTTTCGCTATTTCGTTGCCATAGGGAATCAGGTCCCGGTCATCGACGCCCAGTTGACTGGCGACAGTCCGGATTGGTTCGACACTGGCCTGCGCGGCAATAGTGGTATCAGAATGCATTTTGCACGCTCCTGCAAATTAGTCCGGACTCTTTGGTGCGTAACTGAACCTCTGGCCGCCAACGGTGGCTTCAGCCATCAGTCCGCCAGCGGCAACGGTAAAGATCGCCACGCCGGAATCGTAAGCAGCGTCTGCTGAAGCCCCTGCCGTGATGGCCACGGCTGATGCCTGGGCGCCAAATTCAAAGTTGCCGCGCTTGAAATGATCCAGCGCAGTCTGATCCTTGAAGAAAATGAACTGGGCATATTTCTGGCCACCGAGTTGAAGGCCAATGGTGGCCTGCGACATGGAAGCGAAACCATCCACCTGCTCATTCACGATGACCAGGCCGCGCCCGAAAGCACCACCAACGACGATGCCGCCTTTGCCCACACTGGGTAAGACCACATAGCCGGCAGAATCATCAAAGAATCTCTGGATGCCGGGGTCTTTTTGCTTGATTTCCAAAATGGCTTTCTGGACGTCCAGTTCCATTTTGTCGGAAGTGTTGGGCTGAAACGCCAGTACCTTGCCGCTTAACAGGACAAGAGCTGACAAGGTGACAAATGCTGCAATTTTGCGCATGTTTTTCTCCGGGGAGTCTGTAATGTGAAATCAGGAAGATTCCCGGGCCTGCGCGGCCCGGGATGATCAGTAAGCGGCATAGCTAATCAAAAGGCTTCGTATTTGAACTTCTGTCCACCGACGCTGGCTTCGTACATCAGGCCGCCGCCGACATTGGTGAATACCGCAACACCCTTGTCATAATCGGCATCGGCGGATGCACCCAGGGTTACCGCAACGGCTGAAGCCTGGGCGCCCATCTCCCAATTGCCACGTTGGAAATGTCCCAGTGAGGTTGCATCTTTGAAGAAAATAAACTGTGCATAGACCTGGCCACCTAATTGGAGTCCGATGGTCATCTGGCTGAGTGAAGTATTGGCGATTGCCTTGTCATTCACGATGACCAGGCCTTTGCCATGCGCACCACCGATGCCGATGCCGCCTTTGCCAACCTTGGGGAATACCGCGTAGCCGGCTGCGCCATCGAAGAATTTTGACATTCCCGGATCCGTTGCCTTCATATCGAGAATGGCCTTGGCCACGGACAGTTGCATCTCACTGCTGGTATCGGGTTCAAAAGCCCACAGGTTGGAGGTTGAGGCTAGTAATACAAATGCGATAAACGAAAGCGCGGCTTTGCGCATGGTTTTCTCCTTTGAAATTGAATTTTCAGGTTTCTAAAATTTATAAGGCTGGGAATCCATTTCCAGAGCTTTCTAACGACGAAGTCATCTATTAATTAGACCATATTCTGAGTGCTTATACTAGTTTAGTATGGGAAACTAAACTAGAACCTGCCGTGCTTCGCTTGGGGGCTGGCCGGTCCATCCCTTGTACGCCCTTGAAAATGAACTGACTTCCGAGAAGCCCAACAAAAAGGAAATCTCCGTCAGCGTTTTGCTCCGGTCCTGAATGTATTGCTGTGCCAGTTCTCGGCGAATTTCGGTGAGTAGGATCTTGAAGGAAGAATCCTCTTTTTGCAGTTTCCGGTGCATATTGCGCGGCGTCATGTGCAGGGATTCGGCGACAGAAGTCTCGTTCACGTTACCGGAACCCAGGTTTTCAATGATGGCGGCCTTGGCGCGGTTAAGGATGTCTGCTTTTTCCCGGTGGGCAAGGTACTTGACCACGATATGTTCATTCAGCTTGGCCAGTTGGTCGTTTGAACCGGTCAGCCGTTCGTCCACTTCCCCGCGGGCGATGACAAACATAGTATGCTCAGCATTGAACTCGATCGGACAGCGGAACAGTTCGTAGTAATAGCCCGTGTCCGCAGGTTCCGCCTGCCTGAAACACACTTTTACCGGATTGAAATCCTTGCCGGCTATTATGCGGCAAATTTTTGCCAGGATTGCGAGCTGCCCTTCCTCCCTGATCCGTTCATTCAACAGTGGCAATTGCGCATCGATGACCACGTAGAAAAACTGCCCATCTTCTTCCAGTTTGACCGTCAATTTTTCATTGATAACCCGGGCATAGCGGCTCAGGCGCTGGAATGCCGTTCTCAGGCTGGAACTGGCGAGCCAGGCAAAACCCAGGGAGCCCAGGTGCGCAGGCCGGAAGTACTCCGCACCCTTGAGACCAAAAAAAGGATCACCGGACAGTTCTGCAGCCTTCAGATCCAGAAGCTGATATTGTTCCAGCGAAATCCGGGCGCCCTGATCGAACAGGGTTTCGGGATCGATGCCTGCTTCTTCAAACAGGGGACTCGGGTCAATACCGTAGCCTTCCAGTTGTTTCCAGAGCGCACCGAGTGCAGGGGCAAAGACGGTCATATGCGGCTTAACCCCGGCAACTCGTGCAATATTTGGGTTCGCCTGGTCATGGCATTGAGATTCATAAGGGTATTTTCGCTGAGAATGGTCATTTCAGTCAAACGAATGTCCAGTCTGGTCAAGAGATATCCGGGAACTTTCCTTACTCTAGCATCCATGTACTGAAGGGGCGCAATTACGTGTCTGCGGTGAAACGGGTGACGAGGTAAAAATGAAGTCCGGTACTATAACTAATGAGAATCAGGATTCCTTGCGGCATACAAACGGGATTAACGAGGCACTGTTGCGGTCAGAAATCAGTTTCTGGGATGATATGATCGCTGGCTGTGACCCGGCACACTCTCCCGAATCTCTGGAGCGTATGCAACAGGCGCTGGCGCTGGCAGAATTGCGCCTGGCTACCCTGGCCAGGGGCTATCAGCATGCTAATGCATCCGATACCTTGAAAAAATTTCAATCCAACGTTTATTCTATTTCACGCAGCAGCGCGAAACGCGCACGAAATTCCAAACTGCCGGGTCGAAAATAACCGGACAGGTGGCCTACAACCTGGCGATAACCCGATTCAGTTCTTCATCGTAGAGGGCGTCATATCCCGGGTTGCCTTATTACCGACAGGTACCATAATGCAGCCAATTGGTCATAAAGACGGCAAAAAGCTTCCAGCCTGGAAAAATGTTCTTTCCCGGGAGTTCCGAAATAGGCGTTAAGGAGAATTTCAACCCGATCAGCTTTCAACTGGTGGTGCTGTACCACAATCGCCAGGTCGAAATACGGGTCACCGACAGCCGAGTATTCCCAGTCGATCAGCCTGACGGTCTCGCCGCCAATGATGTTGCTGTGAACGAGATCATTGTGGCAAAGGGCAGGGCGCCCTGTTTCTGACGAAAGCTTTTCCGCCAGCTTTGCGGCCTGCTCCGCAATACGCGCGGCGCCATGAGTACCGGCTTCCCTGGCGTAGGCCAGCGCTATCTCCCCTGGCGCAAATACAGGCCCGCGTGGTGGCAAAGAGTGTAATCGGCGCAAGGTTGCCGCCAGCGTCCCCAGTTTGACTGGGTCATGGACATCCATAATGCTCCAGGCATTGCCGGGAATCCAGGAAGTAACGAGTACACCCTTATCCGGATCGGACCAGATGATCTGTGGACCAATACCGGCTAAGAATACGGTGTGTAAAACCTCGAGTTCAGCCCGCCGATCCAGACCAAGAAGCCTGGCGAGTGGTTTGTCCAATCGCGCCACAAACTGTTCATTACCGGCCTTCAGCAGCCAGCTGTCACTGGCGGGGCCACCGGCCAGTTTTTCAAGGATATTTGCACCGTGCAATGGCTCAATCCCATCAAGAATGGCCTTCTGACCGGGAGTGGGATCAGGCATGAAGCGCATCCATGCTTTTTCGCCATTCACGGTACCCGATCACGAACAGTACGAGATAGAGAACGAAGAGAAGGGCCGTGAGCCACAGGCCACGGCTGACATAAAGGTAAACCGAAACGGAATCGATAATGAACCAGTAGTGCCAGTTCTGGATGATTTTCCTCGCTACCATCCAGGTGGTTACAATGGCGCCCCAGGTGGTGAAGGAGTCGAGATAAGGCATGGCGGCATCACTGTAGCGGGACAATGCGAGGCCACTCGCCAGGGTGAACAGCAGGATTAAAACGAGGGGAGCGAAGTGACGATTGAGCGGCCAGCTTTTGACCGGCAGTCTGTTTTCCGGCCCCTCACCGTGCTTCCAGCTGTACCAGCCATAAACCGCCATTGCGATATAGAAAACTTGCAGGGCTGATTCCATGTACAGGCCAGCCTGGTACATCAGCACGATATAAATGCTGGTGCTGAAGATGGCGGCAAACCAGCAGGCAATATTCTCGCGGATCGCCAGCACAAGATATGCAAGGGCCAGCACCACCGCAGTGACTTCCCAGGCTGACATGGACTGGACCGCTTCAGTCAACTGTGTTGCCAGTTCAGTCAATGTTGGGCAATCTACCGATCTCGAGATCAGAATTCAGGTATCGGGTAACAAAAACGACTTTTTGCACTCCGGACATGCTCTCGTGAATGCAGGTGTTGATTGCGCTGGTCACCTGTTCGAATTCCCCCCTGAGTTGTGAACTAAGCTGGTTGGTGACGATTTCCAAGCCGGGGAAGGTCCGCAAGCGCAAGATAAATGCCTTGATCATAGGGACGTAATCCGAATCCAGTGGGTACAAACTGATATCAACAGTAATTTTCATGGGTGTCTCCGCTTTGTTCATGGACAGTAATTTTCATGGGTGTCTTCACTTTTCCCCGTAGTCATAGCTTAATGTGATGCCATAGGTGCGTGGATCGCCAAATCTTGTGTACAGCGTGTTCTCGAACAAGGGAGGCTCATTGCCAAAGTAGAATCCGCGCGTGGCGTAATCTTCATTAAACAGATTGCGGGTCCAGGCAGACAGCCCCCAGGCGCCCCACTGTTTTCCAACCCGCAGGTTGACTAACTGGTAGGCATCTGATTGCTGGTTATGGCTGATGTCAAAGTAATAGGCGCCAATGGCGTTGATGTCCAGGCGAGCAAACCAGCCACCTGGAGCAGTATAGGTTGCTCCAATATTCAGCGTGTAGGGCGGGGCGTGGGCCAGGTCACGGTTCACCGCGTTTGGGCTTACAGCGACTGTATTTTCCGATTCACGTATCTTCGTGTCGAGCAAACCGAGTGAACCATGCAGTTGCCAGGTTTCGTTAATCTGCCAGGACACGCTGGCTTCCAGGCCGTGAGCGCGGGCATCTCCGTTGTAGGTCACGAACACGAAACTATTCGGGTCAAACGGTACCTGTTGGCTGGACTGGCTAAGCTGGGCATCAGTGCGGTCCATGTAGAACAGCGCCAGGTCACCGCTCAGGCTGCCTTCCAGCCAAAGTCCTTTCAGTCCCAATTCGTAGTTCCACAGGTATTCCGGCTGGTAAGGAATGAATTCAGGACCCAACAGGGCTACGCCCTGCAACGCAGCCAGAGACGGATTGAATCCACCCGCCTTGAAGCCACGGGCGATACGGGCATAGCTTCTCAGGTTTTCTTGCCAATCGTGGCTGAATGCAAGGTGACCTCCCCACATATTTTCCGAAGGCTCACAGTCGAACTGGGCGCAACTGTTTCCTCCGGGTGGGTTGTCTGGATAATTAAAATCCCGCCAATCATCATCGTAGCTGGCGTCCCAGTGTTCGTAACGCAAGCCGATAGATAGTCCCATCTTTTCACCGAGGCGAGTATCCAGGCTGCCAAAAAAAGCCAGCGTGTCGGCCTCATATTCACTGCTGATCTGCCGGTCAGTGAGGCAGGGCGGGCAATAGCTCTCCTCACCACTGTCATCGTAAATCCCAGTCGATGAGATCCGGTTGTCCTCCTTCAGTCGTTGAACGAAGACACCCATCACCCAGTCGGTCGAATCGTTGAACAGACGCCCCTCAGGCGAGGAAAGCAGCCTGAATTCCTGGTTCAGACTGCTACGCTCCCGAGGATTGATGTATTCGTAGTCGTAGACATAGTCACCGTATTGCTGCCAGAAATCATCATTGCCCCAGTCGCCGTCATAGCTGAATAAGATATCTGAATCAACCAGGCCGGTGATGCTCACTAGGTCGAATCGGTTATTCAGCGGGCCCCTGACGCGCAGGGAACCCAGCCCTGGTTTCCTGGCTGTCCCGGCCCGGCTTATCGCTGTGTGTAATATCGTCGTTACGCACTGTCCAGGCGTCGTAACCATTGTCGAAATCCATATACAGCCCCGTCAGCAGTGCGTTCCAATCATCCGTAAATGACCATTGGAGCTTACCGCGCGCGGTCAGTTCATCGCGCCCGTTGGTGTCGTCAAGGCCGAGGTAGTCATTGTCACGGAATCCATTACTTTCAAAGTGATGCACGGATAGCCGTCCACTGCTGCGGTTGGAAAGTCTCCCGCCTACGGCGGCTCCGATCGAGAACAGGCCATCGTTGCCGGCGGTAAGTTCCACGTTCATGGAAGTTTGATCTGCGGGAGGGTTACTTCGCATATAGATGACGCCGGCCAGAGCGCTGGAACCATAGCGGGCACTTTGCGGCCCGCGTAGTACTTCAATCTGTTGAATATCGTACAGGCTGGCCACGCCGCCGATTCCTGAAAGGTCGATGTCGTCAATAATGAAGCCGATGGAAGGATTGGGTGCACCTTCGTACTGTTCACGCTCACCGATGCCTCGCAGCTGGAAATAGCGTGCCCGTGAACCCTCCCCAGACAGGTTCATATTAGGAACCATCTGCACCAATTCTTCGAAATGTTCCACCGTGGAAAGTTGGATTGTCTCCTGGTCCAACAAGGTCAGGCCGGCATCCAGTGCAAGCGGAGAAGTCGATCGGTAGCCGGAGACAATAATTTCTTCCAGGACTGAATCCGGTGAGTTGGCTTCACTGAATTCAGAACAATGGGCTGCTCCTGGCAGCGCCAGCGCAGATAAAACCAACAATTTTCTGAACATGTTCGGATCTCTATACAATAGTAGAGATCCGGCGTACTTCTAGCGGGAGTTCGGGCAGATAGTCCTCTTCCTACGCCGGTACTAACCGGATCAGGTTCAAAGGGTCCCTGTATCAAGATCTCAGGCTCTTTCGAGCCGCCCCTAAGGCCGATACAGACTATAATGTATTTTTTAATTTAAGACACCCATCACTTTACTCGTCATTTTAATTTGGTTAGCCCTGAGTCAGCATTCCAAATCAAACAATGAACACCACACCCGTAGCTTTTTAAGCTCAAAATGCTACTTCCAATTAAGGTAATCTGATCTGAATTGCTGTTAACTTGGTGAAGCAGGGGGTAGCAGCCCCCAACCAGGTAGATCGGAGTGCTTGCGCTTGAAACACATTAACCTGGTTCGGGAAAGAGGCTCCTCCCAAAAGAAACCCCTTTGATAAATCGTCGCCCCAAGGAATGTGCAAACTCCCGCAGGAGACTGGCTGATCCCAAAGCACCAAAAGACTGTTTTTCAGTTTGTCTGAGGTAATCCAGTATTGGCGCGGCATCCATGCCCAGGCGGTTGAGAATAGGCGGTTGATGTTCCGAAATGAAACCTTTTTTCCCATGTTTGATTCCTCGGCCTGCCCAGTCCACCAGCTCCAGGTAATCACTCAGGCCAAACGGAATCCCCACATCATCATTGGCGTGTTCGGCAAACGGCCGGAGTGCGCGGTTCTCCGGATGCAGAATCCGTTCTTGTATTGACGTGTAGTCCGATTGTTCAGGAGTCTTCGCCAGCGATGCCCGGATTGGATTCAAATCTACATAGGCCATGCAAGTCAGTACCGCGCGTTCATCCAGCAAGGCCTGCGAGGTGAAGCGCCCCTCCCAGAATCTGCCAGTGCAGTGGTCTTCTTTGTTGGCGATGCGGGCTATGGGTTCATTCAAACATCGCATGAACCAGGACAAATCAAGGAGCCGCTTACGCCATGTGGATAGCAGGCCGGCCACATGCTCATGTTCGGCGGCACTCAAGTACTTACCAGCCAGAAATCGTCTGATCAGCATCGGTTCCGAAAAAAGCCTCGTCCAGCGCTCCGCCACTTCCTGGTCGGACCAGCGTTTCGCCTGAACTGAATTTATTCGTATGACGATGTGATAGTGATTGCTCATGACGGCGTAGGCGCACAGGTCAATTGCAAAAATCGAGGAAAGAAGCTTGATGCGATCCACGATCCACTGACGCCGGTGTTCAAAGTCAAAACCGGTGACTGGGTCTCGACCACACAGAAAGGCCCGTCGAACACAACGTGAAATGCAGTGGTAGTAAGGAGTGTCATCTAACGAGATAAGGCGTTTTCTGGCTTGAGGCATGTGGTTAGCTTATATCGAAGTCGGCCGCGTCAACAGAGTG
>PVMK01150186.1_pt1 | contig 23353 bp, 35 predicted proteins | sample 1853481 | NCBI WGS metagenome assembly PVMK01 (sample SAMN08533507, study PRJNA380276) | Marine sediment metagenome, whole genome shotgun sequencing project. | reverse complement strand
AGCTGCAGCGGCTAAAGAGGAATCAACAACTTAGCCGTAACAGGCAGGTTGCTGAGGGGCAAGCTTGACAGCGGTCACAGCGCGTCACTAAAATGCCCGCCCTAACCCAAGGGCCCGCCACTAGGCGGGCCCTGTATTTTCGGGGCAGAATGACCAATAAGCTCAAGTGATTCAATTGCTTGAGCGAGTGCCCCAGCACTTGCCGGCTGAACTGAGAAAGTTCGGTTTTCGGGTGCGCGCGTGCTTTTTGCGACGCGGATTGATGTTTGATACGAGAATTATTGATTGTGAATGCGTAATTCACGAAATTTTGACTAACAAAAGAGATGAAGGCCCATGGCCACAGTAAATCAGCTAGTTCGTAAGCCTCGCGTGTTAAAGCGTGAAAAAAGCACGGTGCCGGCATTGGCCGCTTGTCCGCAGAAGCGGGGAGTTTGCACGCGTGTTTATACAACGACGCCGAAAAAGCCGAACTCGGCTATGCGTAAGGTTGCGCGCGTGCGCCTGACGAATGGTTTTGAAGTCACCAGTTACATCGGTGGTGAAGGACATAACTTGCAAGAGCACTCAGTCGTATTGATTCGCGGCGGTCGTGTAAAAGACCTGCCGGGTGTTCGTTACCACACGGTTCGCGGCACACTTGATTGCGCCGGCGTATCGGATCGCAGGCAGGGCCGTTCCAAGTACGGCGCCAAGCGGCCAAAATCTTAGAGAGTAGTAGTACAACTTATTCAGCTCGCGGTTTGCGTCGCGACTAAACGCAATACGAAGTATCGCGATACACATAGAGACGAAAAATGTCCAGAAGATCACAAGCACCAAAACGCACGATTCTGCCCGATCCCAAGTACGGTAGTGACCTGCTCGCCAAGTTCATGAACATGATCATGAATGACGGCAAGAAGTCCGTTGCCGAACGCATTATCTATGGTGCACTTGATCGTATCGCCGAAAAAGAAACCGAAACCGGCGACAAGGCACTCGAGCTTCTGGAAACGGCGCTGGAGAACATCAAACCTGTGGTCGAGGTGAAATCTCGTCGTGTGGGCGGTGCTACGTACCAGGTGCCTGTTGAAGTGCGCCCGGCTCGTCGTCAGACACTGGCCATGCGTTGGGTTATCGATGCGGCACGTAAGCGCAGCGAAAAATCTATGGCTCACCGGCTCGCACACGAGCTGATGGATGCCGCGGAAAGCCGTGGCACGGCGGTCAAGAAGAAAGAAGATACCCACCGTATGGCGGAAGCCAATAAGGCATTCTCGCACTACCGTTGGTAATCGGGTTCAGGTAGCCGAGTAAACCAGGATCTTCACGTGGCCCGCACAACTCCTATTGAACGGTATCGCAATATCGGCATCATGGCCCATATTGATGCGGGCAAAACCACGACCACTGAACGCGTGTTGTTCTACACGGGTGTTTCGCACAAGATAGGCGAAGTACACCATGGTGCTGCCATCATGGACTGGATGGAGCAAGAGCAGGAACGCGGTATCACCATTACGTCGGCTGCGACGACCTGCTTTTGGCAGGGCATGGACAAGCAGTTCGAGCAACATCGCATCAACATCATAGATACGCCTGGTCACGTCGACTTCACAATTGAAGTTGAGCGCAGCCTGCGCGTGCTCGACGGTGCCGTTACGGTCCTGTGTTCTGTCGGCGGCGTAGAGCCGCAAACAGAAACGGTCTGGCGTCAGGGCAATAAGTACAACGTGCCGCGTCTGGTATTCGTCAACAAGATGGATCGCGCCGGCGCAGATTTTCTGCGCGTTGTTGAACAAGTGCGCGAGCGACTTGGCGCCAACCCCGTGCCTGTTCAGTTACCCATTGGTGCCGAAGAGAATTTTGCAGGCGTCATAGATCTGATTCGCATGCGAGCGCTGTACTGGGACGAGAGCAACATGGGTACGACCCATGAAGTTCGCGAGATTCCGGAGGAGTTACTGGGCGATGCGCAGCACTGGCGCGAGAAGATGGTCGAGGCGGCGGCTGAGGGCGACGAAGAATTGCTCGACAAGTTTCTTGAATCCGGCGAGCTCGATGACGCTGAGATTCGGAAGGGACTGAGAGCGCGCACGCTGAAAGGTGAGGTCGTGGTCGCGATGTGCGGCGCAGCGTTCAAGAACAAAGGCGTTCAGGCGATGCTTGATGGCGTTGTTGATTACTTGCCGTCGCCATTGGACGTTGCTTCAATCATGGGCATATTGGATGACGATTCGGAAGGTGAGCGCCGCCCCGATGACAAAGATCCATTTGCGGCCTTGGCGTTTAAGATTGCAACGGACCCATTTGTCGGTAATCTGACCTTCTTCCGCGTCTATTCCGGCGTTCTGAGTTCGGGCGATACGATCTTCAACCCGACCAAGGGCAAGAAGGAGCGCATCGGCCGCATCCTGCAAATGCACTCGAATGATCGAAAAGAGATCAAGGAAGTGTATGCCGGCGATATAGCCGCCGCGGTTGGACTCAAAGATGTGACAACCGGTGACACACTGTGTGCCATCAAAGATGTCATCACCCTGGAACGCATGGAATTTCCCGAGCCGGTTATTTCTGTTGCGGTAGAACCGCGCACCAAGGTGGACCAGGACAAGATGGGCGTCGCGTTGCAAAAACTTGCGAAAGAGGACCCTTCGTTCCGCGTACATACGGACGAAGAGTCAGGGCAAACGATCATCTCGGGTATGGGTGAATTGCACCTCGATATAATTGTTGACCGCATGAAGCGTGAATTTCAGGTGGATGCGAACGTTGGCAAGCCTCAGGTTGCTTATCGCGAGACAGTGCGCAAGACGATAGAACAGGAAGGCAAGTTTGTTCGGCAGACAGGCGGTCGCGGTCAATACGGCCACGTGTACCTGAAGATCGAGCCACTGGAGCGCGGTTCCGGATACGAATTTGTCGATGCCATTTCCGGTGGTGTTGTGCCCAGAGAGTACATTTCTTCTGTCAATAAGGGTGTGCAGGAGCAAATGGAAAATGGCGTTGTCGCTGGCTATCCAGTTGTTGATTGCCGGGTGACGCTGTACGACGGCTCGTACCACGATGTCGATTCCAGTGAAATGGCGTTCAAAATCGCCGGTTCGATGGCTTTCAGAGAGGGTGCGTTAAATGCGGACCCCCGTATTGCTGGAACCGGTCATGAAAGTCGAGGTAGTGACGCCGGAAGACTACATGGGCGATGTGATGGGCGACTTGAACCGTCGTCGCGGCTTGCCCCAGGGTATGGATGATTCGCCATCCGGGAAAATTATCCGGGCTGAAGTGCCGCTGGCCGAAATGTTTGGATACTCGACCGACGTACGCTCAATGAGCCAGGGACGGGCTGTGTACTCCATGGAATTTGAGAAGTACGCAGTCGTACCGCAGAATGTCGCGGATGTGATCATGAATAAGTATCGCAAGTAGCGATTTTTCGAAAGAAGTATCAGGTAGCGAATTTTGGTAGCGAATTTAGGTAAAAATTCGCATCAGTTTTTTAGTATAAAGCGCGCAACAAAACACAATTAACTCGCGAGAGCACGGACATGTCTAAAGAAAAGTTTGAACGCACAAAGCCGCACATAAACGTAGGCACGATTGGTCACGTTGACCACGGCAAGACGACGCTGACGGCGGCCTTAACGAAGGTGATGGCCGAGCTTCACGGTGGAGAGGTATCGGCCTACGACCAGATTGACAATGCGCCGGAAGAACGCGAGCGTGGCATCACGATAGCGACGGCGCACGTTGAGTACGAGAGTGCGAACCGTCACTACGCTCACGTTGACTGCCCGGGACACGCGGACTACGTGAAGAACATGATCACGGGTGCTGCGCAGATGGATGGCGCGATTCTGGTGGTAAGTGCGGCGGATGGGCCGATGCCGCAGACGCGCGAGCACATCCTGCTTGCCCGTCAGGTTGGCGTACCTTACATCGTGGTTTACTTGAACAAGGCTGACCAGGTTGATGATGCTGAGCTTTTGGAGCTGGTTGAGATGGAAGTACGTGATCTTCTGTCGATTTACGAGTTCCCGGGTGATGACACACCGCTGATCACCGGATCTGCTTTGAAGGCATTCGAGGGCGACACATCGGATATTGGTGTTCCTTCGGTGCTGAAGCTTGTTGAAGCGATGGACAGCTACATACCTATTCCGGATCGCGCCATTGATGGCGACTTCCTGATGCCGGTTGAGGACGTGTTCTCAATTTCGGGTCGTGGCACGGTGGTCACGGGTCGAATCGACCGTGGAGTTGTTAACGTGGGTGATGAAATCGCCATCGTTGGCATCAAGGACACGACGAAAACGACTTGCACCGGTGTTGAGATGTTCAGGAAGCTTCTGGATCGTGGCGAGGCTGGCGACAACGTTGGAGTTCTGTTGCGCGGCACGAAGCGTGAAGAGGTTGAGCGTGGGCAGGTACTGGCGAAGCCGGGAACGATCACGCCGCACACCAAGTTTGAGGCAGAGGTTTACATTCTGACCAAAGACGAAGGTGGTCGACACACGCCGTTCTTCAAGGGCTATCGTCCGCAGTTTTACTTCCGTACGACAGACGTGACCGGCGCATGTGAGTTGCCGGAGGGCACCGAGATGGTCATGCCTGGCGATAACGTGCAGATGGTTGTTGAACTAATTGCACCGATTGCTATGGAAGAGGGCCTGCGTTTTGCTATCCGTGAAGGTGGCCGAACAGTGGGTGCCGGCGTTGTAGCCAAAGTCATCGAGTAACAGTTAAGGGGTTGGATCACCAATAATGGTGATCCAACTCCGCTTACTCCGAAGTCAGGTAGCACGCCCGACCAAAAGAACACAAATCCAAAGTAGAAGCGGGCCATGCCCGCGACAGCACAGCCCGGAAGACCACGAATCCAAAAAACATCGCAAGAACCCCAAGAAAAACACCACCAACAATGGCGATCCGCAAAAAAATACTATAGGATGCGCGCCCCAGCTCGAATACAGTGCTGGCAATATTCAAGGAAAACCGACGTGGCAACGAACCAAAACATCAGAATCCGCCTGAAAGCCTTCGATCACCGCCTGATAGACAGTTCAGCGCGTGAGATCGTAGAGACCGCAAGGCGCACAGGCGCAGCGGTTAAGGGCCCAATTCCGCTGCCGATGAAGAAAGAGCGGTTTACGATCCTGATTTCGCCGCACGTCAATAAAGACGCTCGCGACCAGTACGAAATCCGTACGCACAAGCGTTTGATGGATATCGTCGATCCGACCGATAAGACCGTTGATGCGCTGATGAAGCTGGAATTGCCGGCTGGCGTGGACGTTCAGATCAAACTGAACTAGGCGAGTCACGGGCCTGCGGCACCGGTAACAAGAACGACGACGGCTGACCGAATAGTTGGTCGATCCAAAATAAATAATTAAAAACAATAAGTTACACCGAGAAGGGCCAATTGGCGACGTGGTGTGGCTGCTAGCTGATAGCGAACAACAGCAACGCGGATAAAGCGTGGCGACGGGCGCGAAAAAAAAGAGAAATATGGCTTGCTACCTAGTGCTCCGGCGCTATAATAACGGGCTCGATGGATTGGCCGGACCGGGAATCGGCCAGTACCAGGCAGGCGCAACAGAGTGAAAGCGATGTAGCGCCGAATGTTAGGTCGCCAGGAAACCGAAGGCGACGCGGCAAATCCCGGATCGCCGGCCCGAGCTGAATGATCGGACCGGACAACAGGGTCAGCCCCAGAGCTGAGAGAACATGAAGTTCTCGGCGACGGCTGGCCCTTTCGTATGTCTGGAATTTGTAGGAACGCGGCTATCAATGCGGTCAGGCCTGAAGGATCAAAAGGCCGACACGAGTTGAAGACGCGAGATTGAAACAGGCAGTTACGGCCAATCGAAGTCGTAATGGTGAAAGAGACACAGGCTCGTGGCCGTGGTTTTAGTGACCAATGGTCTTCGAACCGTTTTGAGTTAGGCGCTGACCAATCGTAGTCAGTGAGAGGTTTTGAACATGACAATGGGTATTGTTGGCCGCAAATGCGGCATGACGCGTGTATTTACGGCAGACGGTGAGTCAATCCCGGTAACCGTGATCGATGCACAACCAAACCGAATTTCGCAGGTTAAGACCGCGGATACAGACGGCTATCGCGCCTTGCAGGTAACTGCAGGCAGCAGAAAGGCGTCTCGCGTGTCTAAATCTGAAGCCGGCCACTTCGCAAGCGCGAAGGTTGAAGCCGGCGATCTTAATACTGAGTTTCGCCTTGATGATTCAGACGAAGGCGAATTCGAAGTTGGCAACGAGATAAAGATTGATCAATTCGAGGTGGGGCAGAAAGTCGACGTAACCGGTACTTCAATCTGCAAGGGCTTCGCCGGCGCTATCAAACGCCATCACTTCAGTATGCAGGATGCAACGCACGGTAATTCACTGGCGCATCGTGCTCCCGGTTCAATCGGGCAAAACCAGACACCAGGCCGCGTCTTCAAAGGCAAGAAGATGGCAGGCCACATGGGCAACGTTCGTCGTACCGTGCAGAACCTTGAAGTTGTTCGCGTGGACAACGAACGAAACGTATTGTTAGTCAAGGGCGCAGTCCCAGGCCATGCGGGCGGCAAAGTTATTGTTCGTCCTGCCGTCAAGAGCCGGAACTAAGGGGCGCCGTAATGAAACTCAAGATGCAAGGCAGCGGTTCCGTTGATGTAGCAGAAGCTGCATTCGGTGCGGAGTTCAATAAGCCGCTCGTTCACCAGGTTGTTACAGCATATCTCGCGGGCGCGCGCGCCGGCACCAAAGCACAGAAGAATCGTGCGGCGGTTCGCGGTGGTGGTGCCAAACCCTGGAATCAGAAAGGAACGGGTCGGGCTCGTGCTGGTACGATTCGTAGCCCGATCTGGGTTGGTGGTGGGCGTACATTTGCTGCGCAGCCGCGTAACCACGAGCAAAAGGTCAACAAGAAGATGTACCGCGCGGCACTGCGTTCGATGCTCTCTGAGCTCGTCCGTCAGGATCGTCTGGTCGTCGTTGAGTCACTTGAGCTTGAAGCTCCAAAAACGAAGTTGCTGGCAACGCGCCTGAAAGAGCTTGATCTGACCAGCGTACTGATTTTGAACGAAGCGTTTGATGAAAAAGTATTCCTGGCTGCACGCAATCTGCCGCAAGTCGGTATTTGTGACGCTGCTTCAGTTGACCCGGTCGTGTTGATTCGATTTGAAAAGGTGCTGGTGACACTGCCTGCGCTGAAGTTGCTTGAGGAGCGCTTGTCATGACGGTTGCGGCTCACCATGAACGTTTAATGACTGTGATTCGCGGACCTCACTTGTCCGAAAAGGCTCACATCGTTGCAGAGAAAGGCCAGGTTGTTCTGAAGGTTCGTACGGACGCGACCAAGCTGGAAATCAAAAAGGCAGTTGAGTTGCTGTTTGAAGTAAAGGTTGAGGGCGTTCAGGTCCAAAACTACAAGGGTAAAGTGAAGCGTCATGGCCAGACAAAAGGCCGACGAGCAAACTGGAAAAAGGCGTACGTGAGGCTTGCTGAAGGCAGCCAGATCGACGGCCTGATTGGCGCGGAATAAGGTAGCTAACCATGTCATTGCATAAATCCAAACCGACATCTGCTGGGCGCCGTTTCGTCGTTACAGTCAAGACGCCGGAATTGCACAAAGGTAAGCCACATGCCCCTCTTCTGGAGAAGAAGTCGAGCAAGGGTGGTCGAAATAACAATGGTCGAATTACGGTTCGTCATCAGGGTGGTGGTCATAAGCAGCACTACCGCATTGTTGATTTCAAGCGTAATAAAGATGGCATTCAGGGCGTCGTTGAACGTCTTGAGTACGATCCGAATCGCAGTGCTCACCTGGCACTGGTTAAGTACTCGGATGGTGAACGTCGTTACATCCTGGCGCCGAAGGGAATAAAGGCAGGTGCTCCGATCATTAGCGGTGAAGACTCGCCCATCAAGTCTGGTAATGCGATGTCGCTGAAATCGATTCCGGTCGGTACGTTGATCCACAACATTGAAATGAAGCCAGGCAAGGGCGGTCAGTTGATTCGTTCTGCCGGCGGTTCCGCACAGTTGGCGGCTCGTGAAGGTGCGTACGCATCGGTTCGACTTCGCTCTGGTGAGGTTCGCAAGATTCACGTTGAGTGCCGCGCGACGATCGGAGAGGTCGGCCACGGCGAACACAACTTGAGAAAGCTTGGTAAGGCTGGCGCGAAGCGCTGGAGAGGCGTACGTCCGACGGTTCGTGGTGTTGCTATGAACCCGGTCGATCACCCGCATGGTGGTGGTGAAGGTCGTACCTCAGGTGGACGTCATCCGGTTAGCCCATGGGGCACGCCGACAAAGGGTTACAAGACGCGCTCAAACAAGCGCACGGACGGCATGATTATTCGCCGCCGCAAGCGTAAATAAGATTTAGAGGATCTGAAGAATGCCACGTAGTGTGAGAAAGGGCCCATTCGTCGATACCCATCTGGCGAAGAAGGTTGCAGAAGCAGCAAAGACGAATGATCGACGACCGATTAAGACCTGGTCTCGCCGTTCGATGGTTCTGCCGAACATGGTTGGACTGACGATTGCCGTGCATAACGGTCGTCAACACGTTCCTGTTCTGATTTCAGAAAATATGGTTGGCCACAAGCTAGGCGAATTTGCGGGCACCCGGACGTTTCGTGGTCACTCCGGTGATCGGAAAACCAAGTAATTCGTAGGAGTTAAGGTTAATGCAAGTTGCAGCAACACTTAGATACGCACGTATCTCACCGCAAAAATGTCGCTTGGTGGCAGACACCATTCGTGGCAAGTCGGTTGATGATGCGCTGCGGACGTTGACTTTTACGCCGAAGAAAAGCGCCGGCATCGTCAAAAAGATTCTGGAGTCGGCTATCGCCAACGCCGAGCACAATCACGGTGCGGATATTGACGAGTTGAAGGTTTCTACAATTGAAGTTAACGAGGCGCCGACGTTTAGACGTTTCCGTGCACGGGCTAAAGGCCGCGGCGCGCGAATCATCAAACGCAACAGCCACATCACCATTCGCGTTGGGGACGAGTAAACAGTATGGGTCAGAAAGTACATCCAACAGGAATTCGCCTCGGCATCGTTAAGGACTGGTCGTCCAAATGGTATGCCGATTCGAAAACGTTTCCGGAATATGTTCGCCAGGATCATCTAATCAGAGAATTCATTAAGAAGAAGCTGAAAGATGCGTCTGTAAGTCGAATCGCTATTGAGCGTCCGGCGAAGAAAGTCAACATCACGATTTCGACCGCAAGGCCTGGCATCGTGATTGGTAAAAAAGGCGAAGACATTGAGAAGCTTCGTAATGCGATAGCGAAGTTGGTCGGCATGCTGATTCAGGATGTCCGCATCAACATTAGCGAAGTGCGCAAGCCTGAGTTGGATGCTCAGCTTGTCGCCGAAGGCATTGCACAGCAGCTTGAGCGTCGAGTTATGTTTCGGCGCGCAATGAAGCGATCGGTAACGAACACGATGCGTGTTGGAGCTGGGGGCATCAAGGTAAAAGTTGGTGGTCGATTAAACGGTGCTGAGATCGCTCGTTCAGAATGGTATCGCGAGGGTCGTGTGCCGCTGCATACATTGCGTGCGGATATCGACTATGGAACTGCCGAAGCTAATACAACGTATGGCGTTATCGGCGTGAAAGTATGGATTTTCAAAGGCGAAATTTTTGAAAAGCCTGAGGCAGTGGAATCGGCGGCAGAGCCGGCGGACGCTGCAGCAGCGGCGCGTTCGTAAGAACACGCGTCTTCTTGGGAAGCAAACATGTTACAGCCTAAAAGAACTAAATTTCGCAAACAAATGAAGGGTCGAAACCGCGGCCTGGCGCAGCGCGGTAGCTCCGTTTCATTTGGCGAGTACGGACTCAAGGCGACCGGTCGTGGACGAATGACCGCACGCCAGATTGAGGCAGCACGTCGAGCGATGACGCGTTACATCAAGCGTGGCGGCAAGATCTGGATTCGAGTTTTTCCGGACAAGCCAATTACCAAGAAGCCTCTTGAAGTGCGTCAGGGTAAGGGTAAGGGCAACGTTGAATACTGGGTATGCCAGATTCAGCCTGGTCGAGTCCTGTATGAGATGGAAGGTGTGACGGAAGAGGTCGCGCGTGAGGCGTTCCGCCTGGCAGCAGCCAAGATTCCGTTCGCGACCGCATTCGTAACACGGCAGGTGATGTGATGGACGTGACTGATCTCCGGACCAAGTCGGTTGATGAACTCAACGAAGAGCTGATTGCTCTGCGTCGTGAGCAATTCAACCTGCGCATACAAAGTGCGAGCGGTGAGATGGCACAGCACCACCAGCATGGTCGCGTAAGAAAAGATATTGCGCGAGTAAAAACAGTGCTGAGCGAGTTAGCTCATTCAGCGGGTGAGGGTAAATGAGTAATACAGACAAGAAAGTGCAACGCACAATTTCTGGTCGCGTCGTCAGTGACAAGATGGATAAGTCCGTCTCAGTTGCTGTCGAGCGCCTGATCAAGCACCCCGTGTATGGCAAGTACATTCGTCGTACGACCAAGATACTTGCACACGATGCTAGCAATGCGTGCAAGCCTGGAGATCGCGTAACGATTTCCGAGTGTCGTCCGATCTCTAAGAACAAGTCGTGGCAGGTCGTGAACGTTGAAGACCGTGCGGCGGACAAATAACACTATTTTTGGGATGCAGTCATGATTCAGATGCAGACAGTTTTGGACGCGGCCGATAACTCAGGTGCTCGTCGTGTTCAGTGCATCAAGGTGCTCGGTGGTTCCAAGCGTCGTTATGCAGGCGTTGGTGACATTATTAAGGTCAGCGTCAAGGATGCGATTCCGCGTGGCAAGGTCAAAAAGGGCGAGGTTTATAACGCCGTTGTTGTCCGCACCCGCAAGGGCGTTCGACGCAGTGACGGATCTGCAATTCGTTTTGATGGCAACGCGGCTGTTCTGCTTAATGCACGCCTCGAACCAATTGGTACACGTATCTTTGGCCCGGTGACGCGCGAACTGCGAACCAACCGGTTTATGAAGATTATTTCGCTGGCACCTGAAGTTCTTTAAGAACTCGGCCACCACGGTAAAAGAAATGAACAAGATTAAAAAAGGCGACGACATAATCGTTACCACCGGCAAAGACAAGGGCCGACGCGGCACTGTGTTGGAGGTTTTTGAAGACGGACGTGTTTTGGTTGAGGGTGTAAACCTTGCCAAGAAGCACACCAAAGCCAACCCGAATGTGGGCGAAGCCGGAGGCATCAAGGACAAGGCGATGCCGCTCGATCACTCGAATGTGCTGGTCTTCAATCCGAAGTCGAAGAAAGGTGAGCGCATTGGTTTTCGAGTCAATGATGACGGCTCAAAAGTACGTGTATTCAACAGCGGCGACGTTGTAGATATTTAGCAGAGATTAGAGAAATGGCACGATTACAGGAAAAATTTCAGACAGAACTCACTGGTGAACTGCAGAAGACACTCGGGCTGAGTAATGTGATGGAAGTACCTCGCATCACCAAGATCACCCTGAACATGGGTGTTGGTGAAGCGGTTGCTGACAAGAAGGTGCTCGACAATGCACGTGCCGATATGGACAAGATCGCCGGTCAGCGCTCTATTGCCAGGCTTGCGCGCAAGTCGGTTGCCGGGTTCAAGATTCGCGAAGAAATGCCTATCGGTTGCAAAGTAACCTTGCGCCGCGACCGTATGTACGAGTTTCTTGACCGTCTCGTGAACATTGCAATTCCGCGTATTCGTGATTTCCGCGGTCTTAATCCGAAGTCGTTCGATAAGCAGGGTAACTACAGTATGGGTGTCCAGGAACAGATTATTTTCCCGGAAATCAATTACGACGAAATTGATGTGTTGCGTGGCATGGATATCACCATAACCACGACGGCACGAAATGCAGAGGAAGGACGAGCGCTGTTAGATGCGTTTAACTTCCCTTTCAAGAAATAGAGAAGGGTTTATGGCTAAGAAGTCGATGATCATGCGGGAAAGAAAGCGAACCAAGCTTGTTGCCAGGCAGGCAGAGAAGCGTACTGCACTGAAAGCAATTGTTCGCAGCATTCATAGCTCGGATGACGAAAAAATGGTTGCACAGGCGAAGCTCAATGCATTGCCGCGTGATGGCAGCCCGTCTCGTCAGCGCAACCGCTGTGCGATCACCGGACGGCCGCATGGCTATTACCGAAAATTTGGCCTTGCCAGAAACAAGCTCAGGGAAGCTGCTATGAACGGCGAAATTCCCGGCTTGACGAAAGCCAGCTGGTAGGCGGAGACAGAACATGACAATGACAGATCCAATCGCCGACATGCTTACTCGCATTCGTAATGGCCAAAAAGCTCGCAAGCTGAGCGTTTTGATGCCTGCATCGACGGCCAAAGAAGCGGTCGCCAAAGTGCTGAAAGACGAGGGTTACATTACCGGCTATTCAACTGATGGCGAAGGCGTTAAGAAGCAGCTGAGTGTAGAGCTGAAGTATTTCGAAGGTCTGCCCGTAATTGAAACTATTCAACGTACGAGCAAGCCTGGTCTGCGGATATACCGTGGCAAGGAAGAATTGCCTAAGGTCCTGGGTGGCCTGGGTGTTGCGATTGTTTCTACGTCAGCCGGTGTAATGAGTGACCGTCAGGCGAGAGAAAAAGGAATTGGAGGTGAGGTTATCTGCGTCGTTTCATGATGCGGAGAACCTGACTAAGGCGAGAAAGACTATGTCCAGAGTTGCAAAAGTACCTGTTGAATTGCCGCAAGGTGTGGAATTCAAGCAAGAAGGAAATGTTGTCACTTTCAAAGGTGCTAATGGTTCGCTGTCGCTTGAATTGAATACCGAAGTGCAAATCGCAGTAGACGAAGGAACGATTACCGTTACCGCTCGTTCTGGCTCACGATTCGCCAATGCAATGTCGGGAACGACGCGCGCGCTGCTGGCGAATATGGCACAAGGCGTTGCATCGGGCTTTGAGCGAAAGCTTGAGCTGGTTGGCGTTGGTTATCGTGCCACCGCTCAGGGAAACAAGCTGAATTTGACGCTTGGCTTCTCACATCCGGTCGTCTACGACGTGCCGGAAGGTATCAAGGTTGAGACACCGAGCCAGACTGAAGTCGTCATAAAGGGCGCGGACAAACAAAAAGTTGGCCAGGTTGCGGCCGAGATTCGACGTTTCCGTCCACCAGAGCCTTATAAAGGTAAAGGTGTTCGCTACGCAGGTGAGCGCGTAGTTTTGAAGGAAGCCAAGAAGAAATAATTGAGCTAAGCGAATTCATCATGAAACTTGACAAGAAACAAAATCGTTTACGTCGTGCCCGCAAGGGTCGCGCGAAAATTAGTGAGCTGCAGGCAAATCGCCTGAGCGTTCACCGTACGCCACGTCACATCTACGCGCAGGTTATTGCGGCTGATGGCGGCACAGTCCTGGTAGCAGCGTCGACACTCGAGGCTGAAGTTCGCAAGGGCGTGAAGAACGGCGGCAATGTTGGGGCGGCTACGATTGTAGGCGCACGTATTGCTGAAAAAGCAAAGGCAGCTGGAATCGATACGGTCGCATTTGATCGATCCGGTTTTCGTTATCACGGACGTGTAAAAGCTCTAGCCGATGCAGCTCGTGAAGCCGGATTGAAATTCTAATAGAGGAATGTTGGCAGCTAGCTGCCAGGACCAGACTATGGCAAGAAATGATCAACAACAGTCGGACGACCTTATTGAAAAGCTCGTAACCGTAAACCGAGTCGCCAAAGTAGTTAAGGGCGGCCGTCAGTTTGGCTTTACCGCATTGACAGTGGTCGGTGACGGCGCGGGCGGAGTTGGCTTTGGTTATGGCAAGGCACGTGAGGTTCCGATAGCTATTCAGAAAGCGATGCAGTCTGCTCGCAAGAACATGATTTCGATCAATCTGAATAACGACACGTTGCAGTACGCGAAGAAAGGCCGTCACGGAGCGACTTACGTGTACATGCAACCTGCATCAGAAGGTACTGGCGTAATTGCTGGTGGCGCGATGCGTGCCGTATTCGAATGTGCTGGCGTTCGTAACGTACTTGCGAAAATCTATGGTTCTCGCAATCCGATCAACGTTGTTCGCGCAACGATTGGTGCGCTGAAAGACATTCACTCTCCGCGGCAGATTGCAGCGAAGCGTGGCAAGAAAGTTAAAGAAATCCTGTCCTGAGAATTCGTCAGGCTGGAATATTGCAACAAGAGATATCAGAGACAAAGAAATGGCGAAGGCAAAAGAGTTGAAAGTAACACTACTGAAGAGCAAGTACGGGCGGCTAAAGGCTCACCGTGCCTGTGTTTCAGGCCTTGGTCTGCGCAAGATTCGCCAGACAGTGACCGTACAGGACACTCCTGAGAATCGCGGCATGATCGATCGCATTTCATACATGGTCTCGGTAGAGGAAGCCTGACATGCGTCTTAACGAATTATCACCTGCCAAGGGTGCGAAGAAAGTAGGCAAGCGCGTAGGTCGCGGACATTCCGCGGGCCAGGGCAAGACTTGCGGCAGTGGCCAGAAGGGACAGAAAGCTCGCTCAGGTGGTTTCCACAAGGTTGGTTTTGAAGGTGGTCAGATGCCACTGCAGCGTCGTTTGCCAAAGGTGGGATTCAACTCTCGCATGGCACGTCTGAGCGCTGAATTGCGATTGCACGAACTCGAGATTCCGACAGCTGATGTGATCGATATGGACGTGTTGAAGAAAGCCAATCTCGTTCCGGCATTCGTCACCAAGGTCAAAGTCATTATGTCGGGCGAAATTAAGAAGGCAGTTAAGCTCAAAGGCATTGCGGTCACCAAAGGTGCACGCGAAGCAATTGAGAAAGCTGGCGGCAGTATTGAAGACTAAAGAACGACTGGGATAAGAAACAGGAATTATCGTGGCAAAGAAGCCTCAACTAAATCCGGCCGAAACCGCTAAAGCGGCGAGCAAACTGGGCGAACTCAAGATTCGCTTCTTGTTTCTCATCGGCGCGCTGATTGTGTTCCGTGCGGGTACCTTTATTCCGGTACCCGGCGTTGATCCGGCTGCGCTTGCTAATTTCTTCGATCAGCAGTCCGGCAACCTGCTTGGGTTGTTTAATCTGTTTTCGGGTGGCGCATTGGCACGCTTCGGTCTCTTTGCTCTGGGCATCATGCCGTACATTTCGGCATCGATTATCATGCAGATGGCCAGCCACATCGTGCCAAGCCTGCAGGCCCTTAGAAAGGAAGGCGAATCCGGTCGACGACAGATCGTCAAGTACACGCGTTACGGCACCGTTTTACTTGCCAGCTTCCAGTCGATTGCGGCGGCATCCTGGTTGCAGAACCAAGTAGGCGTTGTGGTTAATCCGGGGTCGAGCTTCCTGATTACTGCCTGTATCACTCTGGTCACCGGCACGGTGTTCCTGATGTGGCTTGGCGAACAGATTACAGAGCGCGGTATCGGCAACGGTATCTCAATGATTATTTTGGCCGGTATTGTTGCTGGCTTGCCGTCAGCCGTCGCAAGCACAGCAGAGCTGGTTCGAAATGGCGAAATGTCACCGGCAACGGCAATCATGATGCTGGTCGGCAGTATCGCGGCAACAACGTTTGTTGTGTTCATGGAGCGTGCTCAGCGACGTATCACAGTGAACTACGCGAGACGTCAGCAAGGGCGCAAGATGTACCAGGCGCAGAGCACGCACTTGCCGTTCAAGGTCAACATGGCTGGCGTGATTCCGCCGATTTTCGCATCCAGTATTTTGATGTTCCCGGCGACTATTGCACAGTTCTTTGGACAGGCGGCCGAGCCAAATGCGGCGCAGCGTATGCTGCAGACGATTGGTGCAAACCTGGGCCCAGGTCAGCCAATCTATGTGCTGCTGTATGGCGCGCTGATTATGTTCTTCTGCTTCTTCTACACCGCATTGATGTTCAATTCGAACGACACCGCGGACAATCTGAAGAAATCAGGAGCGTTCGTGCCGGGTATCCGGCCGGGCGCAAAAACAGCGGAGTACATCGACAAGGTACTGACGCGACTGACGTTCTGGGGTGCTATGTATATCGCCGGCGTCTGTTTGTTGCCAGAGTTTGTACGCATGTTCTATCCGAGTATGCCATTCAGTTTCGGCGGTACGTCGTTGTTGATTTTGGTCGTAGTAACAATGGATTTCATGTCACAAATGCAGGCTCATGCAATGAGCCATCAGTACGACGGCATGATGCAAAAAGCCAACTTGCGCAACTACGGCAAGGGTGGCCAAGCACGTTAATCGCTGCTTGATTAACGGTGGTGGAGAAGTCTTATGAAAGTTAGAGCATCAGTTAAAAGAATTTGCAGGAATTGCAAAATCGTCCGTCGCAAGGGTGTTGTGCGGGTGATTTGCAGCTCGGACGCGCGGCACAAGCAGCGTCAAGGTTAACCAACGAGGAACACGCAAGTGGCACGTATAGCAGGCATAAATATTCCGTTAGCTAAGCACGTAGTGATCGCACTAACGTCGATCTACGGTGTTGGGCGTACACGAGCACAACAGTTGTGTGCTGCGGCTGGCATTGCTCCGGAGACCAAGGTCAAAGATCTTGCAGAACCGGAAGTGGCTAAGCTGCGCACCGCAGTTGCGACGCTGACAGTTGAAGGTGATTTGAGGCGCGAAATTTCCATGAACATCAAACGATTGATGGATCTGGGTAGCTACCGCGGCATTCGACACAGACGTGGGTTGCCGCTACGCGGCCAGCGTACACGGACTAATGCGCGTACGCGGAAAGGTCCTCGTCGTCCGATCAAGCGTTAAGAATTAATTAGGAATCGCGGGCATGATCCGCTCCTGCAGGTGGCAGATTCGGCCTCGGTGGGATTAGAGAGATAGAAAAATTATGGCTGAAGCAAAGAAAAAGAAGGTTAAAAAGCATGTAGTGGATGCGATTGCGCATATCCATGCTTCCTTCAATAACACGATCATCACGATCACCGATCGTCAGGGCAATACTCTGTCGTGGGCTACTGCTGGTGGCTGTGGTTTCCGTGGTTCTCGTAAATCAACGCCGTTTGCTGCGCAAGTTGCTTCTGAGAAAGCAGGGCGCTCAGCGCTGGACTTCGGCGTCAAGAATCTGGACGTTCGCGTTCGTGGGCCGGGCCCAGGCCGTGAATCGGCCGTTCGTGCGTTGAATTCTCTGGGTTATCGTATTCAAAATATCGAGGATGTCACACCGATTCCTCACAATGGTTGCCGCCCGCCTAAGAAGCGGCGCGTATAGAGACTGACTAATGGCAAGATATTTAGGACCAAAGTGCAAACTATCCCGCCGAGAAGGTACGGATCTGTTTCTCAAGAGTGGCATCAGGCCGCTTGAATCTAAGTGCAAACTCGACGTTCCGCCGGGTGGGGCTGCACAGCGCCGTCCGCGTATATCGGAATACGGTTTGCAGCTTCGTGAGAAACAGAAATTACGCCGTATGTACGGAGTACTCGAGCGCCAGTTCCGCAATTATTACAAGCGTGCTGCTCAGCTGAAGGGCTCAACGGGTGAAAACCTGTTGCGACTTCTTGAGGGCCGTTTGGACAATGTCGTTTACCGCATGGGTTTTGCATCAACACGCGCAGAAGCACGCCAGCTCGTGAGCCACAAGAGCATCGAAGTAAATGGCAGTGTCGTTAATATTCCGTCCGCCCAACTAAAGGCAGGCGATTCAATAGGCATTCGTGAAAAAGCCAGAAAGCAACTTCGCATTCAAAGTGCGATAGATATTGCTGGTCAGGTTGGCCTGCCCGATTGGGTCAATGTCGACACGAAGAAGATGGCGGGTGTTTTAACAACGTTGCCTGATCGGGAAGACATTCTCCCTGATATCAACGAAAACCTCGTCGTCGAGCTGTACTCCAAGTAGTAGGAGGGTTTATACCCATGCAGGATTCTGTACATGACTTTCTGAAGCCGCGCGTAGTTAAAGTATCGCCGGTTAATGACTTACACGCCAAAGTTACCATCGAGCCGTTTGAACGCGGATTCGGTCATACGCTTGGTAATGCACTCCGTCGTATTTTGTTGTCGTCGATGCCTGGCGCAGCAATTACTGAAGCTGAGATTGAAGGTGTACTGCACGAGTACACAAGCATCGAAGGCGTTCAGGAAGACGTTGTTGATATTCTTCTGAACCTCAAGCAGGTAGCGGTCCGCATGCATACGCGTGATCTCGCCGAGCTGAGAATTTCAAAGAAAGGCCCTGGTCCTGTAACGGGTGCAGATATTCAGCTCGACCATGATGTTGAAGTCATGAACCCGGAGCATGTCATCGCGAATCTGACGAAAGATGGCGAGCTGAACATGATTCTGAAGGTTGAGCGTGGTCGTGGCTATCGTCCTGCTACTCAGCGCCCTGCGTTTGAAGAACAGTCAGGCCCGATCGGTCGTCTGCAGCTCGATGCCTCATTCAGCCCGGTTAACCGAGTTACGTACAACGTTGAGGCTGCTCGCGTAGAACAGCGTACCGACCTCGACAAGTTGATCATTGATATCGAAACCAATGGCACAATTGATCCGGAAGAAGCTATTCGCCGTGCGGGCAGCATCCTGAAAGATCAGTTGTCAGTCTTTGTTGACCTTCAGGGTCAGGAAGAGGGTGTTGGTGATCAGGCTGAGAATCAGGTTGATCCGATTCTGTTGCGTCCAGTTGATGAGCTTGAGCTGACCGTACGGTCTGCGAACTGCCTTAAAGCTGAGAACATCATGTACATCGGTGATCTGGTACAGCGTACTGAAGTTGAACTGCTAAGAACGCCGAACCTCGGTAAGAAGTCGTTGACCGAAATCAAAGAAGTGCTCGAAGGGCACGGCCTTGGCCTTGGCATGCGTCTCGAGAATTGGCCGCCGCCTAGCCTGCGTCCAGAGCACGAGCTGGCAGCACTTTAATTGTAAAAACACAGTTGGCTAATCGCTGACACGTTATTTAGGACAGAGAAATGCGTCATAACAAATCCGGTCGAAAGCTGGGTCGCAATAGCTCACATCGAAAGGCGATGTTCCGCAACATGGCCGCATCGATCCTGAAGCTTGAGACGATCAGAACGACCGTACCGAAAGCGAAAGAATTACGTCGTGTCGTTGAGCCGCTGATTACTCTTGCGAAAGAGGATAGTGTTGCCAACCGTCGTCTTGCGTTCAGTCGCCTGCGAGACAAAGAAGCTGTTGGCAAGTTGTTTACAGATCTTGGCCCACGCTTCAAAGAACGCCCGGGTGGTTACCTGCGCATTTTAAAGCTGGCCCCGCGTCCAGGCGACAATGCGCCGATGGCGATTATTCTGATGTCGGACGGTCCGGTCGAAGCAGCCGAGGTCGCTGCGGAATAGGTGAACGAAATCGAACGATGAAAAAGCCGGGCAATGCCCGGCTTTTTTGTGCCTGTGAGAAATCGCGCGCATGGCACGCTCCTACATGTGTACCTCCAATGCTCGGGAGCAAACTGTAGGAGCGCGCCATGCGCGCGATAATCATCCAGGTCAAACTGCTTAACATAATACGAACCCAGCACCTGGCGGCCCTCATCAACCCGTCGACCGCGCACAAAACGCACTGCACAGACATTCCTATCCGTCTGAAATATAAGAAAAAACCTAGCACCTTCAGGCATTGTGAGTCGCCTCACAGCGCGGCATTCCAAAGTGGCATAGCCTACTGTCAACTGCCAATTGGGGAAAGAACCATTAGCACTGACGAAGCCTTTGACGATTGCGTCATCTTGTCGAAAGATACTTTCGACCCTGACGCCGTGTTTCTCGATGACATTGTCGATGACGATGTACTTCCTTACTTAAGTCTCGCCGTTGATGGTCTGAACACGCGCGGCGACGCAAATGACGGCAAGCTCGAATTGCGTCCCGGGGATGTCGCCGAAGCAGCCAACGCAGCAATCAAAGCGTCAACGACAATGCCCGTGGCAGTACTCGGTGTAGACCATCTCGAGGTTTACGGGTGGGAACCATCATTGTGGCGCAAGATCAAAGGTTACTTCAGCGCCTGAGTTCGTCTTTTCCGGAATGCGGCTCAAATTGAGTGTTGCGAAGTCGTGGATTCACTTGTGCTTACCTCATTCGTGCGCTGGGGCACGCTCCAACAGCGGTACCCCGGTCATCAACGCAATGACCACTGCCTTCCCCAATTACCCGCCATCATCTAGACTCCCTGAATGATATTCAAAGACAAGACCGTCATTATCACTGGCGGCTCCGAGGGCATTGGCGCTGCGACCGCGAGGATGTTCGCCGAAGCAGGCGCGAATCTCTTGCTTGTCGCTCGCGGCAAGAAAAAACTTGAAGCAATCGCTGCAGAGCTCCGTGGCAAGACGCGTATCGAGCTGTTTGTAATGGACGTTGCTGATGCGGATGCCTGCGTCAGTCTGTTCAAGAAAGCACAATATGAATTCGGGCGCGTAGATATCCTGATCAACAACGCTGGCTACCACAAGAGAGGCCTGTTTGAATCTGTTGCGGCAGAAGATCTTGGCCGAATGATTGACGTAAACCTTAAGGCCCCGATAGTTTTGTGCCGAAACGCTTTGCCGTACCTGCGTGAATCCGACGGTGCGGCGATTATCAATGTTGCATCTCTCGCCGGACGGGCACCGATACCTGGCAGCGCCACCTATTCATCGAGCAAGTTCGGCTTGCGGGCATTTACGTTTGCCCTGGCGGAAGAGTTACGCGATACGAACGTGAAGCTGGCGATTGTATCGCCCGGGCCGATCGATACCGGATTCATCATGTCCGATGTAGATCAGGTATCTGACCTGACCTTCTCGCAGCCGATAAGTACGGCAGAAGAGGTCGCGCAGGCGATCCTCGATTTATGTGGCAATAATCAACGGGAGCGTGTGATGCCAGCGATCAGTGCTTACCTGACGACCTTGTCGTACCTGATGCCATGGCTGGGTCGATTGTTGCAGCCGTTGTTGCAGCGCAAAGGTAAGAAGGTGAAAGCGAAACTCAAAGCCGCAGCGAAGGCGGCAGCAGAGTCAGCCGAAAACGCCTAGACCATTTCAGCAAACGCATCGCGCGTCAGATTCTCACGATCACCAGCCATAACACGCACGTTATCCTCGATACGAATGCCGCCGAACGGCCGCAGCCAGTCGACGCTTTGCCAATTTACATAGCCCTCGGCGGGCGTGCCGCGCAAGTTCTCCAGCAACATGTCGATGACATACAGGCCAGGCTCGATTGTCAACACCATGTTCTCTTCAAGTACGCGCGTGAGCCGCAAGAACGGGTGGCCGCTCGGCGGATCAATTGTTGCTCCGGATTCGTTCTCAAAGAAGCCGCCGACGTCGTGCACCTGAACACCAAGCAGATGCCCGAGACCGTGCGGAAAGAAAGCCGACGTGACACCGGATGACAGCAAGGTATCAGCATCACCAGTGGCCAGTTCAGCGTCAACAAGTACGCCGGCCAACAATCGATGTGTCGCCAGATGCAAATCGCAATAGTCGACTCCTGCCTGCACCTGACTCACGACATCAAGTTGCAGGACCTCCATGCGATCAATGAGGTCAACGAAGCGCTGGTCACTGTTCGCATAAGTGCGTGTGATATCCGATGCGTAGCCGTGCACGGATCCACCTGCATCAATCAGAAAGGATCGAAACTCATCTGGCGGCTGCTGATCGAGGTCAGTGTAGTGCAACACCGAACCGTGATTATTCAGAGCTATGATATTTCCGTAAGGAAGTTCATTGTCAGTATGTCCGGCTGCTTTGCAATAGGCGCGGTGAATGTCGAACTCCGATGAATGAGCGCGAAAAGCTGCTTCTGCTGCCAGGTGTCCGAGAACACCACGACGAGATGCCAGCCGCATACACTCGATCTCATATTCGGTCTTGATGCCACGAGCAAAATGCAGAATATTCATCGTCGTTGTTGGATTGACGCGGTCAATTCCAAACGCGTGCGCATCGTCGTCAATTTCTCCGATCAGTACGCAGGTATCACGATCGGCAGGTAGGTGTTTTGCCACCTCGTCAATCGAATGGACGACATCTATATCAAACGCCGATGTCCAGTAACCGTCCGGCGCGCCCGGCACAACGTGCCAGTAGTCGCGCGGCTGATAATATATCAGCCGCGGCTTTTCACCGGGCGTGTAAACGATGTACGACAACGGCAACTTAGTTAAAGGTGCCCAGCTGATGAAATGGGGATTGGCTTTGAAAGGATAGTCCATGTCATCAAGAAATGCGTACTTCGGGTTGCCCGCGAAGATCACAGCGTGATTGGCGCCGGCTTTCTCAAGAGCGTAATCATGGCGCGCACAAAGCTTGCTGATGTGCTGTGGATACAGGGCTGCGAGCGCGGGATTCCTGTCGGAGTAGTCGTTTTTCATGGCTGTGCATCACGCATTGTTGCCAAGGCAGACAGCGATTGAGCCTGATTTTCAATCCATACGCAATCTAGGCATTATTGATTGCCTTGTAAGGCAATGAAACGCGCTGTTTGCCGCGCACCGCGTTGTCGATTACTGGCGAATCACTATCTTCGGGAGACACCAGCTTGACGGCGATTGAACCAGGGTACGACCGCATTACCGGAAAATCGTTTGCTTCGCGGTCCGAGGTCATCGCACCGCACGGCATGGCGGCAACCAGCCAGCCACTGGCTACCCAAATCGCGTTGGATATTTTGAAAGCGGGTGGTTCGGCCGTTGACGCGGCAATCGCTGCGAATGCCGCTTTAGGTCTTATGGAACCCACCGGCTGTGGCGTTGGCGGTGACTTGTTCGCGATCGTCTGGGATGCAGATGCTCAAGAGCTCGTCGGGCTAAACGCATCCGGTCGCGCGCCGAAACTGATGACGCTCGACTACTTCAAGGAACGGGGTATCGGGGTTGTTCCGACCTACGGCCCATTGCCGGTTAGCGTGCCTGGCGCGGTTGATGGCTGGTTCGAATTGCACGGTCGATTCGGGAAATTGCCAATGCAGGACATTTTGGCGCCAGCGACAGACTATGCCAGGAATGGTTTTCCGGTCTCGGAGATTATTGCCCGTTACCTGCAGGACGACGCTCCAGTTGGCGAAAATTTTCCGGGGTTTGCTGAAACGTATATGCCAAACGGGCGAATGCCGAATAAAGGTGAGGTTTTCAAGAATCCGCGGCTCGCAGCGACCTATGAGGCGATCGCCGAGGGTGGACGCGATGAATTTTACAAGGGTGAAATAGCCAATACGATAGACGCCTACATGGTCGAGCAAGGCGGACTGTTACGCCTCGCAGATCTGGTGGCGCATACGTCGGAATGGGTTACGCCGGTAGCCACGAACTACCGCGGCTGGGATGTGTATGAACTTCCGCCAAACGGACAGGGCATTGCCGCGTTGCAAATGCTGAATATCCTGGAAGGGTTCGATCTTGCGGCGATGGGGTTTGGCAGCGCCGAATACAT
>PVMK01116804.1_pt1 | contig 23353 bp, 22 predicted proteins | sample 1853481 | NCBI WGS metagenome assembly PVMK01 (sample SAMN08533507, study PRJNA380276) | Marine sediment metagenome, whole genome shotgun sequencing project. | reverse complement strand
ACTGCGAAAGTACAGCAGGCCAGCTTGGAGGAGTTAGTTCTAACCCAGGGGATGGTTCAGTCGGGACAGTTAATTATTGCCAGGGGTGAGTTAATCTCCGCATCCAATTTCCTGATTATTGAGTCCCTTAGAAGAGAGTATGAATCCAATCCCAATGTGAAGAAAAACTATTTGGTGGTATACCTTGGGCAGTTCTTACTGATCGCTCTGATTTTTCTGGCCCTCTTCTGGTTTATCTATTACTTTAGAAAAGACATTCTTAAGAGCCGTTCGCCAACATTTTTTACCCTTGGGCTGATCGTTGTATTGGTGGGACTGACCCGTGCTGCATCTACCAATGATGCAGTTAGTGTTTATGTGATCCCGTTTGTACTGGTCCCCATCTTTCTAAAAACCTTTTTCGACATTAGGTATGCGCTCTTTGTGCATATGATAACCCTGTTGTTGGCAGGATTCTGGGTTCCTAATAGTTACCAGTTTGTATTGATGAATTTTCTGGCCGGATTGGTGGGCGTATTTAGCCTGCGGTCCTATTATAAAAGGGGGATTTTATTCTACACAGCTACTTTTGTTTTTGCCTGCTATGCCCTGATCTATATCCTGCTCTCAATTATGCAGGAGGGAGATATTTCCCAGATAAACTGGATCAACGTGCTTTGGCTTCTTGGCAATGGACTCCTTATCCTTACAGTCTACCCGCTTGTATTTCTATTTGAACGGATCTTTGGATTTCTTTCGGATGCAACCCTGTTCGAACTCTCAGATACAAATCAGCCGCTGCTACGCAAGCTGGCCGAAAAGGCTCCGGGTACATTTCAACACTCTATGCAGGTGGCTAACCTTGCAGAAGAGGCCATACTAAAGTTAGGAGGCAATTCACTGCTGATACGTGCAGGGGCTATGTATCATGATATTGGGAAGATGGAGAATCCTCAGTACTATATTGAAAATCAGAATGAAGGAGGGAATCCACATGATGAGCTAGATTTCCGTTCCAGTGCAAGTATGATCATTGATCATGTAATTCTTGGAGTTGAGATCGGAAAGAAGCACAAATTACCTGTCAAGATTCTTGAATTTATCTCTACCCATCATGGAACCAGCACCGTTCAATATTTTTATCGATCATTCATAAATTCCAATCCAGACGAGGAGGTGGATATTAATGAATTTACCTATCCCGGCCCCAGGCCCACGGCCAAGGAACATGCCATTTTGATGATGGCCGATTCTGTGGAGGCCGCTTCAAGAGCCCTCAAAGCCTATACTCCTGAGAGCATATCCGATCTGGTGGAGAGTATTGTTGCCCGCCAGGCTGAAGAATCACAATTTTCAGAGGCGAATCTAACCTACGCAGATATTTCTACAACCAAGGAGATCTTTAAGAACAGGTTGTCGAATATTTATCACTCCAGAATTGAGTATCCCAAGTAGAGGATTACTCGAGCAGTTCAATGATTTCTGTTTCCGGAAAAAGCTGGGAGGAAAACGTAAAGAAAGAATCATCAAATGATTGATTCCCTGTAATTTCAGAGAGGATCATGGTGTATACAATGCCCTCCTTATGTTTTAGCTGAAAAGCTTCTAATTCTAGGGAGTGTGGATTGATAAACATTTTCAGCATGGAGTAAGGACCCGATACATCATTGGGATATAATTGAATTTCCACCCTCTCTTTACCCTGAAAAGGAGTTGTTCCTATATACATGTATTTAAAGTCCTGCTCGTATGATTTAATAATCCTGATGGGAACTGCCTGGAGATATCCTGGTTGATTGGGATCCGGCTCACTTACATAGACTTCCTCATTTTCGGTATTTTGAGAATAAAGCTTCTCTCCATCATAATAGACAATAAACTCATCCATCACAATTTTATAATTAAGTCCCCTCATCCAGACGGTTCCTTCTCCTTCCGCAGAGGTCTCCCTCATAATATCTTCCCTGATGTAATCCATCTGAATCAGATAACCTTCCTCCATATCGAACTGTTCGGAAACTGCCTGGAGATAGGGTTCTGCCTTGGAGTCCTGCTGAGGAAAAGCCTTCACGATCATCATAAGCAATAGGAGGGATAGCGATATACTTCGGAATAGAGTCATGGTTCAGTTCTCCTTTTACGATATGTCTTTCAAAATCTGTTCCAAACTGAATTCATCCTGTAGAAGCACCTGCCGTGCTTTGCTCCCTTCAAATGGCCCGAGAATGCCTGCAGCCTCCAGCTGGTCTACGATTCTGCCAGCCCGGTTGTATCCCAGGGAGAGCTTTCTCTGAATCAAAGAAGTGGATCCCTGTTGATGCTGGATCACCAACCTGGCTGCCTCTTCAAATTTGTCATCCCTTTTTTCCAGGTCTACTGCAGGTCCGATTCCACTTTCATCCTCAATGGGAGTCAGCATCAATGCGGTGGGATATCCTCGTTGCTCCCCAATGAAATCCACAAGCTCTTCTATCTCTGGTCCGTCAATAAAGGCACACTGAATTCTGATTGGTTCACTGCCACTAAGGAAAAGCATATCTCCGCGACCAATAAGCTGATCTGCACCTGGTCCGTCAAGAATAGTCCGTGAGTCAATTCCTGAGGTGACCCTGAATGCAATTCTGGCAGGAAAGTTGGCTTTGATTACACCGGTAATGATATTGGTGGTGGGGCGCTGCGTGGCAATGATCAGGTGGATACCAATGGCCCTTGCCAGCTGAGCAAGTCTTGAGATTGGGTGCTCAATCTCCCTTCCTGCAGTCATAATCAAATCGGCAAATTCATCCACGATAACCACTATGAAGGGTAAAAACCGATGTCCCTTGTTTGGATTAAGTTTGCGGCTGATATATTTATTATTGTACTCCTTGATGTTACGACAATGGGCATTTTTGAGCAAGTTGTACCTTTCATCCATCTCCAGACATAAACTATTCAGGGTATGGATCACCTGCTGCGTATCGGTGATAATGGCCTCTTCAGACTCAGGCAATTTGGCCAGGTAGTGACGTTCTATTTTACTATAAAGCGAGAGTTCAACCTTTTTAGGATCAACCATCACAAATTTAAGCCTGGCCGGGTGATTCTTAAAGAGGAGTGAGGCAATAATGGCATTTAATCCCACTGATTTCCCCTGTCCCGTTGCCCCTGCAACCAGCAGGTGCGGCATTTTCGTCAGGTCAAATACAAAGGTTTCGTTGGAGATGGTTTTACCTATGGCGATAGCAAGCTCCATGCCCGAATCCTGGAAGGTTTTTGACGCCAGAATGGTCTTCATGGAAACGGTTTTGGGTTTTTGATTGGGAACTTCAATCCCGATGGTTCCCTTACCAGGAATAGGAGCAATGATGCGTATACCAAGAGCAGCCAGACTAAGGGCTATATCGTCTTCAAGGCTCTTGATTTTAGAGATGCGGATTCCTGGTGCAGGTACAATTTCATAGAGGGTCACTGTTGGACCGATGGTGGCCTTGATCTTATCAATCTTGATGTTGTAGTTGTTTAGCGTCTCAACAATCCGGTCTTTGTTGGAGTCCAGCTCTTTGCTGGTCACGGTTGTCTCTCCATCGTCATACTCCTTCAACAGGCTTAGCGGAGGATATTTGAAGCGGGGCAGGTCCAGAGTCGGATCATATTCCCCTAACGCTCCTTCATCCGGATTGAGATCATCCGGATTACTCTGGAGGGCATCTTCCACTGTCATTTCCACCTCATTTTTGGGATCCGGAGGAGTAAGTGAATCGGGAGGTGCAATTGAGTCTGGAATAAGATCAATCTCCTTCTCCTCTTTTACCTCCAGGGGCTCTGAATGTTGGGTTGTCACCACAAATTGTTCATCCTCTTCGGTGTCCGAAGGTTTCGTTGAAATTTGTGGATCGGCGGAGGATACTGTAGCTTCTTTATTCTCCTTTTTTTGAAGTTGATCCAATTTGAACGGACTATGCTGTGCTCTGATCCATTCCAGAAAATTTGTTGAGAACAGGATCAGGGCAGCATATGAAATTACCAATAGCGAAATCGAACCAAGGTATCCAACGCTGGCCAGAATCCACTTGCTAAGGAAATAGCCATGCTGTCCGCCTGGCCCGCTTCCAAGAAAACCTCCTGCATCTCCAAAGAATAAGCCCAGGGTTAACGAGATCAATACTATCAGTATCAGACTATTACGGATAGCTTTCCCGGTCTTAAACAGTTTAATCCTATAGAGCGACAATGAAATCAGAACCATGATTCCAGGAAATATAAAGCTAGCTAGGCCAAACCATCTGTTTATAAGTAGGTTAGATAGCCATGCCCCAATTTTTCCACCAGAATTCTCCACTTCAATTTCAGGACCGGAAAGTACCCTGGCCCACTCAAAGTCCTGGTCTGTTCTCCAGTTAATCAAGTAAGATATGAGAGAGAGTACTATAAACAGACCTGCCAGTAGGAATACAATTCCCATGGCATACCTAAAGCGATCATCCTTCAGAAATGAAACTGTCGATTTCAGGAATCTGACGAAGGGATTATTCTTCTTTTTTTTGGCCATTCACCCAATAAATTTATAACGATCTAAGGTAATAATAACGGAGTAGGGGCGATTAATCTTTTGTAAACAGGCTGTTAATAATCTCTTCCATCTCCAGGCGGGAAACGGACCTGTAATTATCAGGAACTTTAAAAAGTTCAGATTCAACAGTTTTAGATTCAAAACCGATGCAGGAAAGGCGCATTTTCAGCATGCTTAACTGTATGGGAAAATCTGTTAATGTAGCGTCAATGGTCTGATATGGGGTAACAATATTAGGTTGGCGCACAGAAAAATCTTTAGTCACGTATATATCAAACTTATCTTTACCGGTCCCTATCTCTATTCTTTCGGAATTAAGCCCCCCAATTACAGATGTTTCACCTGTGAACCGGTATTCTATTTGACCAAGCTCCTTTACTCCGGCAGGAAGTTCTCCCTGATCACCCTTGTAATAGACCCTGTTGCCAAAAAAATTCAGCAGGGTAGTTACCCTTTTGCGTTTCAAATCAGCTATTTGAATCAGTGAAAACTGGTTAAAGAGGCCCTCGATTCTTGTTAATACATAATGCTTGGTGTAATAGGAATCCATCTGGGCAGGGAGGAAACGGGTAGGAATATCCCCAGCCATCTTATCCAAATATGCAATTTTGTATTTCACATAGTTGGCCTCCATTCTCTTTGGCATTCTACCAAACCTTCCACACCCGCTAAGCAGAAAAAGGAAAATAAGAGAACATGTGATTAGCCGTAATCGGACCACAATGATGGGAGATGATTTTCATCAAATGTAAAAAAATATATCTATATACATCGATCCTGGATTTCCTTTGATGAAATTATGTTGTAGAATCTGTTTATTCTGACATCAATGGCTAAGGTAATTTCTAGATTTGCAACAAAGTAGCTAAAAAATGACAAAGAGAAAACTGGCAGTTGTAGCTCTGGGTGGAAATGCCCTGTTACGGGATAATCAAGTGGGCACCATAGATGAACAGGAGCAAAACACCACCGATACCCTTGAGAACCTGGTCTTTTTACTTAAAGAGGGCTATGACCTGGTAATTACCCATGGAAATGGACCACAGGTAGGAAATATCCTCATGCGCAATGATGCCGGAGAAGGAGTCTATGGCATTCCTCAGATGCCATTGGATATATGTGTGGCCGACTCTCAGGGAGGTATTGGTTATATGATCGAACGAATGCTGAGAAATGTCTTGCATAAGCATGGGATAAAACGCCAGGTAGTAACCCTGATGACCATGTCTCTGGTCAAGGAGAAGGATGACGCCTTCAATCACCCTACCAAACGTATAGGTAAAATCTATGACAAAGAGGAATCGGAGAGAATTGCAGCAGATAAATCATGGATCTTTAAGGAGAGTACAAAGCGCGAAGGTGGGTACCGAAGGGTAGTTCCTTCACCCGTCCCCATCGAGATTATCAATGAGGAAATTGTTGAATCACTGGCCAGATCGAGAACTGTAGTGGTGGGAGCTGGGGGAGGTGTTGTTCCTGTTTACCGTGATGATGTAGGTCGCATCAGACCCTCCGAGTCGGTCATAGACAAAGATCTGGCATCGGCTCTGCTGGGAGCCAGAATAGGGGCTGATGAATTTTATATCTTAACCGATGTCCCTTTTGTATATATCAACTACAACACCCCACAACAGGAAGTAGTCGAATTTCTCAACTATGCAGATACAATGTCTTTGCTTGATAAGGGTATGTTTGGTGAAGGGGATATGGCCCCAAAAATAAAAGCCTGTCTTCAATTCATTAAGAATGGGGGCGAGAAAAGTGTAATTACCGAAGCTTTTAAACTTGAGGATAGAAGCTATGGAACTAAAATAACCATGGAATACGACAACTAACTTTTTATACTAATTTTGTCCTTTATTAACCCACTAACCCACTAACTCACTAACTCACTAACCTATTATGCCATACAATCTACGCAACCGACACTTTTTGACCCTGTTGGATTATAGTCCTGAAGAGATCCGATTCTTGCTTGACCTGAGTTTCATGCTGAAAAAAGCGAAATATTCAGGGACTGAAGTTCCCAGGTTGAAAGGGAAGAACATCGCCCTGATATTTGAGAAGACCTCCACACGGACCAGGTGTGCGTTTGAAGTAGCAGCGCTGGACCAGGGAGCAGGAGTGACCTATCTGGGGCCATCAGGCACGCAGATTGGTCATAAAGAATCTATGAAAGACACGGCCAGGGTACTGGGTAGAATGTATGACGGAATTGAATATAGGGGTTTTGGCCAATCCATTGTAGAGGAACTGGCTGAATACTCCGGAGTCCCGGTATGGAATGGATTGACAGATGAGTATCATCCCACCCAGGTGCTTGCCGATTTTATGACCATGCTGGAGCACTCTGATAAACCCTTAAACCAGATGAAGTTCTGTTACCTTGGCGATGCCAGAAACAACGTGGGGAATTCGTTGATGGTAGGAGCAGCAAAAGCTGGTATGGATTTTCGTGCCGCTGCTCCGGGCTCTGTACAACCCGAAGAAACCCTGGTACAAAAATGTCGTGAGATTGCCGCTCAAACCGGTGGTAAAATAAGCATCACAGAGGACGTGAAAGAGGCAGTTAAAGGAGCAGATTTCCTGTATACAGATGTGTGGGTCTCCATGGGGGAACCTGAAGAGGTCTGGGAGGAGAGGATTAAACTGCTCACTCCTTATCAGGTCAACAGTGAAGTACTGCGATTAACCGGAAATCCCCATGTGAAATTCCTCCACTGCCTGCCTGCATTTCATAACAGGGAAACAAAGCTTGGAGAGGAAATATTCCAGAAGTTTGGAATGGATGCCCTGGAGGTAACTGAGGAAGTATTCGAATCGGAACACTCCATCGTTTTCGATGAGGCTGAAAATCGGATGCATTCGATAAAGGCTATTCTTGTTGCTACCCTTGGTGGGTGATATAAGAATAGGTTAGTAAGTTAGTAAGGTTAGTAGGTTAGTAAGTTAGTGGTTATTAACCCATTAACTCACTACCCTGCTAACCTACTAACTTGTTCTTTTTTATTTAGCGAGGCTAATTTTAAAAGAACAAATGACGTATAAAAAAGAACAATATCGTTCCACACGTCATTAGTTTTAGGCCAACTCCCAAAAGGAATCCCACAAATGATCCCCAGGCAGCTTTTAAAGCATCACGGTCTTTTTTGCCCGTGCTAATTTCTCCAATATAGGCACCCAGGAATGGCCCGATAATTATTCCAAGCGGGCCAAAGAAGAGACCTACTACCACGCCTATGGTTGCCCCCCATACACCGCGTTTGGAGCCTCCATACTTCTTAGTTCCAAGTATAGGTACTACGTAATCCAATATGGTTACAAGCACTACAAAGAAGAGTAAAATCCACAATGTGTTTTCGTATCCGGTGGCCCCCCTGTTTATATAGTCTGTCCATCTTAATAAAAGGAGACCGGCCCAGCTTATGGGCGGACCAGGAATAATGGGTAGAATGCTCCCTGCGAATCCAATTAGTACCAGTGCAAAGCCGAGAATGGCCAATGTTATATCCATGCTTATCTGTTTTTTTGGATCCTGAAAATTAATAAAAAATCGTACATTTAATTAATTGCAGGTATCAAATGGAGGAGTACGAGAATCTATATGAGAAGATCCGGGATATGCTGGGGAAGGATCCCGGTAGTCTTAAGATTATGGAGGAGCAGATCGATATGGATCTTCAGGTGGAGTATTTCGAATGTTCAAAACGTTTGAGAGAGGAAAAGGAAGAATCCTGGGCTATGGATCTCAGCCAGTATTTAAACGAGCCAGGCTACTCTCCGGAGGTGAAAAAAGAGATACTGGCGCGACTGGCCACCATTGAAAAGGTGGAGTGTTACAGAATCATTGAGTCTTTTGTAAAGGAAGGGGAGGAGTCACTTCACAAGTGGGCATTGCTTTCACTTAATGAAAGTCGCTTGCAGCTTGAAAGCAACATCATGGACGAGAACCAGGTGTTCATCTCCACCGGACTGGGAGGCAGGAATCAAAAGCTGCGCTATTTTGTAGTTCTTATGACAAGAACCAGATCCGATTTGACCGCGACACATCAAATGGTTATTAAGAATGAATTTGAATACATATTGAGGAAATTTGATGCTGAAGTAGAGGAAGTCAATTTTTCAGGCTACCTCTCTACCATCACCTTGCTTTTGCCTATGAACTACTCATTGAAAACAGTTTTTATTGAAGCAATTCAAGAATGTAACAGGTATGGCGATTTTCTGAATGACGATTTCATTGTGACCAATGTAAAAACCCTTTCCTTTCAGGAAATCAAAGAATTTCTGGAACATAAATCAGATTGAGATCAGGTGTTTTCCTTACCCAGATCATCAAACTCCACATTTGTAAAGTCCTTCTCTTTTTCTGGTTCCTGAACAGTACTGGTATTTGCCATTGCGGGTGCCGCAACGTGCACATCCTCAATCTCTATGGGTTGTGGATTGGCTTCGCGAATGAATTCGATTACTTCTTTCAGACTGTCCGCAAATTTGTCAAAATCCTCTTTGTAGAGAAAGAGTTTATGCTTCTCATAGAAAAATTTTCCGTCACGGTTAAACCTTTTCTTACTCTCGGTAATTGTTATATAATAATCGTTCCTGCGAGTAGCTTTTACGTCAAAAAAGTAGGTCCTTTTTCCGGCCCTAACAGCTTTTGAATGTATTTCTTCTCGTTCCACAGCCTCAGTTACGTGCCCTTCAGATTTAACATTTCCTTCATCGATCATTACTTCAGTTTTAGTTAGGGTTTGTTAGTTTATATTCAAAAATGTGAAATATTTTAAACATTATCAAATTTCCTCATTTGGGGTTTGCTCCAAACTTGCAGGCAAACCCTGTTTTATACGTTAAAATTTAATGTAAATTTGCATCATTATAAATTTGATTACCGGTTTCTTTACAAATGATCAGCAGGAGACAATTACGTATTAAAGCGCTGCAATCCCTTTACGCTTATTATAAAACTGGCAGGGAGGACATGGGACGGTCTGAAAAGGAGCTCCATTTTAATATTGAGAAGGCGTTCGAACTTTATCATTACCTGTTACTCCTGATCCTGGATGTAAGTCTTTATGCAGAAACAAGAATAGAACTTGCACTCAATAAACGTATACCTACTCAGGAGGATCTACATCCAAATATGCGTTTTACCAATAATAAGTTGATTGAACAGCTCAGGAACAATGAAAGTCTGCTTCGGTTTGTGGACCAGCACAAGCTAAACTGGAGCAACTATCCCGAGTTGATCAAGGATACCTATATCAGAATTATTGAGAGTGAGGAGTATGCTGCCTATATGTCGTCCGAATCTTCGGGCTATGCGGAAGATAAGAAGCTGGTTACATTTGCTTATACACATATTATCTTTACCAGTGAATTGCTCGATTCAATCATGGAGGAGCAAAGCATCTACTGGAATGACGACCTGGAGTTCATCACCAATATGATTGTCAAGACATTTAAAAAGTTTAAGGAAGAAGATGGCCCGGATAAAAAGCTAATGGAGCTTTATACGAATAGGGAGGATCGCGACTATGCAGTTAGGCTGTACAGACAAACCATTATTCACCGGGATGAATATGTGGAGTATATCAAGGAAAATACGCGCAATTGGGACCTGGAGAGGATTGCATTTATGGATATTCTGATTATGCAGATGGCCCTAGCTGAACTTATTGGATTCCCTTCAATTCCCACTAAAGTGACTCTGAACGAATACCTGGAAATAGCTAAATACTATAGTACTTCCAAAAGCAATGTTTTTATCAATGGGGTACTCGATAAGGTGATGTCACAGTTGAAGGAAAAGAAAAAAATATTGAAATCTGGCAGGGGACTGATCGGAGAGAATGAGTGATATGAAGCCTTTGATATTCAACATAGTATATCTGCTCACACTCCCTGTAATAATGGGTTGTTCAGGACATAATGGCAGCCTGCCGTCTGATCAGGCAGACCCGGAGAAAATCACGCAAGATACTGCAGCACAGTCAGTTATAACTTTTAGTAAATTAACCCACGACTTTGGAACAATCCTTGAAGGAGAAAAAGTGGTTTGTTATTTTGACTATGAAAATACAGGAAAGGCCGATTTAATGATTCATTCTGTAGACGCCACCTGTGGTTGCACCACTCCCGACTGGAGCAGTGAACCGGTAAAGACTGGTGACAGGAAGAGCCTGAAGATTATATTTGATGCAACTGGCAGGAGTGGAGCGCAGCGGAAAGTGGTCACTGTGATGTCAAATGCAAGTAATGAAGTTGTGAAGCTTACAATAAAAGCGAATATCGAATCATAGTGTTTAATTTAATATATAAAAAATGAGTTTTCTTTTTCAAATTTTAGCAGCACCTGCCGGGCCAGGTGCTGGTGGTGCAGGAATGCAGTCGTTAATTTTCCTGCTATTAATCATTGTTGTTTTCTATTTTTTCATGATACGACCCCAGGTGAAAAAGCAGAAGGAAGCAACAAACTTTCGTAACGCTCTTGCAAAGGGTGATAAAGTGGCTACCACAGGCGGTATCTACGGTAAAATCACAGATGTGAAAGACCGTACAGTTACTGTTGAGATTGCTGATAATGTGATTGTTAAGGTAGATAAGACCGCAGTGACTGCAGAACCATCGGAGCAGACTGCAAGCAAGAAATAAGCAGAAAAAAAAGTAAACAAACTGTTTTGGAAAACGGTTTTCTCCAGAATTGGCCTAAGGTATCGGAAGGAAAAAAGTTGCAATTCAGGAAAAGAATCCTGTTGTTTTCAGTTTTCCTTTTGATCTCTGTGTTTATCTGGTTACTCAATGCATTAAGTAAGAATTATACCTCTGAGATTGAGTATCCTCTGGTCTACACGGATTTTCCTATGGGTAAGGTTTTTGTTGGTGAGATGCCCGATAACCTGAATCTGCGTGTAAATGCGATAGGATATGCATTGCTGCGCTATAAAGTGTTTAAAAAACCTGATCCCATTAGTTTCAAAGTTTCAGCATTTAATCTGAACAGACCGGACCAGAATAGCTTTAAAGCGCACATTTTGACCCGGTATCTCAGGGACCAGATTTCCATTCAGTTACCCACTGAGCTTCAGTTGCTTGAAATTCAGCCGGATACTCTGCATTTTCAGTTTGCAAATAGTCTTTCTCGTAAGGTAAAGATCAAACCCGATTTCCATTTTGAGGTGGACAAACAGTTTACCACCCTGGAAGAGGTACAGGTGGTTCCCGACTCTGTAATGGTTACTGGTCCTGATGTGATCCTGGATACACTTGAATTCATCTATACCGAAAGAAGTGAAATGGGATTGTTATCAAAAGGATTCAGCCAGAAGGTAAGGTTAATTGAGGTTCCTGATCTTGTATATGAGAAGAGTCGGGTTACCTGTAGTCTTGAACTTGAGAGGTTTACAGAAGTTCAGTTGTCCATTCCGGTGGAGGTTCAGAACCTGCCTGATAGTATCTCTCTTCAAACTTTTCCTTCCAGGATTAAGCTTACCTGTAAGGTCGGTTTAAGTAAATATGAGAGAATGGATGGGAATCTATTCCGTGCTGTAGTTGATTATGACAGGATTGATGATCGCACCAAAACATTGAATGTGAGTATTCAGAATATCCCTTACTATCTGCTCAGTTACGAATATTATCCAAAAACAGTAGAATACCTTAAGTCCAGGAGGTAATGTTGAAGGTCGGATTAACCGGGGGAATTGGAAGTGGCAAAACGCTGGTATGTAGCGTACTGGAGAAATTTGGAGTGGCTGTTTACTATGCCGATTTGGAAGCTCGTCGACTGATGAGCAGCGATTCGGAACTGGTACTCCAGATTTCCGGGTTATTTGGAAACAAGGCATATGTGGGAGGAAGCCTGAATAGAGAATTTCTTGCCCAACAGGTTTTCAAGGATAAGGAATTGTTGACACGCTTAAATGAATTGGTGCATCCCGTTATCCGGAAGGATTTTTCAAGGTGGGCCAGTGAGCAGAAACCTGCTTTTTATGTGGTAGAAGAGGCGGCCATTCTATTTGAAAGCGGATCGGATCGGAACATGGATCTTACCGTTGGGGTATATGCTGATAAGGAATTAAGGGTGCAGAGGGTCATGCAGCGCGATGGAATAGCAAGGGAACAGGTAATGAACCGCATGAATTCTCAGATGAACGAAAAGGAGAAGATGGAGAAGGCTGATATCGTAATTAACAACGACGGAAAGAAAATGATCCTTCCGCAGATTATTAATATGCACAATGCGATTTTAAAAAGAGGATAATCAAATGGCAAAATTTGGAAAATGGGTTGGTCTTGGTTTGGGTTGGGCCCTGGGTGGTCCTATCGGAGGAATACTGGGTCTGGCTGTTGGATCAATTTTTGATTCGGGCAAAAGTGACGTAAAAGGACAGTCAAGGGGTATCAGAGAGAAGACTTTAAGGGGTGATTATGCAGCCTCACTGCTGGTTCTTATCGCTGCAGTGATGAAGGCCGATGGTCGGGTTATGAAGAGTGAACTGGATTATGTAAGGCGCTACTTTGTCTCCCGATTTGGTGAAGAAACCGCTTCCGAAGCTGTTGTGATGCTCAGAGATATTTTAAAACAAGAGATACCCCTTAGGGATGTGACCAACCAGCTTTCACAGAAGCTTGATTATTCATACCGTCTGGAGATGTTGCACTTCCTCTTTGGGATAGCTTCTGCCGATGGTTCGGTTAGTGACTCTGAGAATAATGTAATTAATAAGATCTCGGGTTATATGGGTATATCAGACTCTGATTTTCAGAGTATTCGGGCCATGTTTGTAAGTCAAACCGATGCCTCATATAAGATTCTGGAAATTGAGTCCACCTCTTCAAACGATGATTTGAAGAAGGCCTATCGCCGGATGGCCATGAAATACCATCCCGATAAGGTGAGTCACCTGGGTGAAGACTTTAAGAAAGTGGCTCATGAGAAATTCAGAAAGGTACAGGAAGCTTATGACCAGGTTAAAAAGGAGCGGGGATTAAACTAGAAGTGCTATATTTGCATCTCTTTATGGAAAGGTACAGTTATGAAGACTATTAAGCTAAAAGATATCATGTCCATTTCGGGCAAAGGAGGATTATTCAGGTTTATTGCCCAGGCCAGAAATGGAATTGTGGTTGAATCGCTTGAGGATGGCAAACGCCATGTAGCTCCTGCAACAGCAAGGGTGAGTTCTCTTGAAGATATAGCTATTTTTACCAATGAGGAAGAGGTCCCCTTAGCTGATATCTTTTTCCAGATCCATGAAAAGGCAGAAGGAAAAGAAACACTGTCGCATAAAACAGATACTTCTCAATTAAAAGCCTATTTTGAGGAATTGGTACCAGACTATGACCAGGATCGCGTATATGTTTCCGATATCAAGAAAGTTTTCCAGTGGTACAACCAGCTTCAAACCCACGAATTGCTGGAAGTGATTGAAAAAGAGGAAGAAACATCTGAAGATGAGAGCGCCACTGAAGAGCAGGCGACCTCTGAAGCAAAAGATACCCCTGAAGAAAAGGATACCCCTGAAGAGCAGGGCACTAAATAGATTTAGCCTCCTCCCAGATGGCTTCCATCTCCTCCAGATTCATCTCTTTTAAGGATTTCCCCATCTCATTCGCCTTTGCCTCCAGGTACTTAAATCTATGAATAAACTTACGGTTGGTTCGCTCAAGTGCGGTTTCCGGTTCAATGTCATACAAGCGGGCGGCATTGACAATAGAGAATAACAAATCACCAATTTCATCTTCCATCTTCTCCTTTATCTGACCATTCATCAGTTCGTGCTTCACCTCGTTTATCTCCTCGGTCACCTTATCCCAAACCTGCTCCTTATGGTCCCAATCAAATCCAACGGCACGGACTTTATCCTGAATTCTATGAGATTTGATCATGGCAGGGAGGGAGATAGGCACACCGGCCAGTACGCTTTTATTACCCTCCTTCATTTTTAACTCTTCCCAGTTCTCCAGCACCTCTTTCGAGTCTTTTACATCCTGATTTCCAAATACATGAGGATGTCTGAAAACCAACTTAGTGTTAATGCCGTTGAGCACATCGGCTATATCAAAAGCACCCTTCTCGGACCCGATTTTTGCATAAAATACAATATGAAGGATCAGGTCACCCAGCTCTTTTTTGATCTCCTCCAAATCCTGATCCATAATGGCATCTGCCAATTCATAGGTCTCTTCAATGGTTAGATTTCTGAGGCTGTCCAGGGTCTGCTCCCGGTCCCACGGACACTTCTCTCTCAACTCATCCATGATCTCCAGCAAGCGATTAAACGCCTCTAACTTCTCTTCTCTGCTATGCATTTTGTCCTTCTTTGAATTCAATCCTGATGGTAGAACTTGTATTTAATTTTAATAAGCCGGCTGCATTGCCGTTTCGAATGGCTATCTCAAGCAGGTTTGCTGCATTAAATATGGACAGCAAATCACCGGGAAGAGTTTCATTGTACCTCTTATTAATCCTGTTGATCTTGTAGTGCTTACTCTGCACATAGATTTCGAAAGGCCTCCCGTTCCCAACCCGCTTAAACAGATCCAAGGAAATATTCGTAATGGCATTGTGGTATGAGTCAATATGTATGACGCTACCTGTAATGATGTTGTCCTCAATGGTGGCCCTCAGCGGTGTCTGCTTGATATAGGTTTCAACAGGCTGGCCAATTTCCTCTAGTGACGATCCCGACGACAGCGCACAGGCTACCTCGGCAAAGATTGACATGGAGATAAAGCTGCTGGACTGTGATTCATTTGGCTCCTTGAGTTTAACCACCAATTCAGGTTCGGGACCACCCAGCAGTCCCAACAGTCCGTTGTCTGCACAGAGGAAATACTGATTGCCCTTTTTTGCACCAAGCAACTGTCCACCCACTTCAGGCTCAGAGTTTACAGCAATGATGTGTATGGTGTTATCGGGAAAGTGTGGATAACTATTTTTTATCACAAAAGCAGCCTCTGCAGTATTAAATGGTTTGATGGAGTGGGTGATGTCTACAAGGGTAGCTTCCGGGCATATGGAGAGCAGTTTCCCTTTGAGTGATGCTACATAGAAATCGTATTCTTTCCAGTCGGACGTCAGCGTAATAATGTGCATGGGCCTGAGACAGGGATTTTCTTATTGGAATGTTGAAAAAAACAGCTTAATTTGCACATCCAAAAGTAGTGATTATAATTTAATATATGGCGGAAAAATTGATCTATTTGGAAGGTGTCGATCCCTTAGATTTTTATGGTGTAAACAACGTCCGCTTCAACAAATTCATCGAACTATTTCCAGATCTGAAGATTGTTTCCCGCGGAAATGAAATCCGTATTAGTGGGGAGAAGATTCGTTTACAGGAGTTTGAAGATAAGGTTGATCTATTCCTAAGACACCTTCAAAAATTTCCTGGTGTGAGCCTTCCCGATCTGAAAGAACTTCTGAATGGATCGACTAAGCATAAAATTGAAGTTTCTGGCTCAGAAAATGAGGTGCTGCTTCATGGAGACAACGGGCGGAAAATCAAGGCCATAACAGTGAACCAGAAACGCCTTGTTGAGGATGGGTTATCTAACGACCTTTTAATTGCAGTGGGCCCTGCTGGTACAGGTAAAACCTACACAGCCATTGCAATGGCTGTAAAAGCATTAAAAGAGCGGGAGGTGAAAAAGATTATTCTTACCCGTCCGGCGGTGGAAGCAGGTGAGAAACTTGGGTTTTTACCAGGCGACTATAAGGAGAAACTGGATCCCTATTTGCAACCATTGTATGATGCACTGAGGGATATGATTCAACCACGCAAACTGATTCAGTTTATAGAAGATGGTACCATTCAGATTGCACCACTGGCTTACATGCGGGGACGAACTCTTGATCACGCATTTGTGATCCTGGATGAAGCTCAGAATGCAACAGCCAGTCAGTTTAAGATGTTTCTGACCCGGATGGGCCCCAGTGCCAGGTTTATTGTGACCGGTGATGATTCGCAGGTTGACCTTCCCAGAAAATCTGATTCTGGCCTGGTTCAGGCTATTGATATTTTAAAGGGTATTGAAGGTATTTCAATCATCAGATTCGATGACCGGGATATCATCCGGCACAGACTGGTGAGGTCCATCGTACGTGCCTACGATGGACATGAGAAAAGAAAAGGGAGAAAGTAAAAAGTAAAATAAAATTATAGGATTATGGCTAATGCATTAATGGGAACAAAATTTGACCTGGCAGGACAAGAAAATCTGTATACAGGTAAAGTACGTGATGTTTATAACATTAAAAATGAATATCTGGTGATGGTGGTGTCGGACCGAATTTCGGCATTTGATGTGGTTCTTCCCCGTGGAATTCCTTATAAAGGGCAGGTTTTGAATCAGATAGCATCTAAATTTCTCGATGCCACAGCCGATATTGTAGCCAACTGGAAAATTGACTCACCGGACCCAAATGTAACCGTGGGTCATATGGCCGATCCCTACAAGGTTGAAATGGTGATCAGGGGCTATCTTACCGGTCATGCATGGCGCGAGTACCGGTCTGGGAAGAGGATTCTTTGTGGGGTAAGCATGCCCGATGGACTTAAGGAACATGACAGATTTCCAGAGCCCATTCTCACACCCACCACCAAGGCTGATCAAGGTCATGATGAAGATATTTCACGTGAAGAGATTCTGGCAAGCGGTTTGGTAACTGAAGAGGATTACCTTATGCTTGAAGATTACACCCGGAAGCTGTTTCAGCGTGGCACAGAGATTGCAGCTGAAATGGGATTGATACTGGTTGATACCAAGTATGAGTTTGGGAAGAAAAATGATCAGATATATTTGATTGATGAGATACATACTCCCGATTCTTCACGTTATTTTTACAAAGAAGGTTATGAGGAAAGGCAGGCCAATGGTGAGGCGCAAAAGCAGCTTTCCAAAGAGTTTGTGAGGCAATGGCTGATCGCCAATGGGTTTCAGGGAAAGGAGGGACAAGTAGTTCCAGACATGCCTGATGCGTTTGTGACGGAGGTATCAGAAAGATACATTGAGTTGTACGAAAAAATAACTGGGGAGAAGTTTGAAAAAGCAGACACCACCAGCATAGAAAAGCGGATTCTAAAGAATATCAATGACTTTATTTCAAAATAAAAAGCAATTTACCCTGCTCCTGGCACTGTTTGTTCTCTTTACGGGGCTTGCTGCCCAGGAGTCAACTCCGGTTGAGCGATCCATTAATAAAGTAGTTCTGGAGGGGACTGTCTACTATATCCATGTGGTAAAACCGGGGCAAACCCTCTATGCGATCTCAAATGCCTATAACGTTTCTCTAAAAGAGATTGCGGTGGAAAACCCTGGGGTCATATCGGGATTGCAGGTTGGCCAGGCTTTAAAAATTCCTGTTGTCCCGGTGATGGAGGAGGAGATTGATACTTCGGAAATGAAGGATGAGGAAAAAACGGGACGGGTTCATATTGTAGCACGGGGAGAAACACTTTATGGAATTGCCAGAACCTATCAATTAAAGGAAGCGGATCTCAATGATGCCAATCCCGGATTAAATGCTGGAGGTATTCAACCTGGTCAGAAGTTAATTATACCTGAAAAAAGGGCTAGTGGAAAAGAACCCAGCTTCAATGAAGAAGGATTTATATACCATAAGGTCAAGCGGAAGGAGACACTTTACTCCATTGGGAGATACTACAATGTTACCGTTCAGAACATCAGGGCAGCCAATTCGGAGTTAGGGTGGGGCGGACCGAAAACCGGACAGATTATTCGAATTCCTATCCCACAGGTGATTGATCTACCTGTGACCTACCTTGATACGATTTCTGTAGACACCACGGTTTATGCTGCCACAGACACCTTGTATGAAGACTACAATTATGATGAGTTGTATTTTGAACATGATAATCGCAGGAAAACATACAGAGTGGCCTATTTTATTCCATTCAGTTTTCAGGAACCAGAACCCCTTGATACCCTTCTAAAGGACATAGAATCCATCTCCCGCCGCAACAGGATCATCGAGCGGTATATGATGGAGCAAAAAACTCCTCAATCCGTAAACTTTCTGGAATTTTTTCAGGGATCCTTATTGGCCATTGATTCGGTACGCAAGATGGGAATGAAGCTGGATGTCCGTTACTTTGATACAAAGAAGAGTGTAGATCAAACCCTCTCCATTCTGATGGAGGAGGAACTGGAGGATTTTGATCTCTTTATCGGCCCTTTCTATCCGTTCAACCTGGAGGTAGTATCGGCTTATGCAAAAAAGCACAAGATCCCTTTGGCTACTCCTTTCTATAACAGTAGGAACCTGATCAGGTCCAATCCTTATCTGTTTCAGTTAAGCCCATCCATGGAATGGGAGTACCAAGAGGCGGCAAAACTGGTGGCCAGTAAGCATGACTATAATATTGTCTATGTGAGGGAAGAGGATTCAACAAACATTGAGAAACATAATTATTTCAAGGAACTTATTTTTGATGGTTTTGATGCATATCACCCGGAGGAACCTGTGATCTTCAAAGAAGTGTTCGAACAACTGAGGCAAACCAACGAGATTATCCACTCCCTTTCGCCCGATAAGAAGAACTTAATAATACTACCTACAAGGAATGAACCTCTTGCTTACCGTGTAGTTAATGCACTCTATTTCCAGTTGAATGATTATGAAATTGAGGTATTGGGCACACCTTGGTGGACTGAGTTTTCCGCTATTGATTTCAGGTATTTGCATAAACTCGGACTTATTTACTATAATCCTTTTTGGGTGGATTACCTGGATCCCAAAATTGATGAATTTATGCGAAAGTATAAGGATCACTTCTTGAATGAACCCATCGCCACCACCAGGAAGGGGATGAATTATGGAATCATCGGGCATGACCTCTCTTTCTATTTTTTAAATGCATTAAGAACATTCGGACCGAGGTTTATTCTATCATTGGATGAGGTTCACCCTGATCTGGTGCAAGATGGGTACCAATTTAAAAGGGTTAACAATGCGGGGGGGTATGAGAACGTTAATCTCAACTTCTACCAATTTATGCCTGATATGTCCATACGTCAAATCCCGGTGCCTGAATACCCGACCACCAATATGTTTTTCAGGCCCATTGAGGATCCCCACAAACGCTCTTATCTGATCGAAGAGATGGAATGAAAGGATTAGACAGATACATACTTTGGAGTTTTTTTCTGCTCCTTTTATCATGCAAGGGAAGTGAAACGGACAAACAGGTAGATACCCGGACCTTTGACGAATATGTAATAGTAGTCTCATTCGATGGCTTTAGATGGGATTATGCGGATATGTATGAAAGTCCCAATCTGGAAAAGATGGGAGAAGCGGGAATTAAAGCCGATCGCTTGATCCCATCTTTCCCCACCAAAACTTTCCCAAACCACTATACACTGGCAACCGGTTTGTATCCGGATAACCATGGGATTATAAACAACAGCTTCTATGCAGAAGACCTGGGAGGGTATTTCCGGATTGGGGATAGTCGAATGGTGACTAACCCAGACGCCTATTTTGGAGAACCTATATGGGTGACCGCTGAAAAGCAGGGAATAAAAGCGGCCTCCTATTTCTGGGTGGGCAGTGAGGCACCCATCAAAGGGGTTTACCCATCCTATTGGAAAAAGTACAATGAATCCATTCCCTATGAGCATCGGGTTGACCAGGTGATTAACTGGCTCAAACTTCCCATTGAGGAGAGACCCGGATTGGTAATGCTCTATTTTGATGAGCCAGATCACACAGGTCACTCCATGGGACCTGAGCATTCAGAGACCGGAAAAGTAGTTAACTACCTTGATTCTGTACTTGGGTATTTGCGTAGTGAGATAGAAGAACTTCCTTATGGCGATAAAGTGAACCTGATTGTTCTCTCCGATCATGGGATGGGCGCCTTATCTCCAGACCGATATGTGAATATTAACAGCCATATAAAAGAAGCATGGACAGAGTCAGTTGTAGGCGGGAATCCGGTCTACCTGATAGATCCGGCAGAGGGTATGGAAGATTCCATAACAATCTCACTTAGTGAAGCAGAGGGTGTGATGGCCTGGCAGAAAGAAGAAATCCCTGAACACTTACATTACGGGTCCAGCCCTCGTTTTCCAGGTATTGTGGTGGTTGCAGATAGCGGTTGGAGCATTGGATTAAAAGATAATAGCTCTGGGTATACAGGGGGAGCTCATGGCTATGACAATTCCTTTTCTGAAATGCATACTATATTCTACGCCGAAGGTCCGGCCTTTAAGGAGAACTATTCTTCAGCCCCCTTCTCCAATGTGGAGATCTATGGCATTGTAGCTCATATTCTGGGTCTTGAGCCGGCACCTACCGATGGTAATCTTGAAAATGTCCGTCACATCTTCCGCAGCGAGTAGAGCTCTTAAATATCCTGAGAGTTAGAATGAAAAAGCCGCCCCGTATTTGGAGCGGCTTTGGTATTTTGGATCTTATGAACAAGGACCGCTTATTTGGTTGCTTTTTCCAACCTTTTCAGAATAGAGAAGATAAAGGCTGCGGAAAGAAGGCAGGTGACAACAAATATTAATAAGTCTTAGAGAAAAAGATTTCTATATTTGTCGAACAAATTTTACATGGAACTAAAATCTCATTTATGTTTAAAGGGCACCCCAAGGGACTATACGTAGCATTCTTTGCTAATTTAGGAGAGCGGTTTAGTTTTTATATAATGATGGCATGCCTGGTCTTCTTTCTTCAGGCTAAATTCGGACTGGCGGAGGATAAAGCAGGCAATGTCTACGGTTTATTCTACTTTTTAACGTATGCCCTTGCACTGGTCGGTGGCTTTATCGCAGACAAAACCCAGAATTACAAGCGGACCATTTTCATGGGAATCCTTATCATGCTTATAGGAAAAATTCTCATGACCATACCAAGTTTTGGCTATATCCTTACACTTATCGCCCTGTTCACAATCGCTTTCGGGAATGGCCTTTTCAAGGGAAACCTTCAGGCCGTAGTGGGACAGTTGTACGACAAACCTGAATACTCCCACCTGAGAGACAGGGCATTTTCTGTATTTTATATGGGAATAAACGTGGGTGCATTCTTTGCTCCCAGTACGGCAAACGGAATCCGAAACTGGTATCTTAAATCCCAGGGGTATATCTACGATTCAGATCTTGCCGGACTAAGCAACTCATTTATTGCAGGAAGATTGGATGATACAACTCATCTTCAGCATTTGGCCAATGAAATGGCCGGCGGTGTGGTCACAGATCTTTCGGCGTTCACAAGCAGTTATATGGAGGCATTTTCTACCGGTTATAACTGGGCCTTTGGCCTCGCAGCTGTCGCCATGATAATCAGCCTGGTGGTGTATGCTATATACCATAGAATGCTGCCCGACCGCGGAAAGCAAATGAAGGAAGATAAGGCAGTGGTTAAAATGCCATGGTCTGAAGAAAAGCCTAGGATTATCGCTCTTCTTCTGGTTTTTCTTGTGGTGATCTTTTTCTGGATGTCATTCCATCAGAATGGGCTTACCCTATCGTTTTTTGCGAGAGATTACACCTCCAATGAGGTTGGTCCTTTGACCAATATATTCTTTGATTTAAAAGCATTCCTTTCAGTTATTGCCGCGATTCTCGGAATAATATTTCTGTTCAACAAAAAATCCAGGATTTTACAAAAGATTATCGGAGCTGGAATGGTACTGGCGGGTGGGTTACTTGCCAGGTATTTCTATAATTCATATGAAGCCGTCAACCGCATACAACCCGAGATATTCCAGCAATTCAATCCGATCTTCATTGTATTCCTTACACCTTTGGTTATTGCCGTATTTGCTTACTGGAACAGCAAAGGCAAAGAACCGTCTACCCCACGCAAGATCGGTATCGGAATGTTAATGGCTGCCTCTGGTTTCGTAATTATGATATTGGCTTCCAGGGGATTAGCATCTCCATCCGATTTGGGAGACAGTCCCTCACCGGACAGGATATCGCCTTATTGGCTAATCAGTACCTATCTCGTTTTGACCATATCAGAATTATTTCTCAGTCCAATGGGTATTTCATTTGTATCAAAAGTTTCCCCTCCAAGATTTCAGGGCCTTATGCAGGGTGGTTGGCTTGGAGCCGGTGCTATAGGGAATGGATTACTCGTGGTTGGAAGCTATCTCTGGCTGAGAATCGAGGTATGGCAACTGTGGGCAGGTTTTGTCCTTTGCTGCCTGATTTCCGCAGCTTTTGTCTACTCCATCATGAATAAACTGGAACGTGCCTCCGGAGATGCCTGACATTACGCCACCACTGAGTCTCTACCTGCAAATCCCGGAGAGGAATTGATTCTGATTCCGCGGTTGTGAATGGGCTGTACGCTCAATTAATCCCGTGAAAATCTATGATCATGGTATAGAAACCAAAACGTCCCCCATGTTCGCAAAGAAAGCCACATAAGGTCCTTTGGGATGTCCTTTTAACATTGATAGAGGTTTTAGTGAATAGTTAGTTTTATGTAACGCGCACAAATATAGAAATAGTTTTTTCTTAAATTTGATTCAAACAGCATGTTATGAAAATTTTTGAGACTGCCCAGGTCCGCTTGATCGATGCTTACACCATAGAGCATGAACCCGTTAAATCCATTGATTTGATGGAGCGTGCATCTATCCGGCTTGCAGGATGGTATGTGCGTCATTTTCATACAGATCAGAGGGTTTTGGTCTTTGCCGGTCCCGGCAACAATGGGGGAGATGCACTTGCCATAGCTCGCCTGCTGGCAGAAAGACAATTCAAGGTGGTATGCCACCTCCTCTGTTTTGGAACTCCCTCAGAGGATAACCTTATAAACCTGGAGCGACT
>PVMK01127050.1_pt1 | contig 23360 bp, 26 predicted proteins | sample 1853481 | NCBI WGS metagenome assembly PVMK01 (sample SAMN08533507, study PRJNA380276) | Marine sediment metagenome, whole genome shotgun sequencing project. | reverse complement strand
TTATCCTTCATTTGATATCAAGCGTTCCGGTACGCGCAAAGAAGAACTTCTGCTGAATGAGGAGACTTTGAATCGGGTTTGGATATTGCGCAAGCTGCTGACATCGTTAAATACGATTGACAGCATGGAATTTTTGCTCGAAAAAATGAGTGGAACCAAAGACAACAAGGAATTTTTAAATTCAATGAATGCGTAAAAGCGTATGGGTTCTAAATAAATTGTTGCTAAAATGAAATGATTCGTATATGAATCAACATTTTACTAAAGTTTTTAGTATTTGGTGTTTAGTGTTTAGCATTCTAAAAAACTAACGTAACTTATTTTACGTTATACTAAACACGAAATCACCTGATGTATTCGATTTTGGCGAATTCATCAATTTTAGGGGGCTGAGATAAAATGAAAACTGACATTCATCCAGAGTATCATGAAACCACTATTCAGTGTGCCTGTGGTAACGTCGTGGAGGTCGGATCCACCAAAGAGGGTATCCGGGTTGAGATATGCTCAAAATGCCATCCGTTTTTTACCGGCAAGCAAAAGCTGGTAGATACCGCCGGCCGCATCGAACGCTTCCGCAAAAAATATGAAAAATTTCAGCAAAAAAAAGAAAAACCGAATTAGCAACCCCCGCCGGCAATGATGCGGCTAAGCTTACAGACACCAAAAACCAGTGGCCGACGGCTTAACCGCATAAAAAGCACTTTCTGGCCTTACGATCATTCTACCAGACTCGTCCAGAGGCCGTCTCCCTCAAATACAATCTGCTGATCACGAAAGTACCCCGGTTCATCTGTAGAGTGTTAGCTGTGAATTCTTTGCGTTTTATGAAAAACCTTTACGCCACTAAGACACAAAGACGCAAAGATGAATATTAACCAAAAAGTTACGCGTTTCGCTTTGTGTCTGGGTGCCTTTGTGGCAATTTGTTCTCCGCCTTCGGCGGATCCGGGTTAGGGTGTCGTTAAAATGTTCGAAAAATTAAAAGGGGTTGAAGAACGATTTTTAGAAATTGAGAAGCGTCTAAGCGACCCGAAAATTGTCAAGGATCGTCAGGCGTACCAGCGCCTTATCCGTGAGCACGCCGAGCTGAATAAAATTGTATCGGTCTTCAATGAATATCAAAAGGCCCTTCAGGGTATTGAAGATAGTACGGAACTGCTGCAAGATTCTGATCCTGAAATAAAAAATTTGGCTCGGGAAGAGATCGCCGCTCTGAATCAGAATAAAATTCGACTTGAAGATGATCTCAAGAAGCTGCTTTTGCCCAAGGACCCCAATGACCATAAGAATGTGATCGTTGAAATCCGGGCCGGCACCGGTGGGGAAGAAGCGGCTTTATTTGCCGGCGATCTTTTTAGAATGTACACGCGCTATGCGGAAACCCGCAACTGGCAGGTGGAAGTGATGGCGCAACACCTCACCGGCGTTGGGGGCTTAAAAGAAATTATCGTTCTGGTTCATGGCAAAGGCGCCTACAGCGAATTCAAATACGAGAGCGGCATTCATCGGGTTCAGCGGGTTCCGGCCACCGAAGCCCAGGGGCGGATTCACACCTCTGCGGTTACGGTTGCCGTTTTGCCGGAGGCCGAAGAGGTCGATGTGCAAATTGAGCCTTCCGACCTGAAAATTGACGTCTATCGTTCCACGGGTCCCGGGGGGCAGAGTGTGAATACGACCGATTCGGCTGTTCGCATTACCCATCTGCCGACGGGGCTGGTCGTAACCTGCCAGGATGAAAAGTCGCAATTAAAAAATAAAAATAAGGCCTTAAAAGTGTTACGGGCACGATTGCTGGATAAAATCACCCAGGAACAGAACGAAAAACGGTCCGAAGAACGCAAAAGTCAGGTGGGAAGCGGAGACCGCAGCGGACGCATCCGAACCTATAATTTCCCCCAGGGCAGGGTAACCGACCACCGCATCGGTCTGACTCTTTATAAATTGGATGCTATTCTGGCCGGGAGCCTCAGCGAGCTCATCAATGAACTGACTACTTATTTTCAGGCTCAGGCACTGCAAAATGCACAATCAAGCCAAACCCGGGCGTCTTGACTGGACCCTTATTAAACTGATCAAATGGGCCACAGCCTATTTTGACTCGCACCATATCGACAGTCCCCGGACGACTGCCGAAATCCTTTTAGCGCATGCGATAAGTGCGAAGCGTATTGATTTATATCTGCGATATGATCAACCGCTGAATTCGGATGAATTGAACCGTTTTAAAAAGCTGATCAAACGCCGTAGAAATCGTGAGCCGGTGGCTTATATTCTGGGCCGCAAGGAATTCTGGTCAATGGATCTGGAAGTCACCCGGAATGTCCTGATCCCCCGTCCGGAAACCGAATGTCTGGTTGAAAGGGCGCTGGAAAGCCTGGCGGCGGATTCGAATCCGGGGTGCAAGTCTATTCTGGAGCTAGGTACCGGGTGCGGTGCGGTCGTTGTGGCCCTGGCATCTGAGAATTCCCGGCATTCATATTTGGGCACTGATATCTCCAGCGATGCCATTGGGGTTGCCCGGCAGAATTGCATCCGCCATGGGCTGGGCGCACAGATCCGTTTTATGGTTGCGGATTGGTTTGCACCCTTTGATGCGAAATCGGGTTTGTTTGATCTGATCGTCTGCAACCCGCCGTATATCAGATCCGGTGATCTGAAACGGCTTCAGCCGGAAATACATGCCTATGAGCCCGTTGGCGCACTCGATGGAGGTGAAGATGGTCTGGACTATTTGCGGCATATTATTCAATGTGCCTACCTCTATCTGAAACCGGCCGGTGTCCTTCTTTTGGAAATGGGACATGATCAGAAAGAACCTTTAAAACAGATGATCGCCGCAGGCGGTCAATATGAAGATGCCGAGTTTTACAAAGATTACAGCGGTTATGATCGCATCGTGTCATTGAGAAAGCGATCTGTAGAGCGTTTGTCAAAATAACGTTCCGATAGCGGTAGTTTGTTGTGTCTTCTCAGGGTTGTCGATAACGTCCAATAGGGCGGCAAATACATCGGTTGCCAGTAGTGCCAATGGGTCGTTTTGCGTTTGTGCCATGAGGCATTGTCCATAATCAAAATATTAATGGTCGCGTTTTGCGGATGGGCAATGAGTAAAGGCGGTGCCATTGACTCAAATATGGCACATGGTTCCGTAAACGTCTATGCTTTTTTCAATAAAAACAACAACATAGCGGTTGTCTTCTTTTATAATAATTTCAGGCCGTTACACACCACCATGTCGCTTGTTAGCAAATCTGGCAAACGGAACATATTTATGACAACCGGTATAAGCATCAAAATTAAAAGAAAAAACTGTTGCGGAGCTCGATAGAATTTGCTATTTGAAGTGGATTTTTTAGCACACACGTCGCCGGATCTGCTTCCCGGTGCTTTCATTGAAAGTTGGAGGCAGGGTTGACTGGCGGCGGAGGAAAAACCACCTGATGAAGGGAGAAAAAAATGGCTTATATCACCATGAAAGAATTGCTTGAGGCCGGGGTTCATTTTGGCCACCAGACCAAACGCTGGAACCCCAAAATGAAACCCTATATTTTTGGCGCGAGAAACGGAATCTACATCATTGATCTTCAAAGAACCGTTGCCATGTTCAAAACCGCCTACGATTTTATTCAGAATACGGTGGCGGAAGGCAAATCAGTCCTTTTTGTCGGCACAAAAAAACAGGCTCGGGAATCGATCTATGAAGAAGCCAATCGCTGCGAGATGTTTTACGTTCACAATCGCTGGCTGGGCGGCATGCTGACGAATTTTCAGACGATTCGACAGAGTATTGATCGCTTGAATTATCTCAACGATATACAGAATGACGGCTCGGTTAACCTGTTTCCGAAAAAAGAGCGGTTGAAGCTGGACAAAGAGCGGGGCAAACTAGACAGTAACCTTGGCGGTATTCGGGCCATGAACGGTCTGCCCGGGGCAATTTTTGTGGTGGACCCCAAAAATGAAATGATTGCGGTTCGGGAGGGTCGGCGCCTGAATATACCCATTGTGGCGATCGTTGATTCCAATTGTGATCCGGACGAGATTGACTATATCATACCGGGTAACGATGATGCCATTCGGGCGATTCGACTGCTAACCTCCAGGGTCGCCGATGCCTGCCTCGCCGGCAGAGCACGTTATGAAGAAAAAATGCAGGCCGAAACCGATAAAGAGGTTGAGGAAGAATCCGAAATAACCGACTGCCAGCGCCGAACTGAAACCGGGCGAGCGCAAAGTCATATCCGATGGGACAAAGGGTCCGATAGTCGAAATTATCCGAAAGACGGAAGCCGATGAAAGCGCTGTAGCGGAGGAAGCGGAGCCCGCCGGGGATGGGGAGACTGCAACCGAGGAACCTAAAGATCGATCCGAAGAAGAGATAGCGGGAGAATAAAAATGGCAAATATTAGCGCGGCAATGGTGAAACAGCTCCGCGAAAAAACCGGAGCCGGAATGATGGATTGTAAAAACGCCCTTTCCGAAGTAGAACGGCGATATCGAAAAAGCGATTGAACTCTTAAGAAAGAAGGGTCTGGCCACCGCCCAAAAAAGAGCCGGGCGTGCCCTGAGCGAAGGAATAATTCAATCCTATATTCATATGAACGGCAGGCTGGGCGTTCTGGTCGAAGTGAACTGTGAGACGGACTTCGTGGCAAAAAATGAGGATTTTCAAGAATTTGCCAAAAATATTGCCATGCATATTGCGGCCAGCAATCCCCCTGGGCATCACACCGGAAGATGTTTCGGAAGAAATTATTGAGAAGGAAAAAGAAATTTACCGGGCCCAGGCGCTTGATATGGGAAAGCCTGAAAACGTCACCGATAAAATTGTTGAGGGCAAGCTCAATAAATTTTATCAGGAGAGCTGCCTGTTGAATCAGCCCTATGTGCGGGATACGGATATGTCCGTCGCAGATCTGCTCAATGGATTGATCGCCAGAATTGGTGAAAATATCTCCATCAAACGATTTGTGCGCTATCAGATTGGAGAATCGTAAATCATGAGCCAGCCACAATACAAGCGCATCACGCTTAAATTAAGCGGGGAGGCGCTCATGGGGGATCAGGAATTCGGCATCAGCCCCGATATGTTGAAGTATGTGGCCGGGGAGATTAAATCCATCGTTGATCTTGGTGTGCAAACCGGCATTGTTGTCGGGGGTGGTAATATTTTCAGAGGTGTTGCCGCAAGTTCCTATGATATGGACAGGGCTTCCGCAGATCATATGGGAATGCTGGCGACGGTAATCAACAGCCTGGCGTTGCAGGAGGCCCTGGAGAGAAACGGCCTTGAAACTCGGGTACAAACGGCCATCTCCATGCATGAAGTCGCCGAGCCCTATATTCTGCGTCGAGCGAACCGCCATCTGGAAAGGGGTCGGGTGGTTATCTTTGGTGCCGGGACCGGCAATCCGTATTTTACGACCGATACGGCTGCCGTATTACGGGCTCAGGAGACTCAGGCCGAGATCCTGTTGAAGGCCACCAAGGTCGATGGGCTGTATGATTCGGATCCGGTTGTGAACAAGAATGCCCGGATTATTAAAAAAACCAGCTATATGAAGGTTCTCGAGAAGCAGCTCAGGGTAATGGATATGACCGCGATCTCCCTTGCCATGGATAACAATCTCCCGTTGGCGGTATTTAAATTAAAAGAAAAAGGCAATATCAAAAGGGTGGTTTGCGGGGAAGATATCGGCACTCGCATTTCATAGGACAGACCAGCCCGCCGGTCTGCCGGCCTTTCGGGTATAATTTCATTGGTGAGATCTTTGAATTCTTGATATAATAAACACACTCGTAAAAAGGTAAAAAAAGTCCTTTAGTTTTGCGATCGTGGAGTGATGGAGTATTGGAGTTGGGGTAACAGAGTATATCGAGGGATTCCAATGATTGATGATATTTATCAAGATACCAGGGAGAGTATGGGCAAGTCGATCGAGGCGCTCATAAATGAATTTAAACGGGTCCGGACCGGGCGTGCGTCATTATCGATTCTCGATGGAATTAAAGTAGACTATTACGGCACCCTGACGCCCCTTAATCAGATGGCCACTCTTGCTGTACCGGAAAGTCGCCTGATTACGATCCAGCCGTGGGATGTATCCGTGATCAAAGATATTGAAAAGGCGATTTTAAAATCCGACCTGGGACTGACCCCTGCCAATGACGGCAAAATTCTGCGAATCTCCATTCCGCCGTTGACCGAAGAGCGCCGAAAGGAGCTGGTCAAATTGGTTCATAAAATGTGTGAGGACCACAAGGTTTCGATCCGCAACATCCGGCGCGATTCAAATGAACTGCTGAAGAGCTTTAAAAAGGATGGCGACATATCCGAAGATGACGCTTTTAAATCCCAGGATGAGGTTCAAAGAATTACCGATGAGCATATCAAGCGCATCGATGAATGCTATACAAAAAAAGAGAAAGAAATCCTTGAATTCTAGTCCGGCTTCCGGCGCTCCGGAAGACCTTGACAAAACTAAACTGCCCACCCATGTTGCCATCATTATGGATGGTAACGGCCGGTGGGCGAAAAAACATCTTTTATCCCGCATTAAAGGACATGAAAAGGGCTCTAAAGCGGTTCGAACAATTGTGCGAGCCTGCCGTGAAGTTGGCATTGCCTATCTGACGCTTTACGCCTTTTCGACCGAAAACTGGCAGCGGCCCAAAAGCGAGGTCGATGCCCTCATGACCTTCCTGATAAGATTCTTAAAATCCGAACAGAAAGAACTTGCCGAAAATGACATCCGCTTACAGATGATCGGGCAAATGGAGCGGTTGCCGGCAAATGTTCAACAGGCGTTGCGTGAAGCCATGGATTTAACCCGCGATAATTCTGCCCTTCAGCTAAATTTGGCCTTGAGTTATGGCAGTCGGGCGGAAATTGTCCATATGGCGCAGAAACTTGCCCGGAAATCTAAAAACGGACAGATTGATCCGGATGCCATTAACGCGGATATGGTGGCGGAACACCTTTATACCAAAGATATACCGGATCCGGACCTGTTGATCCGGACCAGTGGGGAGATGCGCGTCAGCAATTTTTTGTTATGGCAGATTGCTTATGCTGAAATTTATGTCACCCCGACCTATTGGCCCGATTTCGGCAAGGATGAGTTTTACGAGATTCTGAAGGATTATCAGCAGCGGGAACGCAGGTTCGGAGGGGTCTAGTGGGGCTAAGCTAAATTACCGTCTCGGATGTGAAAGAACTGCCGGATGCATCTTAAACGTTGGATAACGGGACTCAGTGCCCTCCCATTTCTTATTTTCCTGGTTTACAAAGGCGGGGTTTTTTTCGCGCTTCTGGTCAGTGCGGTCAGTCTGGTTGCCTTGTGGGAGTATTATCGTATTGTGGTTCCCGGGAAGGCCAAAGCGCCATCCGGCATCATTTTATGGTGGGGTTACGGGATCTGCTGCGCCATTATCTGGGCGGCATATTGGGTGGGCACGGATCTTATCTTGAGTCTGATCGCGTTGAATCTTGTGACGATTGCCTTGATCTCGATGTTTCAGTTTAAAGCGGATCGCTCGGTTTTAGACGTGATTATCCGGCAGCTTCAGGGAATCATCTACATTCCGCTGCCGCTTTGTTTTTTGATTCTTATCCGGGAGAGTCACTCCGGCACAAGCTGGGTTTTTTTATTGCTGGCGATCATTTTTGCCGGCGATACCAGCGCCTACTATGTCGGATCCTATTTGGGCAGGCACAAATTAAGCCCGGCGATTAGTCCGGGAAAGACCATCGAGGGGGCAATTGGCGGGCTGGTTGCGAACCTGGTTATCGGGGCAATTGGGAAATTCTTTTTTCTGCCGGGGCTGCCGTGGGGGACTTCCCTTTTATTCTTTATCACTGTCGGCATTGCCGGACAGGTGGGAGACTTGTTTGAATCAGAACTGAAACGATCTTCGGATATAAAAGATTCCAGCGGCATTTTACCCGGCCACGGGGGCATTCTGGATCGGATTGACGCCCTTTTATTCGCTTCCCCGGTGGCTTATGTTTTTATTAGATATATCTTTTGATGAATTCGTAAAAAGTCGAATTCATCAAGTGTTTGGTGTTTCGTGTTTGGTGTTTGGTATGAAATAGATGATGCTATATCGGCATGTTCGAATACTAAACACTAAACACCAAATACAAAACACACTCGTAAAAAGGCTGCTTTTCTGACTTTTTACGAGTCTGTCATCTTTTAGATAGATAATTTTATGAAGCACCTCTCAATATTAGGGCTCTACCGGTTCTATCGGCTGCAATGCGTTGAAGATTGTCGAGAGGTTTCCGCAACGATTTTCGGTGAAGGCACTGGCCGCCAAAACCAATACAGACCTGCTGGCCGATCAGATTGAGCAGTTTGCCCCTGAGATTGCGGTTGTTTATGACCCAAGACAGTCTGCAGCGATTAAAACAGAAGCTTGCGGCCGGGACAAGTGTTGAGATCCTTTGCGATGATGAAGGCTACCGGGCGGCGGCGACAGCCGACGGCGTAGATATCGTCCTTACAGCGGTAGTCGGTGCGGCCGGTTTGATGCCGACCCTGGCAGCTATCGAAGCCGGCAAGACGATTGCATTGGCCAATAAAGAAACCCTGGTCATGGCCGGTGAGATTGTAACCCGCAAAGCAGCCCAAAAAGGCGTTCAAATCCTTCCGGTCGACAGTGAGCACAGTGCTATTTTTCAATGTCTTCAGGGGCATCGCAAAGCGGATTTAGCCAAAATTTTATTAACGGCCTCCGGCGGTCCGTTTTTAAATCTGCCGATGTCCCAATTTCCCAATATCTCAACAGCACAGGCCTTAAATCATCCCAACTGGGATATGGGGCCCAAGATCACCATCGATTCAGCCACGATGATGAACAAAGGGCTGGAAGTTCTTGAAGCCAAATCACTTTTTGACGTTTCCGAAGATATGATCGAGGTGGTTATTCATCCCCAGAGTGTGATTCATTCGATGGTTGCTTATCAGGACGGCTGTGTCATTGCACAGCTGGGAATACCGGATATGAAAGCGGCGATCGCTTACGCGTTGTCCTATCCGGAGCGGCTGCCGTTAAATCAGCCGTTGCCGGATTTTTCAGGTGAACAGGGAGTTGACATTTCAGAAACCGGATTTAGAGAAATTCCCCTGTCTGGCACTGGCGTTTAAGGCTTGCAAGGTTGGCGAAACCATGCCGGCGGTGTTAAATGCCGCTAATGAAGTGGCGGTAAATGCGTTTCTAAAGAAAGAAATTTCTTTTAGCGACATCGCCCGGATTGTCAGGTGGACGATGGATGCGCATACGGTTGAAGCCAATTCGGAGCTTTGCGACATTATCGACGCTGACCGGCATGCCAGAAAAAAGGCCGCCGATCTTATTCAAAACATCCAGGCCTAATTGTTTGCGATTGGAATAGTGGAATGATGGAATGCTGGAATCATGGATTCAAAGGAATTCTGTCTAATCAAAACGGTTTTTTTGATACTTTTTACCCACTATTCCATTGTTCCAAAATTCCATTATTCCAGATGAACGGAATAATGGAAGCAATTAAAATTTTATAATTTCAATATGTTGTAGAAATTACGAGGCGTTAAACTATGGGCATCACGCTACTGTCATTTGTTGTTGTTTTAGGGGTTCTCATTTTTTTCCATGAATTTGGTCATTTTCTGATTGCCAGATTATTCGGTGTCGGGGTTGAAAAATTCTCGCTGGGCTTTGGTCCCCCGCTTGATCGGAAAGAAAATCGGAAGAACCGATTATCGCATTTCGGCCATTCCCCTTGGCGGCTATGTCAAGATGGTTGGTGAAGAACCGGATGCCGAGGTGGAGCCGGCCGATATTCCCATTTCTTTTACTCACAAACATGTGGCCAAACGCATGTGCATCGTGGCCGCCGGCCCCGTTTTTAATATTTTGCTGGCGATTATCATATTTCTCGGCATTTTTATGATTTCAGGCGCCATGATATTAAAGCCTTCTGTGGGTACGGTTAGAGAGGATTCGCCGGCTCTTGCCGCCGGAATAAAGGCGGGGGATCTGATTACGGCGATTGACAGGGTAGCGGTGTCCAGCTGGGATGATATGACGCAAATCATCGGTGCCAGCAAAGGCAAAACCCTGGAGATAACGGTTCGGCGAGAGGATTCAGAAACGGTTTTTCTGATTACACCTGAATTGGTTCCGGCTAAAAATATATTCGGCGAAGATATTCAGCGATTTATTATCGGTATCAGCGCCTCGGGCGACGCCTATGCCAAAGATTTGAATCCCTTTGAAGCGTTGATCGAAAGCCTTGTTCAGACCTATAAAATCACCGAGCTGATGGTGATCATCATCGGCAAGCTGGTCACCGGCGATATATCAACCGATACCATCGGCGGGCCGATCATGATTGCCAAGATGGCCGGGGATCAGGCCAAATCGGGGATTGTGAACCTGATTTTTTTTATCGCCCTGATCAGTGTCAATCTGGCCATTATCAATCTGCTGCCGATACCCATCCTTGACGGCGGCCATCTGCTTTTCTTTTCGATTGAGGCGATTAAGGGAAATCCGGTCAGTTTGAAAGTCCGTGAGGTCGCCCAGCAAATTGGTTTATTTGTTATCCTTCTGCTGGTTGTCCTGGTTTTTTATAATGACATTTTCAGGTATAAAGACGACATCCTGAGGTTCTTCAGAGGGATTTTCAGTTGAGTGCTTAGGTGGTGTCTAGTATTTGGTGTTTAGTGTTTAGAATTCTGACACTGACAGCACGTCATGTGCGCTACTACTAAACACGAAACACCAAACACCAACACCTGCTGAATTCGACTTTTTAGGAGTTTATCTGTTCTAATCGCCATTAACCGTTTGCCAACAAAAATTGAGAGCCAGATTATGGCGGCCAGATTAGAAATTGCGTTGAAGGATTATCTAATTGATGCTGAAGGCGAGGGGATTCGCCAAAAAGCACTGGATTACTTCGGGATGCAGCTGTTGCGGGTGCGTTCGATCCATATTCTGACCATCGACGCTGATTTGAACCCGGATCAGCTTCAACAGATCCAAACCGAAATTTTTACAAATCCGGTTACCCAAAGCTCTTCCTTTGAACCGCTTCATCTTCCTTTCGACTGGACCATATGGGTCGGATACCGCCCGGGTGTGCGCGATAACCCGGGCGCCACTGCAGTTGAAGCCGTTGAAGATCTGCTGGGGCTCCGTCTGGCGGCCGGTGAATCCGTTTACACCTCCAGACGTTACTGCATAGAAGGCACCGGTCTTGTGGAAGCCGATCTGGATAAAATCGCCGGTGAACTGCTGGCCAACGATATCATTCAACAATGGAAAATCATCCCCGCAAAAGACTGGAATTCGAAAAGCGGAATCGGGTTCGTCATTCCCAAGGTACGGCTCGATCATATTCCAACGGTTCGCACGGTTCCGATCGATAGCGATGAAACCTTGATTAAGATCAGCGCTGAACGCAACCTGGCCTTAAACCCCAATGATATTCCCACCATCCGGTCGTATTTTATGGATAAAGCGGTGCAGGCTGACCGCGCCCGGGCGGGGCTTGCAGATCCGACCGACCTCGAACTGGAGTATATTTCCCAGGCGCGCAGCGATCACTGCAACCATAATACCTTTCAGGGCCTTTTTCATTACCGGGATCTGGCTACCGGCCACAGTGAAATGGTCGACAATCTATTTAAAACCTGCATCGAAGCGCCTACGCTGACACTCAAGGAGCAAAAACCCTGGGTGGTTTCCGTGTTATGGGATAATGCCGGGGCCGGACGTTTCGATGATGATCACTATTACGTGATTACCGGGGAAACGCACAATTCGCCATCGAATATGGAAGCATACGGCGGTGCAATCACGGGGATTGTCGGTGTTTACCGCGATCCGCTGGGGACCGGGAAAGGCTCCCGTCTGGTAATGGGAAGCTATGGGTATTGTGTGGGACCCCGGGATTATACCGGAGAATTAAAACCGCATTTGCACCCCCGACGCCTTCTGGACGGTGTTATTGAAGGTGTGCGCGACGGCGGCAACAAAAGCGGTATCCCGACAACTTTTGGTCAGGTTACATTTGATCCGGGATACCTGGGCAAATGTCTGGTGTTTGTGACCGCTGTCGGGATCATGCCGGCGCAGATAAACGCAGAACCCGCCGAGCAGAAGCGGACATCTCCCGGTGAACTGGTGATCATGTGCGGTGGCCGGGTGGGCAAAGACGGCATCCACGGGGTCACTGCAGCCTCAGAGACCTTTTCGGAGAACACGCCGGCGGGACATGTGCAGATTGGAGACCCCGTACACCCAGAAAAAAATGCATGACTTTTTACTGGAAAGCCGGGACCGGGGGCTGATTCGTTTTATAACCGATAACGGCGGCGGGGGGCTGTCATCTTCTGTTGGGGAGTCGGCGCGCTTTTTCAAACGGTTGTGAAATTGAGCTGGAAAAGGTGCCGTTAAAATACGCGGGCCTTGACCAGTGGGAGATATGGATTTCCGAGTCCCAGGAACGCATGACGGTGGCTATTGGTCCTGAAGACCTCGCTGAATTTATGCAGCTTTCTCAAAAGCATGCGGTTGAGAGCACCGTTATCGGTCGTTACACCGATTCCGGAAAGCTTCATATTACCTATGAGGGGCAAAACCTGCGCCCATGTGGATCTGGATCTGCTTAAATCCGGTTTTCCCCAGTGGGAATTCGAGGCCGAGTGGATATCCCCTGAACAACGGGGATTGTTTGAACCGGTGGTCAGCGCTCCCGATGATTACGAAAGGCTGCTGCTGGATTTGCTGGCGCGCCCCAATATTTGTTCTACGGAATGGATCACCCGGCAGTACGATCATGAAGTCCAGGGGGCCAGCGTGATCAAACCGCTGGTGGGCGCCGAGCGGGATATCGCCAGCGATGCATCCGTTATTCGACCGGTGCTGAATTCCCTAAAAGGGCTGGCATTTGCCCAGGCCCTGCTGCCGGCCTATTCAGCCATAGATGCTTACCACATGACCGCCTGCAGCATAGATGAAGCCGTGCGGCGGCTGGCGGCGGTTGGAGCCGACCTGAACCACATCGGCGGAGTGGATAATTTTTGCTGGCCCAATATTCAGTACCATCCGATTGACAACCCGGACGGCAAATTGAAGGCGGCCCAGCTGGTACGGGCGTGTTGGGCCTTAAGAGATATGTGCCGGTCCTATGAAATACCGCTGCTTTCCGGCAAAGACAGTATGTACGTGGATGGTTATCTGCCCGGCCGATATGGTGAAATGCATAAAGTCTCTGCTCTGGAGACGCTTCAATTTTCAGCCATATCGGTTATTGATGATATCACCCGCTGTGTAACGATGGACAGCAAAGTTTCAGGGGACCGGGTCTATGTTTTGGGGACGACCCGCAACGAGCTCGGCGGCTCGGAGTATTATGCCCATTTCGCTGAAGTTGGCTTAAAAGTTCCCCGGGTCCGACCCGATGCCTTTTTGGAAACTTACCGGGCCTTGAGACGGGCCATCGTAAAGGGAATGGTCGCCTCGGCCCATGGTATCTACCGAGGAGGCCTGGGGGTCCATCTGGCAATGGTTGCCATGGGCGGTAACCTGGGCATGCAGGTCGAACTGGACCGGGTGCCGGCCGATGATCTGGATCGTAATGATCAGGTGATGTTTTCAGAGTCGGCCGGCCGTTTTATCGTGACCATTGATCCCAAAAACCGTGAAGGTTTTGAAAGCCTTTTTAAAGCGTCGGCCTGCGCCTGCATCGGTACGGTAACCGCAACACCGCAATTTGAAATTAAGGGGCTCGATCAAGAAACCATCGTTTCGGTTGCCGTTAAGGATCTAAAATCTGCCTGGAAAAAGCCATTTGGAGACCTGATATAAAATAACTTTGTTGCATTGGTTGAATTGGTCTAATTGGTTTTATTTGTTTAATCTTAACCAATTTAACTAATCGAACCAATTAAACAAATATAACACTTGCCAGCTGGCTGGCCCCTGAACCTTGAACGGAACATTCTATGAACGACGTCAACGTACTGATTATGACCGGTTTTGGATTAAACTGCGACAACGAGACTGCCTATGCTTTTCAGCTGGCCGGGGCCAAAACCCGGTTTGTCCATATTAATTCTCTGATTGACGGAGATGCCCGCCTGGAGGATTTTCAGATCATGGTTTTTATCGGTGGGTTTAGCTGGGCCGACGATCATGGCGCCGGCGTGGTTCAGGCTGTGCGTCTCAAGACCCAATATCGGCGAAAGGATTCTTGAATTTGTCGACCAGGGAAATCTGGTTCTGGGCATTTGCAATGGATTTCAGGCCCTTGTTAATCTCGGCCTGTTACCGGGCTTCAACCAGGATTATACCCGGCGCTCGGTAGCGCTGACATTCAATGATTGCGGCAATTTTAGAAATCAGTGGGTATATTTAAAGACCAATCCCGCATCGCCCTGTGTGTTTACCAGCGGAATCGACTCGGCCGAGTTTCCGGTGCGCCACGGAGAAGGTAAGTTCTATGCCGATGACGATACCCTTGCCCGTTTGCTGGAAAATAATCAGATCGCGCTTCAATATGCCGATCCGGACGGAAACTTGGCCCAGGGCCGCTTTCCTTTCAACCCGAATGGATCCTTGTTAGACGTCGCCGGCATCTGTGATTCCACCGGGCGCATCTTTGGCCTGATGCCGCATCCGGAAGCTTACAACCACTGGTTCAATCATCCGGATTGGACCCGCAACCTTGAAAAAGCCAAACGGCAGGGGCAAACCTTGGACTCCGGACCGACAGTGGGCATTCGGATGCTGCAAAATGCCGTTGATTATGTGCGCGCAAAATAAAGCCGTATTCTTCATGATACCCATTCCCAAATCTTATATAATTTCAATTCCGTAATTTGAATTTCATAGGTGTAATTAAAAGTCGGCGCCTTGCCGTTTAAGTCAAGCGCCATTTTTTATTCTCCCATTTCCCGGTGATCGTATTTTAGGCATATAAAATAAAATAATTTAATAGTTATAAACTTATTTTATAGCGCTGTCTAAAATTACATTCAAAACAAACCCGATCGATTCGCAGTTCCAATTTTTTGTTGTGCGGCTTTGTAAATATCATAATATATTGAAATTAATATTTATTTTTTATTTCACATAATATTAATTAAAAAGATGCTTGCTTGATCACGTCTAATTTCGCGAACCATCCGAGATGGCACAAGTTTTGAAGGAACAAGGTCATACAAGGTCATATTTTAAACAGGAGTTTAGAACTGATGCGAAAAAACTCAGGTTTTACAACATATGAACTGGCAGTGACCATTGCAATTATATCCGTGATTGCGGCGTTAACGTTGCCGCCTTATCTATCGTGGTGGCGAACATCCCGGTTGCAAAGCGCGGTCTCAAATCTGACCGCGGACCTCGAGATGGCCAAGACACGCGCCATAAGGGAGAATGCGTTTGTAGTGATTAAATTCCATACCGGTAGCTACACCATATTTGTGGATAACAATAAGGATTGGGATCCCAATAACGGTGAGAATATTCTGCTGAATCGAAGCCTTCCGGCCGGAGTATTTGTCGATACCGCCAGCCTCTCATTTCCGACGGTCAACGATAAACTCCGATTTAACGGCAGAGGGATTCCTTTTGAAATTGTTTCGGAGGAACAAATACGGGTAAACCAAGCCAGCAACAACCGGCAAATCAAGATAAACCGCTTGGGGAAGATCAATGTACAATAAAAGAAACAAACCGATCATCTCAAATCGGATGCAATCAAGACTGGAAAACTGGCTGAGTTCGAAGCGACACCTTAGTATCCAATATACCCGTGGGGAAATATGCGGATGGACACGTTAAAAAATAACCATTTATATTCGGAAACAGGGTTTTCGTTGATCGAGCTTTTAATGGCGCTGGCAATTTCGTCGATTGTATTGGGCGCCATTTATAGTGTGTTTACAATTACCAATAAAAATTTCACCACCCAGAATGTGGCGGCTAACGTGCAGCAAAGTTTGCGCTCTGCGATCGGGCTGATGGCGCGGGATATACGGCTTGCCGGTCTGGATCCGATTGGTACGGAAAGTTTCGGGATTGAGTATGCTTCTCAGACCAAAATTCGCTTCACGCTGGACAGTATTGACATTGGCACCGGTGATTTCAACGGCATCGTTGACGAAACCAATTTTGAGGAAGTTACCTATGATTTTCAGAGCAATCAAGTCATGCAGACATTATATGAGACGGCATCCAGTCCAAACTCTGCGGTATTGATCAGCAGTATTACGAATCTAAATTTTGCTTACGTTGATGCCGCAAACAATGATTTGATCGATTATGGTCTGACCCCCCAGCGGGTCCCGGACGATAAACTTGCAGATATTACAAGCGTTGAAATCTTAATAACCATTGAGGAGCCAGCCGGTCGCGACGAACCGGTTAGCCGAACATTAACCCGAAAAGTGGAATGCCGTAATCTGGCATTCAATTAAGGGACTAAGGGACGAGTTTATGTTGAACAGCCAATTGGCCAAGACAACTCACCCCGTTGATGACCGGGGCTTTACCTTTGTTGAGGTGCTTATTGTGATCGCGATTTTTTCTATCGGGGTTCTCGCGGTCGCAACCCTGCAGGCGACCGCGATTAGTGCCAATGCATCTGCTCGAATGTCCGGTGAAGCCACCGCCCTGGCAGCCAATCAGGTAGAAGCGCTGATGGCTATAGACTATGGACACGCTGATCTGAATCCGGCTAATAACCCACGCGAAGTCGTCCAGGGAGCGTACACGGTTAATTGGATTGTCACTGAGTCAGATATTAATGGTGATGGAAGCAACGATAGCAAAACCATATTTGTGACGGTTCACTGTGCGAATCCAAAAGCAAAGGATGTTAAAATTAAATACATTATATCTGAGGTTTAGACAGAGGGAGGTTAGGAAATCATGCATATGCAGGTAAATAATGAAGATGGATATCTAATGGTTGTGGTGCTCATGATTTTATCTATCCTTACCGTAATTGCTACAGCGGGAACAAATAACGCGATTACGGAGCAACACTCGGCGACAAACGAACAAATTTATGAGCTGTCATTTTATGCGGCTGACACCGGTAGAACATATGTGATCGAGCATTCTGGTTTGTACCATGAAGAGAATGTCACCGTTGGAGAGTCTATCGCTTTTCCGGACAATGATAATCCAGCGGTGCAATTTTCAATGGGGCCTTTGGAATCTTTTAAAGGCGATGTGGAATACCTGGGTTGCGCGATCCCTCCCCGAGGATCCGGATTTGAAGTGGGCAAGTTTGTTTCGCATCGGTATCGAATGAATAGCACGGGATTGGGCCCGCGCAGTTCAAAGTCTGAAATTGAGACCGGATTTTACCGGATCGGTTTTTAAAATCATTAACTGCTAGGAAGATGGGTGTTATGAAAACAAAATATATTATTGCAGTCACCTGGATCGCAGCTTTTTTGGGTTTGGTTTTTCCGTATCACCTCGGACGCGCCGCCGATACGTGTATGTTTGCCGTCACGGCGGATGACATGCCCCCCAATATCGTCATTCTGATCGACAATGGTGCCGAGATGAAGCATGCGGTCAATCATGGCGACTATGACAGCAGCGTCGACTACACGCCCAATGTGGCCACCCAGGACGACGTGATTCCCAACGGCGATTCCGGCAACGGATTTTTTAATGAATACGGTTACGGGATTTATATTACGGGAGGTAAGTATTATTTGGTGCCTGTTGAAGATAACCTGGAGTTGAATACCGATATCCGTTTGGAAGGCTTGCCATCTGCCGACAAGAGGACTTCCAGTTGGGAAATTAACGGACAAACGGTTCATTTGCCTGCCGAAGCGTCAGCAGAAACAGATGCCGACGGCATTAAAGACAATGCCGGAATGTTTCGCTACTCTAAAAACTATTTAAACTGGTTGTATTTTTATACGTCAGCGGTGGATCTAAATGCAGATGGGGTGATTGAGCCGGTCTACGATGGAACGCCACTGCCGGACAAGAGCCGTTTTTATTATGCCAAGCAAGCCCTGCTAGCGGTCGGCAAGTTCTCGTCGAATAAGGCCAAATTTGCGATTTATAATTTTACCAGCACATCCGAGGGATCTTCCAGCGTTCAGCCCCTTGGTGACGTGGTTGCCACCCTTGGCGCCACGGTTGCAGAGAACATTCTGGATCCCAATTATATCAACAACATCAACAATATGGGCACCGTGACCTACTCTCCGCTGGCCGAGGGCATTGCCACCGTGGGTGGCTACCTGGATTCGCCGGCTTCGGGCAGCGTCGACTCGACCAACTACTGTCAGAAAAATTTCGTGATTGTGGTCAGCCCGGGGCTGTCCTCTGAAGACACCAGCGATTCAAACCAGGCCATTCCGGATCCCTTAAAGGATGACCATGACCAAGATGCAAGCGACGGATTCGGAGACGGCGGCCCGGGTCAGGGAACCCTGACGGTGGATGGCGTTGATTATACCTATACCACAAATATCAATGGATCGACCTATCTTGATGACGTGGCCCATTATTTTTACACCCATGATATGCGGGACTCCAATGATAACACCGGCGGTTTTCAGAATATTTCAACTTACACGGTCGGGTTTATGGCCGCCACCGAAAGCCGGCTGTTCCTGATAAACACATCCAATAACGGCAACGGCAACCCCAATTTATCCAACAGTGCCGATCCGGAATACGGTAAATATCATTTTGATGCCCAGTCCGCGGGTGGTCTTTCCCAGGCCGTCATGGATGCTGTCAACAGCATTATTTCGCACACCAGCTCGTTTACCGCACCGGTGGTTCCGGTCACCCGCACGACCAGCGGCAATAAAATCTATATGGCCTTTTTCAAACCCCTGGAAGAAAATTTCTGGGAAGGCAATGTGACCAAATTCGGCCTCAGCACGGATAATGAAATTATTGGCAGCGACGGGAATCCGGCCACGTGGGCCAACGGAGCCATGCGAGAAGATGCCAAACCTTACTGGGCCACCATCGACTGGGCTGATATTTCTAAAAGCAATGGGATCCACAACGACAGCCGCAATATTTACACGTATTTGGGAGCCGTTGATAATTTAACCGATACGGCAAACCGGTTTGCCGCCGACAACCCCAATTTGACTGCCATGATACTTGGTAATCCGACCGATGTTACCGTAAACGGCAATCCCGTCACCGGAAGAGACAAGGTGATCAACTACATCCGTGGCGCCGATGTGCTGGATCAGGATGCGGACGGGGATAGCGCTAAAAACCGACCGATCATTACCGGTGACGTGCTGCACAGCGAGCCCCTGGTATTCGACTACCACTATGCCGACAACAGCTCCAAAACCCTGGTCTTTTTTGGGGCCAACGACGGCATGCTGCATGCGGTTTTGGATGTTGAAACCGAATCAGGCGGTGAGACACACTACGGCACGGAAGCCTGGGCATTTATTCCGCCGAATCAACTCAATCGCTTAAAATACATTTTAGAAGGAACGACTCACAGGTATTATGTTGATTCGAGCCCCAAGGCATATTTTCATGATGTGGATCAGGATGGACGTGTTGATTCCGGCGATGGAGATCAGGTCATTTTGGTTTGCGGGCAACGCGATGGCGGTTCAAGCTATTTTGCACTGGATATTACGAATCCAGATGTACCCAAATACCTGTGGAGAATCGGAAGTGCAAATGATGCCGAGACCGGCACCGTGGAGCTGACAGATATAACCAGAAACGCCGGAGGCACCTTTCAGGATGGCGATACGCTACGACTGTTGCATGGTACCGAGGAGTGGCATGATGCCGCCATGGTGGTCGGCGGTGAATTCGGCAGCGTCTTTGTGACCTACGATGCCCGAACGTTGGTCTTCGGTGTTGGCCAATGGCTGGGCAACCTGACGACCGGCATGTATCAGGACGATACGGGGCCCTTTGTCTTTGGCAAAATTGTTTCCATGACCAACACGGATCCGGATGTGATCATTCCGGAGCTCGGTCAGAGCTGGTCTGAACCCCAATTCGGTTTGGTCAAAACTTCCGCAGCGGATACATCCGGCACTGCGGTATGTTTCATAGGAGGCGGATACAGTGCGGACAACTCGGCGGGAGAGGCTGTGGTTGCCGTCAATGTGTTTAGCGGAGCAGTGGTAAGGAAATTTACCAAGCGGTTACCTGATACCACTGATTATACTCTGACAACGGATACGGCCATGAACTATAGCGTGGCCAGCACGGTTAAGGTTGTTGATGAAGACGGCAACGGCTTTGTGGATAAAATCTATGTCGGTGATCTGGGCGGGCAGATGTGGCGTTTCGGCCAGGTTGCGACTGATTCCGGGGGCGATCCATTGAGTTTCCCTGACTGTGACGAAAACATAAACAACTGGGTCGGTCAGATTTTGTTCACAGCACCGACATATGTGATAGATTCAACAACCTATACTCGAAAAATGTTCTACCCGCCGAGTGTGACTCTCGAAAAAGGATATGATCTGATTTTTATGGGAACCGGAGATCGAGAGAATGCATGCGATCCAACGACAGCCGCGGATCGCATTTACGTTATCAAAGATACCCACGAGATAACCCCATTAAACCCAATCCCATTAACTGAGACCGACCTCGTCGATGTGACAAATCCCGCTGACGCCGTGCCGAATCTGGATCATACCAATGGCGATGTGGATTTAAACGGCAACTTCGATCAAGGCTGGTTTATTCGCCTGGTTGATTATTTCGGTGCAGATGCGGGTGAAAAGGTGCTTGCACAAGGTGTCGTGTTTTATAAAACGTTTTATATTACCACCTTTGCCCCTAATAACGATCCCTGCTTACCCGGCGGGAATGCCAATCTTTATGCCCTGAATTATTTGACCGGGGCTCCTGTTATTAAATTTACGGATACCGACGGCGATGGTGAAAATGACTTAACCAGAAGCGTAATTTTAGGCGGTGGTATTCCTTCCAAGCCGGTAACCGTAATTACCGAAAAGGGTACAAAACTCTTTATATCGGTCGGAAGCACCAATCCGAATTCTGCAAGTCAATCCATCGGAGCCGGAATTATCACGGTCGATCCGCTTTCTCCGAAGCGGAATTTCTTTTATTTATGGTGGCGACAGATTTTTTATTAAGGATTCAAGCATATCGATGGTGGGGTTGTGGCATCACGGGTCCAAAAAATCGGTCCGCCGAGAGAGAAAAAACCGGTATTAAGAAAAATAACTAAAAAATCCCGGCGTGATAAACGACTAGAAAGGCGGACTGCGGTAAAAAGACCATAAAATAAGGTTAAGTGGTGGTGGTGGGCCTCATTAGCGCTAAGTTATTTATACTCTGGGGGACTGTGGAAGGTTTACTGAAAAAAAATGAACATCGAACATCGAACTTTCAACTTCCAACGTCGAACGGGGAAGAATTGAGAGAATCTAAGAGATGGCTGAAGCTCATTCAACGAGTGCCACTTTTGAAATCACCGGAAGAGGTGAATTTCCATTTACAGGAAACTGAGGAACTCATCAAGATTTTTGTAACAAGTATTAAAACAGCGGAAAAGAAAAAATAAATCAACATTGATTTTTTGCTTTATAGTTTTTGTTTTTAATTTTTTTATTTTGTTGGAAGTTGGACGTTGAGCGTTGGGTGTTGGACGTTCATCTTTCAAAACAACCCTTGAAAAGCGTCCCGTCGGGCAATCATCCGGCGAGGCGCTTTTCTATTTGCTTACTTTTTTTACACAAAATGGTACATTTTTGTTACCTAAATTACACATTTATCCGGTTTTCAAAGTGGTATCTCTTTTCATAGGCTTTTTAAGTTATTGAAAATTATATGGATTTTAAATTAAAGGGTTTTGGTATATTTCTTGCGAGGTAAATAGCCAGGATCGGACTTTTTATTGACACGCTATCGTTTTTGCTATAATTATTCTTCCGGGTGCTTGTTAATTGTGTACTTATGGAATTTACTTTCGATCAATACGCTATGAAAGCGATTTTCCAGAAGCAATAAAATAAAGCCTTCGGGGGAACCGGAAGATCCCTTTTGAGGGCTTTTTCTTTTATCCCGTGATAAAGCCAAATCCCGAGTAATCGGGAGACGGAAAGCTGCGGGTCCCGCAAACAACTTTTCAAGCGGGATAGCCGGGTTGCCTGAGGGAAAAGGTAGTCCGGTTTTTTATTTTATAGGGAGAATTCAGACCATGAAAAAAGCAGGGGGGTTTTCAATTTTCGAGCTCCTGGTCGTCATTGCCATTATTGCCGTGGTCTCGGCGATTGTCACGCCGAACATTATCAGCTGGCGTAGTGGTGCCAAGCTGAGGGGGGCAGCTGAGAATCTTAAGGGTGATCTGGAAATGGCTAAATTAAGGGCTGTCAGGGAAAATGCTTTTGTGGCGATTCGATTTTTTGTTGTTGAAAACAGGTATGATGTATTTGTTGATAATGGTGAAAACCCAGCTGACTGGAATCTGGATCCGGATGAAAAAAGATTAAGAACCCGCAAGCTTCCCGCAGGGGTGAAAATTGTCAGTACCACTTTCACAAATGATCACACGAGATTTAGCGGGAGAGGCAGAGCTGATAACGGCACTGCAGTTTTGGTAAATACGAAGGGCGAGCAAAGGGATGTAATTATCAGCCCGGTTGGCAGAATTTGGGTAAACAGAATTAATTAGGTGCACTTTATTGATGATCTCGTAAAAAGTCTGCCAAGCTGTCATTGCGAGCGCAGCGAAGCAATCTCTATCAATCCAAGTCTCTGAAATCATGGGATTGCTTCGTCACTTCGTTCCTCGCAATGACCGGTAAATCGGACTTTTTACGAAACCATCTTTATTAAAGATCTGCAGATGAAAAACATAAATCATAATCTTGTTAATCTAAACCATCATAAAGGGTACATGCTGATAGAAGCACTGACTGCGATCGCCATTTTTTCGATTGGCTTTCTGGCGGTGGCCACCTTGGTGTTTTCGGCTAGCCGTAACAATGAAACTGGAAACGTCCTCACCCAGGCCAATATGCTGGCAAGGCAAACCCTGGAAGAGCTTAAAAATACGCCGGACATTACCACGTTGCCCACAGCCCTCACTTCTTTTGACGATGGCGGTCGCGTTGATGGAAACGGCAATCCCGGAGGCATTTTCACCCGTACCTGGACCGTAGAAGATGCGCTCGGCTTTGATACTTCAAGGGCTATCGGTGTGACGGTTAGCTGGACATGGCGTGGGAAAAATCGCAGTATTGTTTTAAGAACCATTACAAAGGGAAATGGAACATGATCAACAATTTTCGCAAAACGATGCCGATTAAAAAAATCGAAACGGCACAAGTCAA